>FWWL01008829.1_pt1 | contig 12668 bp, 8 predicted proteins | sample 2228331 | NCBI WGS metagenome assembly FWWL01 (sample SAMEA103939775, study PRJEB20133) | metagenome | reverse complement strand
CTTGCCTACTTGCTCACTTGCCCTCTCGCTCCCCCGCCCGTCAGGGCAGGGGGAGAGGGGGGACAAAGGGAGGTGAGGGGGTATTAAAAATCCCTACTCGCTGGAGCGACTACCCGTTGTTCTGGACCCGTGTATAATTGCAGATAGACTGCGGATATCCAGCGAAAATTCCAACCAATGAGACTTTGTGAAGGCAAGGGCTGCCGCCCCCCATCTTTTAGCAGGAGGCAAACATATGTCCATCCACCTCATTCGCTATGCCACACCGGATGCTCCCCGTTGGGGAATCGTTGAAGGAGAAATCGTCCGGGAAATCCAGGGAGACCCTTTCGGCCGGTGGACAACAGGGGCGGTGATAGGGGAACTGAGCAAAATGACCCTGCTGGCTCCTGTTGCCCCCACCAAGATTCTCTGCGTAGGGCGCAACTACCCTGCCCACGCGGCCGAGCACGGCGCGGAGGTCCCCGCCGAACCCCTTCTGTTTTTCAAGCCCCCCAGTGCTCTTATCGGTCCGGACGCCTCCATTATCCTGCCGCCCCAATCGCAGCAAGTGGAATACGAGGCGGAACTGGCGGTCGTCATCGGCCGCCGCTGCCGCTCGGTGCAGGCAGAGGAAGCGTGGGCCTATGTCCTGGGCGTCACCTGCGCCAACGACGTCACCGCCCGCGACCTGCAACGGCGGGATGGTCAGTGGACACGCGCCAAGGGCTTTGATACCTTCTGTCCGGTGGGGCCATGGGTCGTTGTGGGGGTCTCCGAAGAGGAAATGGCCGATCGCGCCGTCATCTGCCGGGTGAACGGCGAGGTTCGCCAATACGGGCGCACGTCGGAAATGGTCTTCTCCCCAGCGGACCTGATCGCCTATGCCTCTTCCGTAATGACGCTGGAGGTAGGCGACCTCATCCTGACGGGCACTCCGTCTGGGGTCGGCCCGCTCCATGAGGGGGATGTGGTAGAGGTGGAGGTAGAGGGGGTTGGCATGCTGCGCAATTTCGTCGCTCGTCCCTCCACTCCGTAGCAGAAATGGGGAGTTACGGGGCAGCGTTTCACCGCTGCCCCGCAACCTTTACCGCGCCAGCATCTGTTCCCAGTTCAACGGGGAGTCCGTATCCACGTTGGGGTTGAAGTTGGGGTCGTCGCTGAGGATGTACTCCCCCGGCTGTTCGCCCAGGCATACGCGTTGAGAAGGGAGTTCCACCTCGTATCCCTTACCTGGAGGGAGACCGTGGCAGGCATCCCCACGTTCTGCAGGTTCCAGACCACGCCGCCGCGCGTCTGCCAGCCTGCGGGGACCAGCATACGGAAGCACTCCAGCCTGGTTCCCTGGGGGTCATCCATCCGGAAGGGCCACAGTTGCACCCCGCGCACCACGGTCTCTTCCGGGGCCTGGCCGGGCTCTGCGCCCCTGCGGGTGATCACCAGGCTGGAGCCGCAATACTGACACACCAGATGGCCCGGCGTGTGGGGCACGGTCGCCCCACACTGGGGGCATTTGGGGGTCTAACCTCAGCGCTTTCGTTTCCCGCCATTATGCGCTCCTGTAACTGTTCTGGCCGTTGCGGGAGACGGATTCTCCTACGTCGGGGCAAAGCATTGCCTGCCTTCCGCACAAGTCCATTCCCCGACTCAATGCCAGCCCTGCGGCCAACGCTCGGTGGGGTACAGAACCGTCCGGAGCAGCGGCCCCGCATTTCAATCATACATATTACTGGACTCTGGCGAAAATTGGTTGAACAAGTTTAAAAAGCAAGATTTTCCCTTCCGGCGAATGGCATGCGAAAAGAACCTGTGGTCGGTGTGGTCATAGAACCAATCCACCGGTTCCAGATGACGGGCAGCCTTGTCTTTCTCCCCGAAGGAATCGTCAATGTTGATAAAAATGACCCGCGGCGCCCTGATGCGCTCTGCGGTCTGCAGGAGTCACGCCATCTGAAACTTCCGTAAGGCGGTGCGGACCTCCCCCGCCTGCCAGGGGCTGATGCGCAGGAAGTCGGCCATGTTGGAGGCGTCTGGCGCTTCCACGAACTGATGCTGGAGCGCTGCAAGCGTCTTCCGGTCCTCGCAGACCAGCGGGGCGTCGGCCAGATTCCGCAGATGCCGTCGCTGGGGCCGGCTCAGTTGCAAGCCGAGGTGACCATAGAACGTGCAAGTTTCCTGGAAGGGTGTAAAATTTAGTATAACGCTTGCAGACAGGCCCCCACCACAGTGAACGGCACACACGCTCTGATAAGGAGGCTCTATGAGCATTCCTGCTCCAGAAAACATCATCCGTGCTCCCGCCGAGGTGCGATGCCGGGCCGAACTGGAACGCCTGCAGGAATGGGACCAATGGCCCAGGCCTCCGGGCTGGCAACTCTCCCCTCGCGCGGTGGAGACATTCATCCTGGGCGATTCCCGACTCCGCATCCGCCCCAAATACATCGGCGAGCGGGAACGGGTACAGATCGCCATTGCCACCTTGGTGAGCGACCGGGCACTCCTGCTGGTTGGGGAACCGGGGACAGCCAAATCGTGGCTCTCGGAACATCTGAGCGCGGCCATCTGCGGAACTTCCCAACTCACCGTTCAGGGCACCGCCGGTACCACGGAAGACCAGATCAAGTACTCCTGGAACTACGCGCTTTTAATTTCCGAGGGGCCGACGGAGCGATCTCTGGTGCCCAGTCCGGTGTTAACGGCAATGCGCTTGGGCCGGATCGCCCGCCTGGAGGAGATCACCCGCTGCGCCTCCGAAGTACAGGACGCCCTCATCTCCATCCTTTCGGAGAAAACGATCGCCATCCCGGAACTGGAACGCATTGAGTACGCCCGACGGGGTTTTAACATTATCGCCACCGCCAACACCCGCGACCGCGGCGTAAACGAGATGTCTTCGGCCCTCAAGCGACGCTTCAACTTCGTGGAACTCCCGGTTATCGCCGACCTCCAGCTGGAAATCCAGATCGTCCGCCAGCGCACCCAGGAGATGCTGGAAGAGCAGGGGTTACCTATGTCCCTCCCGGACGATTTTCTGGAGACGCTGGTGACCGTCTTCCAGGAACTGCGCCGGGGGCAAACCCTGGACGGTCAGCAGAAGGTCAAGAGTCCCTCTACCGTGATGAGCACTGCTGAGGCCATCAGTGTGCTCTTTGGCGGCTGTCTGCTGGCTCACTATTTCGGGGATGGCACACTCCACGGCGGTCATCTGGTTCGTTTGCTGATGGGCGCCGTCACGAAAGAGGACCGCAGTGACCTGGAAACGCTGGGGGAATATCTGGAAGTCGTCGCCAGCAAGCGCAGGGGGCGGATATGGAAGGAGATCGCCGAGGCCCGGCGGCTGCTGCGCATTTTGTAAAAGGACCGGCGATACGCGTTCGGGGCGTCCATATCCTGCCGGTGCGCCACCATTCTCCCGCGCTGGCGCGGGCGGTGGAAGAGATCATCCGCACAGTGCGCCCGCAACGGATACTGGTGGAGGGCCCCAGCGATGCCAATCCCCTCATTAACATCCTGACCGACCCACAGACCGTGGCGCCCGTTGCCATCCTGGCCTATCGCCCGCCGGAGACGCGTGGTGTTGTCGCCCATGCGGATCTCTCCCTTCACTTCTGCTTTTACCCTTTTTGCGACTATTCCCCCGAACTGGTCGCCCTTCGGGTCGCGCAGGAACTGGGGATCCCCGCTCAGTTCTGCGACATCCCGGCCAGTGTTGTCCTGGCCCGCTCCGAGACCGTCCCGTTGTCCCCTGACCAGGCTGTTCCTCCCCCTGCCGATGTTCCTATCTGGGAACGGGCGGCCCAGCGGATGGGTTTCCGTTCTCGCGAGGAATGGTGGGAGGAAGTGTTTGAATCCGGAAGGCTGGACACCTGCTCCCTTCTCCAGCAGGTGCAGGCCTGGGGGGAATTGATCCTCGGCGAATTCCCGCCCTCCGAATACGACGCCCTGCGCAATGCCTGGATGTGGCATCAGGTGGAACAGGCGATAGACGAGGGGGTGCCGCCGGAGGCGATTGTCCTGGTCGTCGGTGCGGCCCACAGCGCGGCCTTCGTCCGGCCCGACTTCCGGCCCAATGCCGATCTCCGCTCTATTACCGAGGCCCCTCCTGCGGAACTGGTGGTCATCCCCTACTCCTTCCCCCGTCTCTCGGAACACTCGGGGTATGGCGCAGGGAACCGCGCCCCCCAGTTCTACCAGGAAGTCTGGCAATTCGGCACACTGGAGATGGCGACCTGCGCCGCGCTGACCCGGATGGTCGGCCAGATGAAACATCAGGGAGACCTCGCCTCCCACGCCGACGCCATAGAGGCGTTCCGCCTGGCGAAGGTGCTGGCCTACATGCGCTCCAAGACCCAGCCGGGAGTGGACGAAGTTACCGATGCCTGTATCACGCTGTTCGGGCGCGGCGATATCCAGCGCATCCTGATGCCGCTCCAGCGGGTGCTCATCGGTGAGCGCGTGGGGTACGTCCCTCCCCACGGACAGCGATGGCCCCTCCAGACCGAGTTCCACACCCTGGCCCGTCAACTGGGTATCCCCATTAAGGACGAGGGCACCGACCTGCGGCTCAACCTGGCCGAACCCCACGCCGTCCAGCAGTCTATCTTCCTACACCGCTTGACCGTCGCCGGGATTCCTTTTGCCGAATACCGCGGGGGAGAGGCCGCGACCTATCAGCATATGGGGCGCCTGCGGGAACACTGGTGGGTGAACTGGACTCCTCTGACGGATGCCGCGCTGGCAGAGGCAGTCCGATACGGGAATACCTTGCGGGAAGTGGCCTGCAATCGCCTCCGCCCCCAACTGGCTTCCCGGGACTCCCTGGAGGAGGTGAGCAAGGCAGCGCTGGAAGCGGTGCTTTGCGACCTACCCGAACTGTATGACGAGGCCCTGGAAGCACTGGAAGATGCATCGGTGCGGGATAGAGACTTCGCCCGCCTCGCTCGGGCTGCCTACCAGGTGGCCTCTGTGATAGAATATGGCGCCTCTCGCTCAGTCCGTCGGGAGGTGTTTGAACCCCTCCTGCATCGCCTGTATACCCGGGCCTGCATCCACCTCCCGACTAACGCCCACTGCGGCGACGAAGAAGCCCGGACCCTCGGCCACGGTATGCGCCTGGTAGATGATCTCGCCCGACGCCTCCCCTACCTGGATACTTCCCAATGGCTTCGGAGCCTGCGGGATACCACTTTCGCCGAGAGCACGCATCCCTACCTGCAGGGAGTGGGCATCGGCCTGATGCTGACATGTTCCGCAGAGGGCGATGAGTCGTCTCTCCTCCTGGCCCGACGCGCCCTCTCTCCAGGCAACCCACCCGACCATGCCGCGCAATTTACCGAGGGGCTTCTCCAGGCCAATCCCGGCGTCGTCGTGCGCTCCCGCCCCCTCGTCCGGTGGCTCCACCAATTCGTCCTTTCCATCCCCCAGGATCAGTTCGTCCAGGCTCTACCGATGCTGCGTCGGGCCTTCGGCGGGCTGGCGAAGAGCGATCTCGTCTATCTGATGGCAAACCTCCGGGCGCTCATCTTCGGCGAAGCGCCGCCCGACACGGTGCCCAGAGGGCTCCCGCCCCTACCGATCCGCCCCGACGAATTGGAAGAACTGCTGCGTTCTCTGGATTGGCTATGTCCCACCAACCTGTCCAGCATCCCCTCATAGACCAGTTGCGCTCGGCCATCCGGCACGCCCTGGTACTGGGGCTGGAGACTCCCGGCGCTCTGGACCCCCTGACCCGGCTGGCAGAGCCCCTGCGGGCCGCCGGCCTGACGGCGCTGGGCGAGCGCATTGAGGAGATCCGTCATCTGCAAGGCGCGGATGAGTCGGTGTATGTCCGGATGATGAACGAACTGGTGCGCCTCTGGCAGGTGAGCCAGCAAATCCTCCTGCGCGTCCAGCCGGTTTACCGCCTCCCGGAAACCGTGCTGAAGGCCCCCCACTCTACCGATGGCGGTTGGCTGGTCCTGGAACCGGCGCCGGAGTCTCCCTGGGTCGCCCTCCTGGAGGGAAGTGCTCCGCTAATCGTCACCGTCCCCCGCATACAGGCCGAAATAGAACGCTGGCAGCCCGGCGAACCCTTTCAGCCTATCCTCATCGGCCTTTCCCACAGCGCCCTGACCCAGATAGCCGGGAGACGGCTGCACCAGTTGGGCGCTCAGGCTGTCCCCATTCTCCTGCGCCTGATCCGGTTCCGTAACCAGATGGTGAGCATCCGGGCGTGGGAAGTCCTCCTGGACCTCTACGAAGAAGGATTGGTATCGCCAGAGGAGATTACCCCCCACATTGACCAGTGCCCCCTGGCAATGGGGCTGGTCCGGCGACTTTCGCACCTGAACCTGCCGCTTCCGTCGCCGAAAGCCCGAGCCACACCGTCCAGACCTTCTCCGGAGGGGATTCGGGGATGGGTTCAACGGCTGCGGAGTGACACTCCTGTCCCGGAGGAAGTCACCATCCGCAACGCATTGACCGAAACTCTACAGAAGGGACTCTCCCGCTCCAGCCTCCAGGAAATCGTGCGCCGTTACGGCTTCTATCTGATGCTTTTGTCCGAAGACGACCCGCTGATTGGTCGTCTGATAGACGAGATAGAAGCGCTGGCCCGTTCTCACACGAGCCGAATGAATCTCCTGGCCTGTGTGCCTCATCCCCGCATCACTCATCTTCTTCTGAACCAGCCCAGTGCGGACCCCTGGAGCCTGGCGACCCACATTGAGGCTACGCTGGACTATCGTCTGATCCCCCAGTTGCTGAAATACCGGCCGGCACCGTCTCCATCTGTCCTGATCTCCGTTCCCGAACCGGAACACTTCCCCGGGCTGGAATTTGACGTATTTTTGAAGGTGATCAGGGTGGGTGATAGTCTCCTCATCCCACTGGTATGGCGGGATGCACCGAAGGAGTTGCACCACTTCGGTGAGGTCGCCCGCTATCTGGCCGAAGCATGGAGGAATGAGACCGACAAGAAGAAACGGGCTGTGGCCCGGCGGATTCTGAAGGAGGCAGGGGAAGATGTCTGATCCGGGCGACGCTCTCCTGCGCTGGCGGTTGATCCTCGGCCAACGGGCGGAGGAGCAGGACCCCGCTTTCCTTCTGGGGGTCTTACCTCCCTCCTGGCCCGACCTGCCCGATGCTATCTCCCTGGGCGACCTGGACCAGGCTCTGGCGTTTATCTACGAAGACGGCTGGCGTCGCGGCGGCACCGCCGACCCTCTTCCCTATCTCCCGCGCTGGCTGGACCTGATGCGAGGTCTTTACAAAGAAGAAACCCTGGCAATGGTGCAGAAAGACGCCTTTGAGCGCACCGGATTGGCGGAATTCCTGCTCCAGCCGGAAATCCTCTCCCGCCTGGAACCTAACGTTCAACTCGCTGCCGCCCTGCTCCGCTACCACGGGTACGCCCCCGACACACTGAAGGAGTCCATACGGCAGATTATCCGGGTGGTCGTAGAGGAACTGCGCCGCCGATTGGAGGATCGGGCCCGGCAGACGGTCATCGGCGCCCTGCGGCGCAACCGGCACACTCCCCTGCGGACGTACCGCAATCTGGATTGGCGCACCACCATCCGTCGCAACCTGAAACACTATATGCCGGAGCGTCGGACCGTTGTGCCGGAACGGCTCTACTTCTGGTCTAACGAACGTCGCTTTCGCGACTGGCAGGTGATTATCCTGGTGGACCAGAGCGGCAGTATGGCCGAATCGGCGATCTATGCCAGCATTATGGCGACAATCTTCGCCTCGCTGAACGCGTTGCAAACGCACCTGATCCTCTTCAGTACCGAAATCGTGGATATGAGCGATTATCTGCACGGCGATCCGGTAGAGATGCTTTTCGGCCTGCAACTGGGAGGGGGTACCGACATCGCCAGGGCGGTTGCCTACGGCGCTCAACAGGTGCGGCAGCCGGAAAAGTGCATCTTTGTACTGATCACCGATCTGTACGAAGGGGGAAATCCTCAACAGTTGCTGGCCACGCTGAAATCCCTTCGCGAGAGCAAAGTGCACGTTCTGTGTCTGCTGGCTCTGGAAGAAGGACGCCCGGCCTATAACAAAGATCTGGCGCGACAGATCACCGCGCTGGACATCCCCACGTTCGCTGCCACCCCCAACCGACTCCTGGAAGTGATGGAGCGCATTCTTCGCGGCGGAGGAGGGTGAGATGCGAGCAATGGCAATGGAAGAAGTGCGCCAGTTGTGCGACGGTGCGACGTTCCAGAACGCGCGTCAGATCATCGCCAGCGGCGCCGTTCAGGAGACTGCCCGCACCGAGGCCGCTCTGTTTGCCCGGGTAATGGGAGCGAAACCCTACACCGTCACTATCCGCTTCGCCGAGGATAAAATCGCCACGAAATGCACCTGCCCCGCCGCCCGTTTCGCCCCTATCTGTAAGCATGCCGTGGCCGTCCTGATCCTCTGGGTGGAATCCCCGGACCGGTTTGTGATGGGAGAAGAAAGGTCGGAATCCCAATCCCGGCGGGCTGCTCCTCCATCTGCTCCCCGCGCCCGACGGGAAAAAGTGGAACGCTCCAGTCTGCAGGCCCAGAGCGTCCTGCTGACCCTGAAACTAACGCTTCACCTGGCGCGCGGGGGAATGCTGAGCGCCACACCCGAACAGATAGACCAGCTCCGCCAGATCGCAGAGAATCTCTCCGCTCAGAAAACTCGCCGACTGGCTCAGACCGTTGGGCGGATCGCCGACCTGATCCAGGCCGTCGGCTCCATCGGTGGGTCCGCCTTAGAAGACACGTACGTGGAACTTCTCGCCGGGCTGTGGCTGACGGCCCGCGCTCTGCAGGAGCACTACGACGGACGGCGGCCACTTCCCGCGGAACAACTGGAAGAGATGGTAGGACACACCTGGCGTGATGGTGACCTGACGGTTCGGGAGGACGTCCGTTTGATGGAACTGGCCTATGAAAACCTCATCACTCCGACGGGGTTTCGCCTGGACATCAGCCACCTGATAGACCTGGATGAGGGGACGCTCTATCGGGAGATGAAGATCACCCCTCTCCATATCCGCTCAGCCGTGGCGGAATACAAACCGGCGCGCCCCCGACCGTTTCGGGCCCACCGGATCGGCGTCTATCCGGGATACGCGCCCCGGCGGATCAAAATCTTCTCCGAAGAAATTCTCCCGGGACTGCCGGATTGGTGGGAAGCCCTTCAGTCCTGCGCCCTGCGCTCCGTTCCGGCCCTGCGCAGGGCACTCTGGGAGCACGCCTCTGACCCATTTGCGCCCTCCTCTCTGACGGCCCTCGTGGCGCCAGCGAAGCGGGTCTGGTGGCAGGGCCGGGCGTGGCTGGCCGATGAGGCCGGGGAATTACTCCCCCTGCACATTCGCACGATGTCGGAAGGGCTTCAGGAAAACGAATTTCCCCTGGAACACGCCCTCGTTATCGCGGAAATGCCGCTCCTTTTCGGCTATCTCCGGATTCTGAATGGAGAACTGGGATTCCTGCCGCTGAGCGGTATCACGGAAAACGGGGTGGAAACACTGCGGTGTGGGGTCTACTTCGCCTGATGCTCACCGGGAGACGTTCGTATGCCAAGGGGACGTTTTCGTAGGACAACTGCGAGCAGTTGTCCTACTGGATTTTCTCTGCGGTGAGTTAACTTGTCGGTTTGAGGCGCAGCTTCGTTAGACAATTACACCACAACAATAAAAATCGGTCCGAACAACTCTTCCTGCCAGACCCGCACCGCGCCCTGCTTGATCAACTCCAGCACCGCCAGCAGGGTGATGATCACCTCCACCCGGCTGGCGCTTGCCGAGAGCACGTCCTGAAAGCAGATACGGCCCGTGCGCGCCAGATGCTCCTGGATGCGGGCCATCTGCTCGGCAACCGTCACCGGGGGCGGGGAGATGACCGTCTCCGCCGGGGGCTCCGGCAGCGCCCGCAGCGCCTCCCGCGCCGCTTCCACCAGCGCCTCCAGCGTTACGCCGGAAAGGGCCGAAAACGGGTCGGGGGCCGGAAGTTGCGCCCCGTCCCCCGGACGCACCCGCACGTACGACCGCCAGCCCCGCTCCTCCAGCCGCGCCAGTTCCTGCGCCACCGCCCGGTAGAGCCGGTACGTCTCCAGTTGCCGGATCAGGTCGGCGGCGACCTCGTCCTCCTCCGGCCGGGCGCGGTACCCCGGCAACAGCACCCGGCTCTTGATGAGCACCAGTTTCGTCGCCACTACCAGAAAGGCCGTCAGGTCCGCCAGACTCCGCCGCCCCATTTCTTCCACGATCGCCAGGTACTGGTCCGTCACCTGCGCCAGCGATACGGCGGTGATGTCCAGTTCCTCCCGCTCAATTAACTGCAGGAGCAGGTCCAGCGGCCCCTCAAAGACCGGCAACTGAATCGGATAGGTCGCCCGGATCATCGGCGGATCACCCGTACATCCCCTACCAGCACCCCCCGCGGCCGGACGAAGACCGGGTTCAGGTCCATCTCGGCGATCTCCGGATAGACCAGTGGCAGGCGGGAGACCCGCGCGATCAGGTCGGCCAGCGCGTCCAGGTCGCCGGGGGGACGGCCGCGCGCCCCCCGCAGCAGGGAGTAGATACGGGTCTCCCGGATCATCCGCGCCGCCTCCTCCCGCCCCACCGGCGTCACCCGCATCGCGACATCTCTCAGCACTTCGGTGTAGATGCCCCCCGCGCCGAAGACGACCACCGGGCCGAACTGCGGGTCGCGAAGTACCCCCACCAGCACCTCGCAGGCGTCCCGGATAAAGGGGTAAACGACCACGCCCCGAAAGTCGTGTTCCGCCCCGATCCGGGACAGGCGCTCAAAACCGGCGCGGGCAGCCTCATCGTCGGCGACCCCCAGGATGACCCCACCCCATTCGGATTTGTGCAGAATCTGCGGGGAGACGATTTTCATCACCACCGGATAGCCAAGGGCGCGGGCAGCCGCCACCGCCTCGTCGGCCGTCCGGGCGACCCGAAACTCCGGCACCGGAACGGAGTTCTCGGCCAGCCAGGCCATTGCGACGGGCTCCAGGGATACCTCCGATGGCAGTGGGCGCGCCCCTTCGGGGGCCCCGTCCTCCCAGACCAATCCGGCGGTCTCCTCCCGACGGGCGTAGTATTCGGCCAGACGGGCCAGCGCGACCGCAGCGCGCTCACCGGTGGCGAAGTTGGGCACTCCCTGCGCCCGCAGGTATTCCACCGCCGACGCGACGATCGCCGCGGGCAGGAACGATACCGCTACGGGCTTGTCGCTCCTACGGATGGCATCCACCACCCCGCGGGCCAGCGGGACGGAGTCCAGGTACGCCGGGGCGATGTTCAGCGCGATCGCCGCGTCGTACTCCTCCAGGACGGCCGAGAGGGTCCGCCGGTATCCTTCTTCCGTCCCTTCCACCGTCAGGTCAATGGGGTTGCCCAGGGCACAGTACGGGGGGAGAAAGGCCGAGAGGCGTTCCCGGAGGGCGGGGCTCGGCTCGGCGACTTCCAGCCCGGCCTCTTCGGCCCGGTCGGCCGTCAGGACCCCCGGCCCGCCGGAGTTGGTGACGATGGCCACCCGGCGGCCGCGGACGGGTGGAAGCCCCGTATACCCCAGGCAGAAATCCAGCATCTCCTCCAGGGAGTGGACCCGAACCGCGCCGCACTGGCGCAACGCTGCGTCGTAGACGGCGTCGGCGCCGGCCATGGAGCCGGTGTGGGAGAGGGTGGCCCGTCGGCCCGATTCCGTCCGTCCGGCCTTGATGACGACGACGGGTTTGTGGCGCGCACAGGCCGAGAGCGCCCGCAGGAACGCCCGCCCGTCCTGCACCTCCTCAATGTACAGGGCCACCACCTGCGTCTGGGGGTCGTCGGCCAGATAGCGGAGCAGGTCGCACTCGTTGAGGTCGGCGGCGTTGCCGTAACTGACGAACTTGGCGACGCCCAGGCCCTGCTCTCTGGCCCAGGCCAGGAAGACGCCGCCGACAGCGCCGCTCTGGGCGATCAGGGATACCCCGCCCGCCGGAGGACGGGTCTCCAGGGTGGGAAAGAGGGCGTGGTGGGTGTTGACGATGCCGGCGCAGTTGGGGCCAATGACACGGATGCCGGTGCGCCGGACGACCTCCCGGATCGCCTCCTCTCCGGCGATGTTGCCCACTTCGGAGAACCCGGCGGTGATGACAACGGCGGCGCGGACGCCGCTTTGGGCGCATTCCTCCAGCACCGCCGGCACCGCTGCCGCCGGGGTGACGACGACGGCCATATCCACCGGCAGGCCGGTGTCGGCCACCGACGGGTATCCCGCCACGCCTCGTGCGCCCTGCCCCTTCGGGTTGATGACCGCTATGCGCTCCGGTGGGAAGCCCCCGTCCAGCATCTGCTGGAGCAGGTAATACCCCAGTTTCCCTTCCCCCACCGATCCGATCAGGGCGACAGCGCGGGGATAGAAGAGGGCGGACCAGAAGTCAGGCATGACGTGTTCCGTACTCCGTATTTCGTATTCCGTAATTATATCGGATTCGGGGGAAGTCGCAATGGGAGGCCGGGGGGCGTCACGGGTTGGGGACATCCGTCACTTCCAGGGCTCTATGCCAGGGCATATGCGCTCCCACAGGCGGTTGGGTAGAGGTGGCCGCGCCTTGTCCGACGCTAAACCGTCGGGCTCAAAGCGCAAGCCCCTTCGGGGCTGCTCATGGCGAGCCACGAAGCGTAGCGGGAGGGGCGACGCATGCGTCGCCCTTACAGCCTGCGAAGCAGG
>FWWL01008826.1_pt1 | contig 12672 bp, 11 predicted proteins | sample 2228331 | NCBI WGS metagenome assembly FWWL01 (sample SAMEA103939775, study PRJEB20133) | metagenome | reverse complement strand
GGGAGGTGCGAAGGGAGGCAGTGCGGGTCTTGCTGCCCGAGGTCGTGGTCAAGGTTCTCCTTCGGGAGCTTCATGCCTTGGGCCTGTGGCCTCCGGGGGGAGGGGTAGAAGGTGGGAGTTTATGCGGGCGATGCCAAAGGTGCAAGTTTTGAGTCCACGTACTTTCAATCCCCTATGGGGCATTTCAAGCTTACAACGCCTCCTTCCCCACTCCCGCCGGGCCAGCTCCAGCCCCTTTCAATCCCCTATGGGGCATTTCAAGCTTACAACCTGGCCGCTTCCTACCTGGCGGTGCTGGCCCTCAGCTTTCAATCCCCTATGGGGCATTTCAAGCTTACAACACTTCCCCCAGAAAAGCAAATGTGCATCGGTTTTCTCTAGCCAAATTCGCACGCGGCCTTGAGCAGGCCCCCGAGCCAGCGCCTTGCGGAACCCAGAGGAGCCGTTTTTGCCCTAGGGCGCGGTGGCGCACACGACGCCTGACCGAGGCGGGCACTCGAGATGGAATTTGGCCTGCCGGGGACGGGAAAAACCCCGGCCCGGGGGCCGGGGGCGGGTGAAGCGGCGTTCGCGCTCGAGGGCTCTAGATGAACTCGGGCTCGTCCAGGTGCTTGACGGCCTTGTGCCCAATGCGGTAGGTGCGTCCCACAGCCTCAGGAGGGAGGAAGTAGACGGCCAGCACGTCCTCCTCCTTGTTTACCAGGTCTTCAATTCTGGCCTTGAGCAGTGCCCAGTGCTCGCGGCGGAGCCGGCACTCGAAGACGCTGAACTGCCGACGTTCGCCGAAGCCTTTGAGCAGGCGGGCGAGCCTGGCCCGCCTGGAGTCGGACGGGGTGTCGTAGGCCACGATGGCGTAGAGTTCCATGCTGCACCCCTAGCGCACCGTGAAGGGCTCGTAGGCGGGTAGCTCGCCCATCAGGTGCTTGACCAGGACCCGTGCTTGCACCAGGACCGTCTGGCGGTAGCTGTAGGCTTTGCCCAGCAGCGGGTGGCGTACCCGGTCGGTGAGGCGCTCCTCCCAGGCCCGCAGGAACTTGGGGAACGACTCCTTGCGGAGCTTGGGGTAGCCCTCGGCGTCGTCGAAGTCCTCGAGGGTGAGCCGACGGTTGTTGAGCAGCGACAGCACCACCGAGTCGGCCAGGATGCTGCGGAACTCCTCCATCAGGTCGAGCGCTAGGCTGGCCCGCCCGTAGCGGACCTCGTGCAGGTAGCCCACGTAGGGGTCGAGCCCGGCGACCTGCAGGGCACTCTCGCACTCCTTGGCCAGGAAGGTGTAGGCCAGCGAGAGCAGGCTGTTGGTGGGGTCGCGCGGGGGGCGGCGGCTTCGCTCCGAAAAGCGGAAGCCCTCCGGGAGCAGCGCGGCGTAGGAGCGGAAGTACACGTCGGCGGCGTTGCCCTCGAGCCCGCGCAGCGCCCCCTCGTCCGCCGCCTTGTCGAGCTCGCCGATGGCCCACCGGATCTCCTCCCAGCCCTCGGCGCCGTTGCGACGCAGCAGGGTCAGGCTGTTGCGAAGCTTGCCGAGCACGAAGCGCCGGGCCAGGGCCAGTTTGCGCGTGGGGTCGAGGTGGGCGGCGAACTGGGCCACCCGCGCCGGGGCGTTCTTGGCGGGGGTGCGGGTCAGCCCGGCGAAGTACTTACCGCTGGTGGAGACATAGTGCAGACCGATGTTCTCCTCGGCACAGTGCTTGAGGAGGGCGGGCGTGACCACCGCGTTGCCGAGCACCACGATCTCCTCCACGCCGATCAGGGGCTTCTCCAGCAGCGTCTCGCCGCCCGGGCCCCGCTTCGAGACCTTGAGGGTGCCGCCGTCCTTGGCGAGGTAGCCGTCCTCGAGCACGTAGACCACGCCCATCAGCCCCCGCCCCCCTCCCGGCGCAGCAGCTCGGGCTGGCAGGCCTCCCGGGTGCTGCACCCCGCGCACTTGCTGGGTGGTACCGCCACCCCCGGCGGCCTGGGGCTCCGCAGGAGCTGGCGCATCTGGGCCACGGCCGCCTCGGCGCGGCCTAGCAGCCCGGGGGTGAGCGCCACCTCGCGGCGGGTCCGGCTGGCGTGGTAGTAGACGGCGCCCCGGCGCGCCCGCTCGCCGCGCGACTCCTCCAGGCACAGCGCCTGGGCGGCGAGCTGCACGGCGTCGGAGTCGTTGGCTTGCGGGAAGGCCCGCCCCTTCTTGTACTCCACCAGCACGGGCTCACCGCCGGCGTACTCGATGCGATCCACCACCCCCACCAGCCCCAGCCGGTCCGACCAGACCCACACCCCGCTGCGCTCGCCCCGCTCGGTATAGGCCCGAGTGTGTAGGTGGTGTCCCTCGATGACGTGGTGGTTGCGGTGGACCTCGCCCAGGACGTACTCGAGGTAGAACCGGCGGGGGCAGAAGACCGCCGTGTTCACCTTGGAGAGGGAGAGGTAGTCCATGTCCTTGGTCTACCGAGGAGATGTCGCTCCATTCGGTGACGTAACCCTGGTGAGCGCTGCTGGGGTCTGTCGCCTGCTGTGGCGACAGAGGCCCTTCAAGCTCGAGGTAGGAGGTTGAACATGCACCGCACCGGGATCTGGATTCTGACAATTCTTCTCGCCGCTTGCGGCGGGGGAGGCTATAACGCCAGCGGTACCTGGCAGGGCACCGCCACCAATCAGAGCTACCCCTACGACAGTCTGGCTATGCAGTTTTACTTGAACGACCAGAACGGTAGCCTGAGCGGATCCCACTATGCGTACCTTGACGGCTCCTGGAGGTACATCGGAACAATTCGGGGCTCTCGTTCTGGAGAGTCGGCTGCGTGGCGAGTAGACGCTTCCGGAGGCTATATCGAGGTCGGCGGCACCTTCGGCGGCGACCGCTTCAACGGTACCTACCGTATCGTCGCCTACGGTTCGGGCAGCCTAACCGCTAGCCTGAACCTGGCTCGCGGCGGCACCCAGAGTCTAAACCAGCCACTTGAGGTTGGGGTCTTGACCCGCCTGCTGGAGGAGCTACGATGACTCTTTACCCTACCCTAGAGGCCGACCTCTCTTGCCCCAGCCGCTACGTGCGCGCCAAGCTGCACAAAGAACTCATCCTTGCCCCCTTTGCCAGTACGGTGTTAGGTAAGGAGGTTCATGAGCGTATTGCCTCGAGCCTGCGTCCGGGGAGTGAGGAAAGCAAGAGGGAATATTCCGCTCAGGACAGGCTCTTGCCCTTACTCCACAAAGCCTTCCAGCTGCCTCGGAGGGTGATTCTCAGCGAAGGCGAGGATTTAGATAATCTCCTAGGCCGGGCAAAAGAATGCCTTCTTCGGTTCGAGGCCGATTACTGCCCCCGCCTCCAAGGCGAGGTGTACCGGGTGGAAGAGTTCCTGGCTTGGGAGCTAGAGCTCGATGGGGAGCCGATACGCTTCGTGGGCAAGCTGGACTTGCTCCTGGGTCAGGGAAAGAACCAGGAGGTCTGGGACTGGAAGACGGGAAGCCCCAAAAACAGCCGGGAGCAGTTGCGCCTCTACCTGTTTCTGGTTTACGGAGCTACCGGGAACCCTCCTCGGTTGGCCCGTGCCGTGGGCTTGGAGAGCGGGGAGGAGGTGGTGGAGGCCTGGTCAGAGGAGATCATTCCCTGGGGCTATGCCTGGCTGCGGCGGATGCGGAAGGGCCTGAACACTGCCCGGAACAACCCCAAGGCGCTCAACCCAGGCCCGGCCTGCCGCTATTGCTCCTATGCCCATGCTTGCCCTGCCTCAGCAGCTCCCAGACGCTACCTCCTGGACATCCGCACTGGTGAGGTGACGGATTTGGCTGCTGAAAATCTCGCCAGCGTATAAATATAGAGATATGGAAAGCCGGGTAGAAGATTTTATTCGACTTTTATTGGAGAACCCTGGCGGGCTTTCAGTCAAGCAGATCTATGCTCGGCTTGGGGTAACCCGACAAAGCGTTTATCGTTTGCGCGAAAAAGCCCAGGCTCTGGGTGTCTGGGTCCGCACCCATGAGGATGACCCGGAGGTTCCGGCCGGTTGGATGCGCCTCGAGGCCCCTGAGGAGATAGAGATGACCTTCCGCCTCACCCAGGAGGAGGCGGAAGCCCTGAAGGCCGCAGTAGCGCGAGTGGAGAGCATCACCCCCCTGGCCCGGCAGGCCCTACAGCGCCTGGGCCGGGGAAAGTTCTTTCGCGGTCAGAAGGAGAAGCCCGTGTTTTACACCCCGCTGGCCGACGAGTACCCCGAGGGGCTTTTTGAGCGGGTGACGCGGGCCATCAGGGAACGGCGGGTGTGCGAGGTGACCTACAAGAACGCCAGAGGCCAGGTCAAAACCTACCTTTTCGATCCCTACGTCCTCATTGCCCGCGATCCCCATCTTTACCTGGTTGGGGCTAACCACAACAGCCGCAGGGCCGGCCACGACCCCGTCAAGGATCTCCGCCTTGACCAGGTCCAGGAGCTGATCCTCACCCGCGAACGCTTCCCCAAGCCCGACTTCGATGTGCGGGCCTACGCTCAGGGCCGCTTTCGCGCTTTCGGCGGCGAGGGAAAACCGGTAAAAGTCCGGGTGCGCTTCTCCCCCGAGAAAGCGGGCTTCATCCGCCGCACCTGCCGCCATCCCACCCAGAGGGTGGAGGAATGCCCCGACGGCAGCGTGGTCTGGCAGGTGGAGGTGCCGCTCTCCGAGGACCTGGTCCATTTCATCGTGGGGTATGGGCCGCACGCCCAGGTCCTCGAGCCCGAGGCGCTCAGGCAGCGGGTGGTGGAGTGGGCGCAGGGGGCGGTGCAGGCCAATTTGTCACTGGAGGGGGTGACAGAGCTTGGATAGGGTTTCAGAGATGGTTGGCCTACGCACAAAGAAATACGCGGCTTTTTGTGCCTCTCGGCCAGAGGAAGCTCGAAGCTGGCTAGGCGGACTTCGGGGTTTTCCTGATGTGCAGGAATGGCTCATGTTTTACAACGTTCCTCAGCTAGTACGGGAACTCAGGCGCTCCAGCGCCACTGCTGATCAGCCCGTACCAATGTTGCCTGAAGGGTCTCACTTGCTCCTCTACAAGCATCCCCTCCCCGGCGAGACCCAGGCCCGGCTGGCATACGAGTACGTGCTGGCCGAGTTCGTACGCTTTTTGGAGCAGGGTGGCAGGGCGGTAGCAGAGAGCGAGAGCGCAGGCCACGTGGTGCTGTGGTTTCCACAAAACGCTCCCGATGATCCCCAGATGTGGCTCGAGGAGCGCTGGCGGGCTTTCCTGGAAGAGCTGACCAGCGCCCAGGGATTCCGGCAAACTCTGGCCTTGGCCCTGAACTCAGCCAAACTTGCCGGAGGTGCGGGATTCTCCACGCTGGAGACGCCCATCTTCAGCCGCCCGCATGCCCTGAGCATCGCCGGGCTTTATTGGCAGGCCACGCAGAAGGGCTTGGAGGTGAATCGGCGGGATTTGGAGGAGGCTAACGCCCTTGCCATCAAAGCCTCGGAAGAACCCGATGCCAAAAAAGCCTCAAAGTTACGAGAGGAAGAAGCTAAGAAGCGTAAGAAAGCCCTTTCCTTCCAGAAGCAGGTGCACTCGGGCATTCAAAGGCTAATCAAGGGCGATCCGGATAGCCGGACTGCCCAGACTTTTAGAGATGTACTGAGGAAACCCGATGACTTGCAAACCCTGCCTGTCCGTCTTAGAGCCCATAACCCGTCGCTTTACCAGCAAGTAGAGCAAGCGGCCCGCGGGTATGGAACTACGGCCCGAGAGCAGCTTAACTCCGCCCGTGGAGACATCTTCCCCAAGATCGTCTGGGAGATGGTTCGATTGGCAGAGGGGGAATACGAACCCTATACCCTGATCTCATTGCTTTCTACCACCCCGTTTGTGAGTGGGTCTCGCCCAGCGGGAGATGCCCACGGGCGCTTCTGCTATAGCTGCGGGAAGGCACTCGGTAGAAATGACCCTAGCTTTAAATCGCGGCGGCTTCTCTTCGAGGCCCCTGAGCAGCGGGCGCAGTCAGCGGGCTCCAGCGGGCCGGTAGAGGTGTGTGCTGTGTGTGCAGGCCTTAGCCTCCTGGGGCCGGTCAAGCTCACGGCAGAAACCCAGGTAGTACGGCTGGGAGGTCGGGCAGATGTTCGTGAAGAGGCCCAGCGGGCCCTGGAGCGGCAGGTGCTAAACGAGCTGGGGGCGAGCGCTGGGGATTACATCGGCCTGCGGGCTACCGAAAGCGATAAAAACAATAACCCGGCTCCCGAGGTCTGGGGCCGCAAACAGTACGCCATAGCCAAGCTGGCCCTGACCCTTCCGCCGGAGGTGTTCCGGCGGGGCCTCGAAGTCTACCTCTACGACAAGGGCAGTGAAGTCCGGCTGAATCCCTTCGCGCTCTTTGCCACGGCGGCCCTGGCCAGGGCCTACCGGCAGGAAATTCGCCTTGGGAACGATCTCAACCGTAGGTTGGGCCGGGCGGTGCGCTACTTTGACCGAGGGCGCTGGGCTTTTGGTGAGTATGAAATGCTCCTGGGGTTGACGGAGGGAGGCTTTGACGCGAATGAGCTTCCGGCGATCGAGCGGGAGGTAGAGGAGGCGAGGGGAAGCCTGATGGAGGTACTTATGAGGGGTGATGAACAGGCCAAGAAAGAGGCGCAGAAACAGCGACACATCGTGGGCTATGCCAGCCTGCTCTATGCCTTTACCGAGGAGGCTCGGCGGGCCTTGCAGAAGCGCAGCGACCTTCAGCCAGAGGACAAGGAGCGGGAGCTGCGGAAGCTTGTTCAGATGGCGGATGCCGAACCTACCCTCTTCCTCAACCGCGCCTCTGCCACCCGAAGCACGCCCGAGGGAACCGAGGGATACGGCTACGACGAGGTGCGGCTTTACTGGGACGAGCGTCACCAGTATGGCTACCGCTGGGCCAAGGAACTGTTAGAGGAGGTAGACCGGGAGTCCGGGCAGAACCTGCAGCGGGAGGGCAGTGCAGAGATTGAGGGGCGCCCAGCCCGCTTTCTAAGCCTGCGCCCGGAGGATCTGGCTGCTGTGTACGCCTGGTTGTGCATCCAGTACCCCAGCCTCGCCGACTGGAGAGGTTTTCTGTATCAGGCCAAGCTCTTCCTGTTCACCCGTTACCCCAGGCTCTTGCAAGACTAAGGAGGCACCATGAAGCGGTATCACTGGGACATCTATGCGGTGTTAGAGGCTCCCCAGGAGCTTTACTTCGGCCACGAGGTAGAGATCAACGTCAACCGGGTGGAGACGGTAACCCTGGAAGGGCCCGAGGGTAAGGTGGTCAAGGCCTACTTCTCGCCCACCAAGCGCCGGGGAATCGAGCGGCGCACCTTGCTTTGGGCTCCGCACAAAGATGGCAAGACCCTGGGGGAGCACCTCGAGTGCGGCATCCCAGGAACTTGTGCCCGGGTGGAGCCGGAGGATGGTAAGCCGGCCTGCCCTGTCTGCCGTGTCTTTGGAGCCCTGCGCCCAGGGGAGAAGACCGTCATCGGACGGCTTACCCACGGGGGTGGCGTGGCGATTCAAACCCTGGAACCCCAGGAGAAGCAGCGGGCTATGCACCCCTCTGACCTGGTGCGTTCGGGCAAGGATCAGGAGAACCCCACCCCCTTCCGCCGCGAGTACAATCAGCCAGGGCTCTACTATCCGGTCTACAACCACGCCCTCAGCGTGAGCGAGGAGGAGTTCGCTGCCGCAGCCTACGCTTTTCTCAACGTGCTGCCTCGGGTGGGGGCGGGTAATCCCAAGGGGGCGCGTATCCTTTCAGACGAGGAGTTTGGCCCTTACCTGGTCCTTGACCGCTACTTGGTGCCTAAGGGAGCTAGGCCCATCATCAGTCCGCACCAAACCGCCATAGAACCGGCTCTCGTGAGCTTCCGCCAAGAAGCCCGGCAGGTTCGGGGAATAAGCTTTGAGAGCGGTAAAGCCGAAGGCCCGCACTTCACCCGCTGGGTGGGCGAGGATGCTCTGGCCGAGCTCGAGCGCCTGGCTCAAGCGTTTGCCGATAGCTACTTGGTCTAGCCATGTACGGCCTGCGGTTCATCCTCAGGGCTACCGGGGCCCTGACCTTCCGGGTGCTGCCGGGGTCCATCCTGGACATCGCCAGTTACCCTTTCGTGCCCCCCAGTACCCTATCGGGCTTTTTATACCGGCTCTGGCGATACGCCACGAGCGCCACGAAGGCCGAAGGACCAGACTTCCTGGAAACTGGGCTTAGGGACAGCCCCTTTTACTACCTGCCCAGGCCCCTGATCAGCTTAGGAGCCTACCCCGAGCGCCATAGCCGCATGCCTCACCGTACGCGGAGGCACGGCACCAAGGGGTTTGCCTCGAGGTCGCGCTCTGCACTGGTGACCGCTGAGATGGAAGCCCCCCAGCTTCACTCCTGGGAATACCTGCTCGAGGAGCGCTTCGCAGGTTACATCCTCTGTCGGGAGAAGGAGCCTCTGGAAACTCTGGCCCATCCCTTCGGGTCGGGTGAGGAAACCCTGCCCTATGGGGGTAAGTTAGGCAAGGAGGGGTACGCCTATCTCGAGGCGGTGTCGCCGGTATTGCTTTTGCGCCCGCAGCGGGAAAAGGCCGAGCCTCACACCCTTCTTACCCTTGAAGAGGCCGTAGCGGGCGTCGCTCAGGGCGGGCTCAACTTCAGCGTTTACACGGTGTACAGGCCCGTGTGGAAGAGCGGGGGGAGTTGGGAAGGCCCCGCACCCGTAGTGGGTTTCGAGCAATTCCCCATGGCGCTTCCTGAGGGGGGGCAGCTGGAGACCGAGTGGTGGGTGGCTGAGGATTTCCGCGTGCCTAAGAGCTTGGTGGAGGTATGGTCATGAAGGGGGTAGGGCGGGTTTTCTTCTGGCCTCAAACGGGCAAGCGGTTAGAGCATATCGCTTTTCAGCCCCTAGAGAACCACCGTAAGAACGTGAAAACCTTGCTTCATCTGTGGGCTAAGGAGGGAGAGTTTGCCCTGGATGAAGCCACGCGTCACCGCCTACTCAAGGCTGCAGATCACCACGACTGGGGTAAGCGGCAGACGTTCCGCATCCTCGCTCCAAAGGGTAATAGCAGTTGGAGCTATAGTTTTGCTGGCCACCGCTTTAGACTGCCCGAGGATTTAGACGACCCCTACGCTCGGGCCATCGAGCGCGGTCACCACGACTACTCTACCGCCGAGGTAGTCAAAGCGGCCTACCAGCTGATGGAGTCTGGGCAAGGTGACCTCCGGGAAACGGTGCTTCGACGCTTCGCCCCTGACCTCTACGTCTATCAGATGTGCGACCAGATCGAGGCCGAGCTTTCGAGCTGGATCTGGGCAGGAGAGGCCCGCGAAACCCCCTTTCTGTCTTTCGAACTCCAACCTGCAGTAAAGCCTTTACAAAAACCTCCCTTTCCCTATGGGCACGGTGATCTGCAGTTCTACCTAGACCCCTTTCCCTTTACCGAGCCCCCGGTGCTGACTTTCTGCTTCCAAGTGCACCGGCTTCCTGACGAGTGGGAATGGAAGGAGGACTTGGACGTACGCGCACGCGAACTAGAGAGATTCGCCCTGCAAGAAGCCTCCCCTACCGTGGTCAAGGTACACCTGCGGCCGCTACCGGCGGAGGACAAGAACGAAGAGGCGACCCTAATCGGGGACTGTGAGTCAATGTACCACACTGCCGCCGGCTTCGAGCCCAACTCCCTGCAGCGCGAGGTCTGGGAGTGTCTGAATGCCACAAAAGATGCCCTCCTCCTCATGGCTCCCACCGGAGGCGGCAAGACGGAGGCGGCTACCTTACCCTTGCTGGCTCGCAGTCGGAGCGTGGTGCTGGTTCTCCCGGCCAAGGCACTCCTAGAAGACCACCTGGTTCGCTTCGAGAGCATCCTGAGCAACCTGAGTAGGGTTTCCCGCCGTACCTACCGGCTCATTGTGGACACCGGGGACCGGGTGGAGTACAAGCTTTTCCGTGAAGGGAAGGTCGAGGCCTCGCCAAAGCGCCACCTGTACCGAGGCGACCTCATCCTTACCACCTTGGATAAGCTCCTCTACCGCTACTTCGGTTACGACCCCGAGCGCAAGTCCTACATCTACCCCTTGCGGCTGGGGCAACTCTCCACCGCTTTTGTCTTTGATGAAGCTCATACCTATGAGGGCACGGCCTTCACCAACTTTTCCCGGCTCCTCGAGGCCCTTTACCTGCGTGGACATCCCCTTGTGGTCATGACCGCTACCTTGCCCAAGAGCTATCGGGAAATCCTTTCCCAGGGCTTTGCTGTCTTAGACTTCACCAATGGTGGGAAGGCGAAGAAGCTCGATCAGGAAATGGGTCGCGGCCCTTACGCAGGCCAGCGGAAACTTTCGTTCTTAGACGAGGATAGCCCTCTGGAGGACTTTGAAGCCCACAAGGCATCTCGCAGGGGAGCCCTTTTGAGGGAGTTGGAAAATATCTGGAGCGGTGAAGAGCGGGTCATCCTGAGCTTGGACCGGGTCAAAGACGCGGCTGAGGTCTACCGCAAGCTGAAGCAGTCACCGCCTCAGAAGCTTACCCCACTGGCCGAGCCCTCGCACAAGTCCCTATCCTGTAGCAATCTTTTTCTATACCACGGGCGGCTAGACCCTGAGTGGCGGCGCTGGGTCTACCAAAGGGTGAGGGAACTGGACGGGGAGGGGAAGCCTTACGTGCTGGTGAGCACCTCAGCAATTGAAGTTGGCGTAGACCTGAACACCACACACCTTATAACCGAGTTCTGTGCCCCTGAGGCTCTGGTGCAGCGGGCGGGGCGGGTCAACCGTCGGGGCACCGTGGCAGAGGCTGAGGTGCGCGTGGTAGGCTGTGCCCTTCCGAGCTACCTAAACCCCTTCAGGGGGGCGAATGAAGCCTTAGAGTGCTACATTTCACTCTTGAGAAAGCTGAATACCCTGGGGCCTGAAGAGGCCCGCAGGCTTGTGGCCGTCTATCCACGCCCGGTGCTCGAGGATCCCCGGGCAGAAGTGGCCTTCCGTATGCTCTCCCGCTACGTCTACGAATACCGACTGGAGTATGAACGGCTGCACCAACTCGGTTTTATCGCTACCCGAAGCTGGGAGCCGACACTGACCGTGGTGGTACGGGAGGATAATGAAGAGCTTTGGGAGATCGAGGTTCCCGTGGGCCGTCTCAGTTACAGCTCTAGACAAGAGCACCTGGCCTCGAGCCTAGAAGAGGCCCGCAACTGGCGGCTTGAGGTCTACCGAGTCCACCGCGACGCTGACAAAAGCATACAGGGCGGCTGGGAACCCCTGACCACCTGGGGCGATCTGTACCGGGGGCGCCACCGGTTGGTTTTGCAGGGGGACTGGGCTCGAGCATACCGCCGCGATGAAGGGTTGGTGCAGCCTCCCCGTATCTTTCGGCGCGAGCGTTGGTCCGGTGACCCACCGCTCAAAGTACGCTTGCGCACTTGGTTATACGAAGATGAGGGCGCAGAGGGGGTTTTCTACTACAGCGAGGAAAGCGTCGGCAAGGGGAAAGGTAAACGGCAAGGAAGGCCCATTATCCTGTACTACTTGGCCGACACAGCCCTTGAGGAAAGCTGATGCCCCACGCCTTTCTGCTCCACCTGACCTCGAGCGACCCCCGCCCCCCGCGTTACCCCGGGCTTTACGCGCACGGCCTGTTCTTCGCGCTGTTGGGCAAGCTCGACCCGGCCCTGGCCGCCGCGGTCCACGCGGCCCCCCGCAAGCCCTTCACGCTGGCGGCGCTCGAGCCCACCCCGCCGGCAAGGAGGGGAGGGGAGGCCAGGTCTCCCGGGGAGGTGGTGCTGCGGATAACCACCCTCGATGACGGCCTGTTCGGCCCGCTGCTGGGGGTTCTCCTCCGCGAGGGCGTGGACGGCCTGGCCCTGGGCGACCGGACGTACTGCCTGGCCCGGGTTGTGGCCACCCCCCAGGGCAGCCCCCTCGCCGGCCACCGCACCTGGGAGGAGCTGGCCGCGGCCCCGCCCACCCGCTGCCTGCGCCTGCGCTTTTGCACCCCCACCGTCTTCGCCACCACCAAGCCCGGCCGGCGCGCCCGCCACACCCCCCTGCCGGATTCCTTCCTCATCGCCAAGTCCCTGCTCTCGAGCTGGCAGCACCACAGCCCCCTGCGCTTCCCGGAGGTCGAGGCCGCTGCGCTCCTGGCGGTCTTCGAGCTAGACCTAGAGCTCACCCGCTTCGCCGACCTCCGGTTCGAGCGGGCCCAGGCTGCTGGGAGGTTCTTCCCCGGCTTCACCGGGGCGGTGGAGGTGCACTGCCATAGCAACAGCCTCGAGGCGCAGCGGGCACTGGGCATCCTGCAGGCCTACGCCTTCTACGCCGGGGTAGGGGCCAAGACCGCCTACGGCCTCGGGCTCACCGTGCCCTACTGAGGCTAGCGCAGCCGCTACTTAGAGAAGAGGGGGGTGTGGGGGCTATAATCCCCCGGTTTTCAAACCGGGGCATGGCGCCGCGCGCGGCGCGGTCCGGTGGGTAAAACCCCAAGCGCAAACCCGTGCCGCCCCGCCAAGGTGGGGCGGGAGCAGGCCATCGCCTGCCGATACGGAGTCAAGGTATTGCGTCGCGATGCGATGCTGGGCCCGGACGGGGCCTTCGGGCATAGCTATGCTTCCCGAGAAGCCCCGGACTTCAGTCCGGGGAGTCGTCACAAAAACGAGGGGTTGTGGGGGAGGTAAACTCTAGTCTTGCATAAAGTGCCTAATGATGCATAATAGTGGGCATGGAAAACACCATGAGCACAGGCAAGGCAGCAAAGCTT
>FWWL01008823.1_pt1 | contig 12675 bp, 12 predicted proteins | sample 2228331 | NCBI WGS metagenome assembly FWWL01 (sample SAMEA103939775, study PRJEB20133) | metagenome | reverse complement strand
CCCCGCCGCCTTCAGCTCCAGGCATGCCTCGAGGCTCGGCTGCCGCTCCGGCCGCTGGATAACGTTGATCGCCTGCGCCGCATCCCCCAGGAGACGCGCCCGCCGCAGCAGCACCCTCGGTAGGTGCCGCTGCGGCGGCGTAATCTCGAGCGCAACGGCAAAGCGGCCGGCCGCCACCCGATCCATAAACCGCATGCGCAGAGGTTCCGATCCCGGCCGCCCTTCCGTCCAGCCGGCCTAGCTGAACCCACCCCGTGCCCCGCGCAGCCGCGGGTCGAGCAGATCGCGCAGCGCATCCCCCAGCATGTTGAAGCTGAACACCGCCAGCGCGATGAACAGCCCCGGCCACACCAGCTGGTCCGGCCGAACGCTCGCAATCTGCTGCGAAATCTGCAGCATCTGTCCCCACGTCGGCTGATCCGGGTCCACCACGCCAAAGCCGAGGAAGCTCAGCGCCGCCTCAGCCAGGATGATCGACCCGATCCCGATCGTCGCCTGCACCATCAGCGGCCCGAAGATGTTCGGGATCACGTGGCGCACCATGATGCGCGCATCCGTCGCCCCCAGCACGCGCGCCGCGTCCAGGAACTGCGACGATCGCACCGCAATCACCGCCGACCGGATCACCCGCGAACCGGAAAACCCGCCGAGCAGCCCCAGCAGCACGATCAGCTTCCCAAAGCTCGCCCCGCCCAGCATCGTCGTCGCCGCCAGCAGCACCACCAGGACCGGCAACGCCATGACCGCGTCGACCAGCCGCTGCAGCACCGCGTCGTACTTCCCCCCAAAGTACCCGGAGGTCACACCGATGAACAGCGCCAGCGCCGTCGAGATAGCGACCGCACCGAGCCCTACATAAAACGCATTCCGCGCACCGTACACGATCCGGCTGTAGTTATCCCGGCCGAGCTGATCCGTCCCGAATGGGTTCGAAAGCTTCCCCGGCACCGTCCGGTCCCCAAACGTCGCCGAGCGCTCCACCACCGTCGGGCACAGGAACGTATCCTGCGGCCCCAGGCAGTACTTCTGCAGGCGCACCCCGGCCCGCGTATCCGCCGGCTGGTGCGTCGCGAACAGCCCCGGCACCACAGCCAGCACCCCCAGCAGCACGATAATGATCAGCGAAACGAAGCCCAGCGGCTTCGTCCTCGCCAGCCGCTTGAAAAACCCCAGGAACCGCGCGACCGCGCCCGGCGCAGGCCGGCTCAGCGGCTCCGTGACCACGATCTGCGCAGCTGCATCAGCCATGCCGCACCCCCTTACGCCCGCGCCCGCGGGTCGAGCAGCGAATACGAGATGTCGACCACCAGGTTGATGACCACCACCGCGATCGCGAACAGCAGCGTAATCCCCTGCACCAGCGGGTAGTCACGCTCATACACACCCCGGATCAGCAGGCGGCCAACCCCATTCAGCGTAAACAGCGACTCGAAAATCACCGTCCCGCCCACCAGCGTCGCCATCGTCAGGCCGATGACCGTCACCACCGGCAGCAGCACGTTCTTCAGCGCGTGACGCATGATGATCACCCGCTCCCGCAGACCCTTCGCCCACGCCGTGCGGATATAGTCCTGCCGCAGCACGTCCAGCATCATCGTCCGCGCATACCGCATCACCGAAGCGGCCGTCGCCAGCGAAAGGATGAGCCCGGCCAGCGCAAACTGCTGGAAGTTCCGCACCGGGTCCTCCCACGGCGCCGCGTACTGCGTCGGCGGGATCCACTTGAACTGGATCGAAAGGAACGCCAGCACGAACGTCGCCACCACAAATCCCGGCACCGAAAGCCCCAGGATGGAGAACCCGCGCAACAGGTAGTCCAGCCAGCTATCCTGCCGCATCGCCGAAATCACCCCGATCGGGATCCCGATGACCACCGCAAAGAACACGGCCACCAGCGCCAGCTCCAGCGTCACGCCCACCTTCGGCAGCACTTCCGAAAGCACCGGCTCCTTGCTGTACATCGAGGTGCCCCAGTCCCCACGCAGCAGGTTCCCCAGCCACTTCAGGTACTCGGTCACCACGTTGTTGTTCAGGCCCAGCTCCTCCTTCAGCTGCTCCGCCGCCTCCGGCGTGTACCCCTCGCCCAGCCGCGCCGCCACGGCCGCGTCCGGGTCCAGCCGAAGAATCCCGAAAATCAGGAACGACACGATGAGCAGCGTCGGAATCGACAGCACAATCCGCCGCACAATCACCTTCTGCATACAGCTACTCCCACGAAGGCCCCGGGGATGAGTTACCCCCGGGGCCCCGGATCCTAGCAGACGCTCACCAGGCTGCTACGCCCGGATCCACACGTCCTCGGCGTCGTCGTAGCCCGCCAGGAAGGGCGTCGCCACCGAGTTCCGCACCCGCTGATTGAGCACGTAGAACAGCACGCGCGAGCCAATCCACACCGGGCCCGGCTTCTCAGCCAGCTTCCGCTGAATGTCGAGCACGATCGCCTTCCGCTTCTCGTAGTCGAACTCCACCGACTGCTTGTCCAGCAGGTCATCGATCTCCGGGTCGGCGAACTTCCCGTAGTTGCGCGAACCCTTCGCCGGGTCGCTGTGGTGGTAAATCAGGAGCTGCGCATCCGGGTACGGGCCCGAGAGGAAGAGCGTCCCGGCCAGGTTGTAGTCACCAGCCACCTGCCGCCGCAGCATCGTCGCGAAGTCCGTCCCCACGTTGTCGATCGTCAGGCGGATGCCGATCTCCCGCAGGTTCGAAACAATCACGTCCGTCACCAGGTTCGCGCTGAACGCCGTCGCCGTCATGATCGTCTCGTCGAACCCATCCGGGTACCCGGCGGCCGTCAGCAGCGCCTTCGCTTCCTTCAGCTCATCCTCCCGCTTGCCGAAGCCCGGCAGCTTCGCCAGCTCCGCTTCGGGCAGCAGCCAGCCAGCGGCCGCCGGGGTCATCGCGCCACCGGCAATGCCGCCACCCGCGTACACGTTGTCGTACACCTGCTTCCGGTCGACCGCCCGCCAGAGCGCCTGCCGCACGCGGGGGTCCTTGTACCGCTCCTTCGTGTGGTTGATGAGCAGGCACTCCCGCGTCGGGTTCGGCGCGCGCGTGATGTAGAAGTTCGCGTCATTCTCGAACTGCCGCGCCAGGTCCGCCGGCAGATCGACCGAATCCGCCTGGTTCGCGCGGACAGCGTTCACCTTCGCCTGGTTGTCCGTCTGGTTCACGACCTCCGCGCCATCGAGCCACGCCGTGTTCGGCTTCCAGTAATCGTCGGCCCGCCGCTTCACCGCGATCCGCTGCCCCGCCTCGAATGCCGCAATCTCGTACGGCCCCGAGCCGATGACATCCTCGGGCTTCGTGATCGCATCCTCCCCGCGGTCCGCAATCTCCTTCGGGATGATCAGGTCGTACTGGTCCGACATTGCGTTCAGCAGGTCGGCCTTCGGCGCCTTCAGCTTGAACCGCACGGTGGTCGCATCGATCGCCTCGATGCTGTCGACCACGGCGTAGTTGCCCGAGCGCGGCGATTTGGCGCCGAGCGCCTTGATCCGGTCGAACGACGCCTTCACGTCCTCGGCAGTCACCTGTCGCCCGTTTACCGGCGCCTTGTTGTGCCACTTCGCTTCCGGCCGCAGCTTGAAGATCAGCGTCGTCCCACCGTCGGTGATCTCCGGCTGGCTCGCCGCAAGGTCGGGCTCCGGCAGGTACGGCGGCGTCTTCTGGAAGCGCATCAGGAAGTTGCCGCACCAGTGCCACAGGAACGACGACTCCCACGGCGTATTGGTCCGATGGATGTCGATGACCGAGCCGATTGGCCCACCCATGAACCGCAGCGTCCCGCCGCGAACAGGCTTCTCCGTCGTGTCCGGCGTCGGGGCCGTCGGCGTCAGCTGGGAGCCACCGCCGTTCCCTTCCGTGTCGTCGTCATCGCCGCCGCCGCACCCCGCGATGGCCAGCGAAGCGATGCCCAGCGTTGCGGCTGAACCGCCAGCCAGCACGCCGCGCCGGCTCATGCGCCGTCGGCGCCAGTACGAATCCCAGTATGCACTCATGCGTCAGTCAAACCCCACGAGGATGTAGTGAAAGCCCGCGGGAACCAGGGGCCTGCCTATCCTGCCGATAGACGCGGCCGCGGTCAACCGAAACCGGACTTTCACTTCACCTACGCCGCCACCCCCTTCCCTGGATGGTTCGCCAGCCAGCCCCAGCGCACGCGTCCCGCGCCTCCATTACCGGCACCGGCCCTCCCGCTTAGCCGTCTCGCACCACGCTCTCCCCCAGGATCGCCTCCCGCGCCTCCGCCACCACATACAGCGACCCCGTGATGCACACCAGGTCCTCCTCATTCGCATGCGCCAGGGCAGTCTCAATCGCCGCCGGCACCGTCTCCTCCGCCACCGCCGGCGGGCCGAGGAACCCGATCTCCTGGATCATCACGTACGGGTCCATCGACCGCGGGTTCCGAAACCCCGTGCAGACAATCAGCTCCGCAAGCCGTGCCAGCTCGAACCCAATCGCCCGCAGGTTCTTATCGCGCGTCACCCCAATCACCAGGAAACACCGCTTCCAGCGAAAACACTCCTTCAACGCCGCCGCCAGTGCCGCAGCGCTCTCCCCGTTGTGCGCCCCGTCCGCCACCATCAGCGGCCGCTGTCCCATCACCTCCAGCCGACCAGGCACCCGCACCCGTGCGATCCCCTCCACCACATCCCGCTCGTCCAGCCGGTGGCCCCGCGCGCGAATCGCGTCAGCCACCGCCACCGCCGTCGCGACGTTCTCCGCCTGGTGCCGCCCCAGCATCGGCGTCCGCAGCTCCAGCTCGCTCCCATCCACCCGCCGCACCACCACCCGCTGCCCCCACGGGTGCACCTCGGCCACCTCCACGGCATACCGGGCACCGACATCTACCAGCTCCCCCCCAACCTCCGCGCACCGCTCCCGGATTACCTCCAATACCGCCGGGTCGCGCTGCCGTGCCACCACCGCCGTCGTCCCAGGCTTGATGATCCCCGACTTGTCCCGCGCAATCTCCGTCGTCGTGCTCCCCAGGATCTGCGTGTGCTCCAGCGAAATTGGCGTAATCACCGCAACGTCCGTCGCCTCGAACACATTCGTCGCATCGAACGTCCCGCCCAGGCCCACCTCCACCACCTGCCACTCCACCCGCGGCACCTGCGCCCGCGCCAGCCAGAAGAACAGCGCCGTCAGCACGCCGAACGTCGAGACGTTCCCGTGCACGCCTGCTCGCTCATCCTCCACCGCCGGCAGGATCGCCTCCAACCCGGCCGCAAACTCCCGCGGGCTCACCGGTTCGCCCGCCACCGCAATCCGCTCCGTAAACGAATGCAGGTGCGGGCTGGTGTAAAGCGCAGTCCGGTAGCCGGCCTGCCGCAGGATCCCCTCCACCATCGCCGAAGTGCTGCCCTTCCCCTTCGAGCCCGTCACGTGCACCGTCGGCCGCCCGAGGTGCGGGTCCCCCAGGCGCGCAAGCAGCGATCGCACCGAAGCCAGGCTCATCGTCGGATTCGCCGAGGCCTGGTAGCCCCGCTCCATATCGCTCAGCCCGAGCAGGTACTCGATCGCCTCCCGGTAGTCCATGCCGACGATTCTAGCGCCCGCTCACTCCGAGGCTTCGCCCCCAAAATCCACGATGTGCCGCGTCGCCTCAAACCCCCGCATCAAAATCAGCCGCCGCGGTCGTATCCGGAACAGGATGCCCCGGTCGGTAAACACCGCCGCCATCCGGTTCTTCGTCTCTAGTTCCTGGAGCAGCGGTGTGTACTCCGGCGAATCCTTCGCCACCTCCTCCGCCCGCCCCTCGATCACCACCCGCTGGAATGCGGTCCAGTCCGTCCTGATGACCTCGCGGTTGTCCACCAGGAACGAAACCTCCGGCGTCGCCCGGATGTTCCGCGTGTGCTGGGGCCGCGTGCCGCTCCCAAACAGCACCTCGCCATTCGGCCGCAGGTGGAACAGCACGAACGTGACGTACGGCGTCCCGTCCTCCGCGTGGGTCGTCGCCAGCGTACCCCCCTGCTGGTCGATGCCGAGGGCGTACGCCTGCTGCAGGATCTCCTCGCGCGGGAGTGGGTCGGTCACGCCCGCAGATTCTACGGGCATCCTGCCCCACCCGCACCGCGGTTGAACCCCCTCCACCCGCGGCCGTACCGTACGTCTACGTGAGCCAGCCCGAACCGGCCCGCCGCGTCCTTCTCGAGCAGCCCTCGCCCGATAAGCAGGGCCGCACCGGCTGCATCGCCGCCGGCGCCGTCATCGGCGTCCTCGTCGGCCTCATGGTCGGCCTCTACGCCCTCCCGCCCATCCTCCGCAGCATCTACGGCGAAGAAAAGATCCCCGCCGGCGCCGTCTACGAGGGCGACGGCCGCACCATCGCTGTGGTCGCCGCCAGCATCCCCTCCGAACCGCTCGGCGAGCCCTCCCCGGGCATGGTCCGCAGCGACGTCACCGTCCGCCTCACCATCACCTCCAATAAGACCTGGGACGCCACCCTCGCCGATTGGACCCTCGAAGTCCGCGGCATCGAAAACTGGCTCCCCGCGGGCAGCGCAACCACCGATGACGAACCCGGGTTCGCCCCGCCGCTCGGGCGCACCTCCACCGTCGACCTCCACTTCGTCGTCGAGCGCCCCATCGCCCGGGCCCACGAGCCCCTCGAGCTCGAAGCGCTCCACCTCGCCAACCCCCGCGTCCGGTTCGCTCTCCAGTGACGGCCATCCCTTGCGCCCACCCCGGCTCCCTCCCCCACCTCCTCGCGCCGGGCCTCCGCGTCGTCTTCATCGGTTACAACCCCGCCATCTACTCCGCCGAAGCCGGGCACTACTACGCCCGCCCCGGCAACCGGTTCTGGGCCCACCTCTCCGCCTCCGGGCTCGTCGCTCGGCCCGTCGGCTCCGCCGATGACCGGCGCCTCCCGCTCGAGGCCGGCATCGGCTTCACCGACCTCTGCTGCCGGCCCACCGTTCGCGCCGAGCACCTCACCCCTGCCGAGATCGTCGCCGGCGCCCGCCGCCTCCACGCCGAACTGCTCGAATTCCAGCCCCGCATCGCCTGCTTCAGCGGCCGCGGCATCTACCAGCACTTCGGCCGCCACGCCCTCGGCCTCCCCGCCGCGGAGCTCGCCCGGCGCCCCTACGGCGAACAGCCCGAGCGCATCGGCGCCACCATCCCCTGGGTCATTCCCAGCTCCAGCGGCCTCGCATCCCGCTGGCACCGTCTCCGCCTCGAGTGGCTCCAGCGCCTCGCCGCCACTCTCGCCGGCGACGATGCCCCCTCTTCCCCCTTGGCCACCGTCGCCCCACGCTAAACCCATGCAGCTCGGCATCATCGGACTCGCCCGCTCCGGCAAGACCACCATCTTCAACGCCGTCACCCGCGGCTCCGCACAGGTCGGCGCCTACTCCTCCTCCAGCCAGCCCAACATCGGCGTCGTCAACGTCCCCGATGAGCGCGTCGATGCCCTCGCCCGCCTCTATCGCCCGAAAAAAGTCACCTACGCCACCATCCAGTACGTCGATTTCCCCGCCGCCGGCGAATCCTTCGGCCGCGGCGAAGGCCCCGCCGGCAAGTTCATCAACGACCTCGCCCGCATGGATGCCCTCATCCACGTCGTCCGCGCCTTCCACGACGACGCCGTCCCCCACCCTGAGGGCACCATCGACCCCGACCGCGACATCCAGGTCATGGACCTCGAACTCGCCTTCGCCGACCTCGCCATCATCGAGCGCCGCCTCCAGCGCCTCGAAACCGAGATCCGCTCCATGAAGGCCGGCGAACGCGAACGCCCCCTCCGTCTCAAGGAGCTCCTCGAACGGCTCAAGGCCGGCCTCGAAGCCGAGACACCCATCCGCGCCCAGCAGCTCACCGACGACGACCGCCACCTCCTCGAAGGCACCCAGTTCCTCACCGCCAAGCCGCTCCTCCTCCTCATCAACATCGGCGAGGCCGACCTCCCCCGCCGTGCCGAACTCGAAGCCGCCTACCGCGCGCGCTACCAGGGGCCAGACCGCGACGTCGCCGTCATGTGCGGCAAGTTCGAGATGGACCTCAACGAGCTCTCCGAAGAGGAAGCGGCCGAGTTCCGCGCCGCCGCCGGCGTCACCGAAAGCGGCATGGCCAGCGCCATCCGCGCCAGCTACCACCTCCTCGGCCTCATCTCCTTCCTTACCGCCGGCCCCGATGAGTGCCGCGCCTGGACCATCCCCGCCGGCGCGACCGCCCCCGAAGCCGCCGGCAAAATCCACAGCGACCTCCAGCGTGGCTTCATCCGCGCCGAAGTCATCCGCTGCGAGGACCTCCTCGCAGCCGGCAGCGAAGCCGAGGCCAAGAAGCGCGGACTCCTCCGCACCGAAGGCAAGCAGTACATCGTCCAGGACGGCGACGTCCTGCACATCCTCTTCAACGTCTGAGCGGCGGTTCCCCGGTCCCTACAGCCCCGCGGCCTTCGGCGACATCTCCCGCATTGCCTGCAGCACCCGCTCCCGCCGCACCTGCGGGTCCGGGTCGAACGAGATGAACTGCAGGAACGCCGTGTCCACCCCGGCCTCCAGGTAGCGCTTCACGTGCGCGTTCCGCTCTTCGGCGGTCCCGTGCACGAACAGGTCATCCACCACTACATCTGGCACGGCCGCGAGCGCACCCTTCCGATCGCCGCTCTCCCACGCACTCCACATCGCCGCTAATAGCGGCTCCCGCCCCAGCCAGCGGTGGAACTCCTTGTACACCGGCACGTTCAGGTACGCGTTCAGGTGCCGCCGCTGGAGCTGCGCCACTTCCGGGCCCGGCGGGTCGATGCACACCATCAGCCGCGCCGTGATCTCCACCTCCTCCGGGTTGCGGCCGGCAGCCCGCGCAGCCTCCCGCACCACCGCCACGCTCTTCTTCACATCCTCCGCCGAAAGCCAGTTGATGATCGCACCATCCCCAACCTCCCCGGCCACCCGCAGCATCCCCTCCCGCAGCGCCGCGATGTGCACCGGGATCGGCTGGCTCGGCGGCTTGCTCATCCGGAAGCCGTCCACCCGGAACGTCTCCCCCTCAAACACCACCCGCTCACCCGCGAACGCCTTCCGCAGGAAAATCGCCATCTCCCGCACCCGCGTCGCAGGCTTCCGAAACTTCCCCCCATTCCACAGCTCCACAATCGGCTGCGACCCCGAGCCGATCCCAAGGTTGAACCGCCCGGGCGCCACCTCGGCTACCCCCGCCGCCGTCTCTGCCAGCGTCGCCGGCCCCCGCGTGTACACGTTCGCGATCGCCGTCCCCAGCCGCAGGTTCGTGTGCAGCCCAATCACCGCCAGCGGCGTGAACGCATCAATCGCGTCCACCTCGTACGACCACGCGTCCGTGTAGCCCAGCCGCTCAGCCTCCTGGCAGATCTCCGGGTGCTCACGCAGCGAAACGCCGTCCAGCGGCACCGAAAGCGAAAGACGCTTCTCTCCCATTTACGACTCCCCCATCAGTCGATGCATCCGGTCGATCAGCACCGGCACGTACCACTCGAACTCAGCCGCTCCCGGGTTCGAGGCGGTCTGCTCCAGGTAGTGCATGTACAGCCCCTCCAGGATCACCGCCATCTTGTACACCGCAAGCACGCTGTAAAACCCAAAGTGCCTCATCGAACGCCCGCTCTTCGCCTCGTACCGCGCTGCCATCTCCTCCCGTGTCGGGAAGCCCGGCAGCTCCGTCAGCGTCGAGCGATTGTTGAGCTGGCGCGTGCCCGGCGGGTCCCCCTGGTCCCCCCACGTCGAAAGCAGCCACCCCAGGTCGGCCAGCGGGTCCCCAATCGTTGCCATCTCCCAGTCCAGGATGCCCAGCAGTCGCGGCCCATCCTGCGCAAAGATCACGTTGTCCAGCTTGTAGTCGCCGTGGACCACCGCCACGTCCGCCTCCGCCGGGATCCGCTTCCGCAGCCAGGCCGTCGCCTCGTCCAGGCCCGGCAGGTCCCGCGTCCGCGGTCGCGTCAGCTCCCACTGCTTCGCCCACCGCTCCACCTGGCGCGGCAGGTACGTCTCCCCCTTGCCCGTCAGCCCCGCCGCCTGCCAGTCCACCGCGTGCAGCTCCACCAGCGCGTCCACCAGCTCCTCCGCCACCCGCCGCCGCCCCTCCGGCGTGTCGTACGCCGCCGGCACCTCCGCCCGGATGACCGTCCCGTCCAGCCGTTCCATCAGGTAGAACGGCGCGCCAATCACGCCCGGGTCCTCGCACACCGCCACCGGCCGCGGCACCCGCGCCCGCCCGTGTAGCGCCGCGATGTACCGGTACTCCCGGATCACATCGTGGGCCGTCGGCAGCAGCGGCCCCCGCGGCGGTCGGCGCAGCACCCACTGCTGTTCCCCGCGCGTCACATAGAACGTCTCATTCGAAAACCCGGCAACGTGCTTCTCGACCGCAATCGGCCCCCGCTCACCCGGCACCCGCTCGTTGATGAACCGCTCCAGTGCCGCAACGTCAATCAGTTCGCCCGGGGGCGTCGCTGCCATCTCCCAATCCTCGCGCTCAGGCTCCCCCCGGGCAGACCCCGCCCACGATGAGGGGCCCCGTGAGTCTTGCCCCCTCCGCGCCCGCCGTCAACCACCCGCACCCGCGGCCCGCGTACAATTCCGCCCATGGACCTCTACCGCGGCACCATCTCCAAGCGCGATCGGCGCGCCTTCCTCCCCCGGCCCATCCCCGCTGAATCGCTCCGGCGCATCCTCCAGGCCGGCCGCATGACGCCCAGCTCAAAAAACTCCGAGCCCAACCGCTTTGTCGTCGTCGAATCGCCCGAAGGCAAGCGCGCTCTCGCTGAGACCAGCCCCATGGCCCGCTGGCTCGCCGATGCCGCAATCATCATCGTCATCGCCCAGGTCCACGAGCACCCCTTCGATGCCGGCCGCGCCGCCCAGAACATGATGCTCGCCGCCTGGAACGACGGCATCGGCTCCTGCCCGGCACACCTCCCCGAAGAACGCGTCCGCGAACTCCTCGGCATCCCGCCCGGCGTCTTCATCAACCGCGTCATCGGATTTGGCTACCTCGACCCCGAGCGTGCGGGCCCGCCCCCGGCCGTCGCGCGCCGCCGCAGGCCCCTCGAAGAGCTCGTCCACCGCGAACGCTGGCAGGAAACGCCGTAGGAGCTGGCGCCCTCGGCAGGACTCGAACCCACAACCTGCTGATCCGAAGTCAGCTGCTCTATCCGATTGAGCTACGAGGGCGCACACCGGCCGCCGGCCGGCCACTCCCATCTTACCCGCTCGGCCACCCCCGCGCCCGCCGCCCGGGCTATCATCACCACGTGACCACCCAGGACCACGCGCCCGCACCCCCCTACCTCGCCGTCGGCGGCACCGAGGGCGTCCGCCGCATCGTCGAGGCCTTCTACGCCCGCGTCGAACAGGACGACATCCTGCGCCCCCTCTATCCGGAGGACCTCGAGCCCGGCAAGCAGAAGCTCGCCTGGTTCTTTGAGCAGTGGCTCGGCGGCCCTCCCCGCTACAGCGAACGCTACGGGCACCCGCGCCTCCGGCGCCGCCACTTCCCCTTCATCATCGATGAGCGCGCCGCCGGCCGCTGGCTCCGCCTCATGCGCGAGGCCTGGGACGAAGCCGGCATCCCCCGCGAGGTCCAGGATCCCGTGTTCGAACGCCTCGCCGTCCTCGCCCGCCACATGATCAACGCTAGCGACGACGTCCCCCGCGAACCCCTCGGCGACGTCGTCCTCGACTGACCAGGGCCGCCGCCCGGCGTACAATCCCGCGGCGATGGAAGCCCACACCACCGCAGTACCCCTCCCCCTCCACGGCGTCCGTGTCCTCGAAATCGGCGGCGGCATCCCCGCCGCCTTCGCCGCCCGCTGGCTCGCCGGCTTCGGCGCCGATGTCGTCCGCGCCGAGCCCGCTGCCGAGGCCCTCACCTCCGACGAGGCAACCTACCTCCTGCCGGCCAAGCAGCGCGTCCGCGCCGACGATCGCGCCCTCGCAGCCCTCGCCGCCCACGCCGATATCATCATCGAGGATGGCCCGCCGGGCGCCCTCGCCGCGCGCGGCCTCGACCCCGCCCGCCTCCGCGCCGAGCACCCAGCGCTCGTCATCGTCTCCATCACCCCGTACGGCCAGGACGGCCCCTACGCCGCCTTCCCCGCCACCAACATCACCGCCTTTGCCATGGGCGGCATCATGTCCCTCACCGGCATGCACCAGCGCGAGCCGCTCGTCACCGGTGGTAGCCAGGCCCTCTACCTCGGCGGCCTCGATGCCGCCGGCGCCGCCATCACCGCCCACTTCGGCGCCCTCGTCCACGGCGAGGGTGACTGGATCGACATTTCCCTCCAGGAATGCATGGCCGGCATGCTCGAACTCTACGGGCCTCGCGGCGCCTACGAGGGGGCCGTCTCCATTCGCTCCGGCAACCACGTCCGCGCCACCTGGGGCCTCTACCCCTGCGCCGATGGCTACGCCGGCGTCTGCGCCCTCGAGCGCCAGGTCCCTGCCCTCTTCTCCCTCCTCGCCGACCCCGAGCTCGAGGAGCCGCGCTTCCGCGATCCGCTCGAGCGCCCCAACCACGACGACGAGCTCCAGGCCAAGCTCTACGCCTGGTTCGCCGAGCGCACGAAGGCCGAGCTCCTCGAGCTCGGCGTCCGCCATCGCGTCCCCATCGGCGCCGTCGTCACCCCCCTCGAACTGCTCGAGAACCCCTCCCTCACCGAGCGCGGCTTCTTCGAAACCGTCGAAA
>FWWL01008264.1_pt1 | contig 12677 bp, 8 predicted proteins | sample 2228331 | NCBI WGS metagenome assembly FWWL01 (sample SAMEA103939775, study PRJEB20133) | metagenome | reverse complement strand
CCTCGATCCCGCGTGCAGCCAAACCCGCCGATCTGGTCGTGCGGGCTGAAGCCCTCCCTCACGACGTGGAAGCCCCGTTGGGGTTATCCAGGATCACGCCCGGCCCCCGCTTCCCCGCCGGCAGGCCAGCTCCGGAGGAGCGTGCATGCATTGAGGCAGGGTTTCAACCCACCGCCCTTACATCCTACTATCCCGTCTTCTGCTATACTGACGCCGCGGCATTCAGATATGGCCGGAGGAAGTGATGAAAATCTACAAAGCTCGCGCACCGATGCGTATCGGCTTTTTCGGCGGCGGTACTGATGTCAGTCCTTACGCTGAGGAGTACGGCGGTAAGGTGTTAAACTGCACCATCAATCTCTATGTCCGTTGTATGCTAACCACCAGCACCACACCTGGCATTCTGATCCGTTCGCTCGATTTGCAAGAGGTCAGCCGGCAGGTGAGTGATCGCGAATGGGATGGCAAGCTGGCGTTGCCGCAGGCGGTGCTCGATGCGCTACCGCAGTTGCGCCCGACAACGGCTGGTTACAAGATTACCATGTTCAGCGATGCACCGCCTGGCTCCGGCCTTGGCTCATCGTCGGCGCTGGTGGTCAGTATGCTGAAGCTGCTGTACGCCGTCGCCGGGCAAAATGCCGATCCGCATCAACTGGCTGAACTGGCGTACCGGATTGAACGGGTCGATCTGGGTATTCCCGGTGGTCGGCAAGACCAGTATTCAGCCGTATTTGGCGGTATGTGCGTGTACCATTTTGGCCGGGATCGGGTAATCGTTGAGCCGGTGCTCAGCGACCAGACGGCACTGCTTGATCTGGAGAGTTGTCTGATTCTGGGGTATATCGGTGACCGCCAGTTGCTCACTCGTCACCTGATGACCGATCAGGTGCAACGGTTGGTCAAGGGTGACACCTTGCGTCTGCATCACGAAACCAAAGCCTTCGTTGATACGGCGGCCCGTCTGCTGCGTGAACAGCGGATTGCCGATTTCGGGCGACTGCTTCACGATGCATGGGAAGTGAAAAAGGCGTTTTCACCCCACATTGCGCCCCCCATTGTCGAAGAGGTCTACGCCCTGGCTCGCAAGCACGGCGCCTGGGGCGGTAAAATTTCGGGTGCTGGCGGTGGTGGGTTCATGGTCTTTGCCTGTCCCTTCGACCGGCGGCTGGCTATCGAGCGTGCCTTAACCGAGGCTGGCGTGATTGTCCGTCCATTCTCGTTTGTGACGCATGGTGTGCAGTCGTGGGTGGTCGAAGAGCCGGATGTATAGGCAATGCACGGTATCCATACCCTGGCTCCGCAAGGTGAGCCGGTGAGCGTGGTACAATGCGGCGATGACGTAACAATGTCGAGTGCGGTATCCGCGCTCATCAGGTATCGATAACAATGGCAACTTCTATCTGGAAACGAGTTCATCTGACAACTGCTCATAGTCAGACACGCCGTCTGTCGGGTGTTGCACTACCGGCATTCTGGCTGGCGGTATTCACGGTTGTAGTTCTCATTGTAAGCTACTCTGTGCGCCCGCTGGTCGTGGTTGATGTAGGCGATAACCGCGATGGCGCTTTCCTGGTCAATTTCAATGCTCGCGAGATCGATGCAGCCGGCCCATTCGAGCGGTTTGACTGGCCGGTGGGCGCGGCTTCGGCTACAATCCCCGGCAACCGCAAAGGGGTCTGGCTGGCGCGCATTGTAGCCCGACCTGATGCCGATCCGATCATCTTGCAGCGCGAGTCGGCGGCGGCAGTGAATGGCGTGCGCGTCGAGATGCCGCGCCGCAGCGGGAGCGAGATGTTTGTCAAAATTCCCGCCCATATTGCAGCGGCACCGACCCTCACCTTTGAGCTGGTTTCGGCGCTAGTCGGTGGAGAGACGCCGCCTGCCGGAGTACCGCTGGCCGTTGAGCTGGCACCGGCCCGTACCTATCGCTGGAGTACCGATCAGAGCGAGATTCACTTTCCACGCCTTGGGCAGGGTACCTGGATTGTACGGCTGGATGCAGTTGTTGCCCACCCTGACGGTTCACCGGTCAATGGCCGTATCCAGGTCAACGGTGTCGAACTGGCTCGCTTACCGGAACAACCACAGTTGCGCCGTCTGCAATTGCTGGTGCCGGCAGCGTTGATGGGGAGTGGCGATCTGACTGTATCGTTGCAAGCCGATCCGTTTCGCGATCCTCGTCCACTTGGCGTATTGATCGCCGATGTTGCCGTGGCTCCGGCCACCAGTTCCTTGCCGGCAACAGTGATGCCACCACCGATGGCGCTCGGTCTGGGGCTGTTTATTGTTGTCGGGATGTTTGCCTGTCTGGCCCTGCTCACGGTAGACTTGCAGCGACGCTGGTGGCTCGATGCCACCGGCTGGGCTGCGGTGGCAATGGCGCTGGTCGTTGCTGGTGCGGGCTGGGCACTGGTGGTCTATCGCTTCCCCGGCGGTCAGATGATTGACCGTCTCGCCGCGCTGACTGTGCTGAGTCTGGGTCTGACGCTGCTGATGCGACCACTCACGCGCTGGCTGTTGCGGCAAACCGGCGTCAGCGTCACCCCTGCATTCACGGCAACGCTGCTGATCCGATCTCTGGTCGGATTCTGGCTCAAAGCGATTGGCATGCTCTACCCTTACTTTGTCGGGATCGATGTCTTCTGGCACATGGACAAGGCGCGACGGATTTTGTTCGACGGCGCTTTACCACTCTACTACAGTACCAACAGCCCACTGAACGAGACGACCATGCCTGTGGCTGAGTGGGGCCGGAACCCGCCGGTGATTCCGTATTCACCCTGGTTCCACATCCTGGCGACTGCCTACGCCATCTTTCCATGGCCGATGGAAATGACGGCCAACTTCGTCAGCCTTTTGATGGATATGTCGCGGGTCGTGCTGATTGCAGCGATTGCGTTGAAGGCCGGGCTGTCACAGCGCGCAGCGCTGCTGGCAAGTGTAACGTATGCAGTGCTGCCGGTGACCTACCTGCTCCATATCTGGGGGAATGTGCCAACCGCCGCTGGCTTGTGGCTCAGCCTGCTGGTGCAGACGACGATCCTGCTGGCGTGGGATCGACTGGGTGAGTGGAAGGTACAGGTCTGGTTTGTGCCACTGCTGTTGCTAACCTTCCTGGTTTACACGGTTACCGGTGTCTTCACCGGAATATTCCTGGTGGTGCTGACCCTGCTTATCTGGCTAAACGCTCGACGCGGCCCGGCATGGCAGGCGTTGCTGCCGGGATTACGCCCGCTGTGGGTGGCGACGGCAGCAGCAATCGGGCTGGCGATTGCGATCTATTATGGGCAGTACTTCCAGCCCATCGTTGAGCGAACATTGCCATATATGATGACGGTCTTTACTCGTGGGCCGGAGACGGTCGGTGTGTCACGGCCACCATTTCTGGAATATCTCTGGTCATTCGTGCCCCACCTTGGTTACCATATCTGGCCCAACCACTACCTGTACTACGGTCTGGCGATTCCGCTGATCTTCTTCGTGCCGGGGTATTGGGCGATGCGCTCACAGCCGCTGCTCTGGCTGGTAGCATCGGCCTGGGGGACGGTCGCACTGCTCTTCTTGATCGCCGGCTATCGCATTTCGATGGTCGATAAGCAGCTCTTTTATCTCATTCCGTTGATCTGTCTGGCCTGGGCGATCATGGCTGATCGGTTGTGGGGGCGTTGGCCGGGTCGGTTGTTTGTCCTGGCAACGCTTGCCCTCTCGCTGGGGAGTGCGCTCTGGTTGTGGGTGATGCGGATCAGTATTTCGCCAGTGCAGAATTAGGTTCGTCGGTATGAGTGACTTGATTGAACGTATTGATGAACAACTGGCTGCGGCGATTGATCCGTGGCTGCAACACATGACCTGGCGACGCGATTTTGCCACCTGGCGCGAGCGCCGGTTGCATCAGGAACAGTACCAGACCGAACGCCTGGCACAGGTGCAGCAGGTGATGGGGCTGGTGTCCGGCCTTCGTATCCTCGATCTGGGGGCCGGCATGGGTGGATTTGCGGTGGCGGCGGCACTGGCCGGGGCGCAGGTCACCGCCTGCGAATACAACCCGGCGTACTGCCGGATTATTCGCCTGCGGGCAGCCCGCTACAAGTTACGCCTGCCGATCATCAACGCAGCCGGTGAAGCCTTGCCATTGCCGGATGCGGCGTTCGATCTGGCGGTTGCCTGGGACGTGCTCGAACACGTCCAGGACCCAATCGCCGTGTTGCGCGAGCTGGCACGGGTATTGCGACCGGGTGGGCATGCGTTGATCACCGCCATTAACCGGCGAGCCTGGATCGATCCGCACTACCACATGCGCGGTATCAACTGGTTGCCCAGGCCGGTGGCTGAACTGGTGATCGAACTGCGCGGACGAACCAAGCGCGGGGCTGCGTTTCGCGATATGCAACGGCTCAGTTCGATGCACTACTTTCACTACCACGAACTGGTGCGCATTTGTGAACGGCTAGGCTTTCGGGTTACTGACCTCCGTGAACAGGCATTGCTGGCCGGCAGATTGCCGAGCCGCCGACCCTTACGGCGGGCAATCCGGTACGTCTTGCGCCAGGTCGGGCTTGAACAGGCGGCGTATCGCTGGCAGCGACGCTTCTATACCGGGATGTTTGAACTGGACCTGCGCAAGGAGGGTGTATGACGGCGCAGCGTCCGTCGCTGGCGACCCAGGTATCGCGGGCGGTGTTGTGGAATACCCTCTTTGCGCCGTTGCGTTTGCTGGCCGAGGTTGTGGCCACCCTGGTCAAACTCAACCAGCTCTCGCAGGCCGGTTTCGGTTTGATCACCCTGGTGCGCGGAGCCAGCAACCTGTTCGGGACGGCCCTTGATCTGGGGATCGCCCGCGCGCTACCCAAATATATTCCAGAGACCGAGCGTATCGGTGGCGCACGGGCCGCCCGACGGCTGTTTCTGCTGGTCACCACGCTACAACTGGCGATCCTGGTGATCATTGCCATCGGTTTGATCGTTGCCCATCGGCAGATTGAGGGCTACCTGCAAGGACTCCTGCGCGGTGACATGACGGTCGAGGCAGTAGCCCGGGCCGAACTGAGCCAGTTTGTGGCTGATTTTCACTGGCTGATTATTGGCGCGATCATCATTCTCTTGGGGCTGGGGGCGCTCTACGATCTGCTCATGGCGGTTCTGAGTAGCTTCTTCCGGCAAAAGGCGTGGAACAGTATTGCGCTGGTTGCCGGGTTGCTCCCCCAAATCCTGGTCGTCGTCGCTATTCTGGCCCTGCCCGACCGCTGGGATATTCTGGGGGTGTTGATCGCAATGGTCATCGCGCCGGCAATTGCCGTGGCGCTGGCAGGCTGGCAGGTGTGGCGCCTGCAAGCCGGGCTGACCGAAGAGACTGCTCCCGGTATCCTGACCGATCTGCGAGACGCGCTACGCGATCTGCGCCGGGCACTTCCCCCAGGTTTTGTCCGCTATGCCGGCGTTTCGTATGTCATGACGGCGACCGATTTTATTGCCAGTTTCGAGTTCATCAACTTCTTCAACAGCGATATTCGCGATGTCTCGTTACTGGCTGCCGGGGCGTTGCTGGTGCGTATGGCACTGAGCTATCTCTACACACCACTGGTTGGGGTGCAGGTGCCGCTGTTCACGCGGGTACGCCAGGGTGAGGGTGGCACCACCAACGGTGCCTACCAGTCGCTGATCCGCCTGCAACTCCTGCTCATGGCACCGGGCGGGGTTGGATTGATGCTGCTGGCCGGGCCAGGATTGCTGGTCATCAGTCCCCAGTATCTCGACGCTGCACCAATCGTGTGGGTGCTGACGCCCTGCCTGTTTGGCGAGAGCATGCTTACCACTGCCCATAATGCGCTCATGGTCAATGAGCGACTGGGAACAGTGCTTACCGCCCGGCTGGTGGCCCTACTGACAGTAGTAATGCTTGGATTCTGGTTGCCGGCGCAGTTTGGTCTATTGGGCATGGCGCTGACGTTCGGTCTGGCACGCATCGCGGCCGGTCTCTGGGTGACGCTCGCCGGTATGCGAGGGCTGGGCTTGCGCTGGCCGTGGCGTTTCACGCTGCGTGTGAGTATCGCCACAGCGCTGATGGGGCTGGTGGTCGCCATATTACGCAACTTGATCGCCCTGCCAACGGGTGACGTTGATCTCCTGACGCGCCTGGGACTGGCTCTGCAATTGCTGATGCTGGCCGGAGCCGGTGCACTGATCTTCCTCGTCGCACTACGGCTGGTCGGCGGTCTGGAACCGGCAGACCGCGATCAGGTGTTGAAATGGCGACTCCCGTTTCGCAGCGTGATCCAGCGCCTGATTTGAGGGACTCTGTGATGCGAGAACACCAAAGCCTGTTGACGGCGTCGGTTCGTCCGTGGCATCTTCTGAGCGATACGCAAAAAATCGCCCTGATGCGGGCAGGATTAGCATATCTGGCGATCACGCTCCTGGTGATCGGGATCAACTGGTTACTGGCAAATGTTAGCCCACCGTTGACTCTGGCACCGGCGAGTGCCAGCCGCTGGCTGCTGGCCGGATTGAACCAGGTCGAAACGAGTGAATTTGGTGATTTTCGCTGGACAGATGGCGAGAGCCAGGTGTGCGTTGATGGGGTTGGCTATGCACCGCGCAGTCTGGTGAGCGTGTTGCTGGCGGGTGGCTATGCCCGTGCGCTTGGCACCGAAACCGCCAGTTTGCACGTCGGGCAGGCAGCACCGGTCACTGTCGCGCTGACACCAGAATTGCGTCGTTACACCCTGTTGACCGGTTCTGATCAGCAGCTGGGTGCAGCGGTTTGCGTGACTATTCAGAGCAACGCGGTTCGTGATCCGAACAATCCGCGCTGGCTTGGCGTTCCCTTCCACGGCTTGACCGTCCAACCCCTTGCGGCAGCAGGTGCCGTGATGCCGGCACCACAGGCGTTGGCCGTTGGTCTCGCGCTGGCGATTGGCTGGCTGGCAATCCTGCATTTGAGTGGTGTACCGCTCTTGCTGGCAACCATCATAGTAACGCTTGGCAGTGGTCTGATCGGGTATAGCCTGGCCGCTGGACTGGTGCCGTTCGGCGCCGGCACCCTGCGCTGGGCCTTGCCAACGGTCGGCGGTATCTGGATGGGTGTGGCCGGTCTGGTGATAGCCCGCCGGTGGCCGCTGCGTCAGGATTGGCTCAATGAACTGGCTGCCATCCTCTTCTGGAGTATTGCTATTCTCGGCGCATTCTGGCTGCTGCAACGGATCAGTGGTCACAGCGGAGTCTGGCCACTCAAATCGCGGATCGATCCCTCGCCAACGTGGTGGGTGGTATTGCCGATTGCGGTTGCCATCGTCTGGTTCGTGGTCGGCTTCCGCTGGCTGCACCGTCCGCTCGCATCGGTACCGGTGGTGGTGTATACCCTGATCGGTGCGTTCAGTTTGCCGGTATTATTTGACATAACTGTTCATGGGTTGGATGCGCCAATTGCCCTCTTTCGTGACAGCCCCTACGAATACCTGCGCGACACATCGCAGGTGGCCGGCGATCCGCTCGGTTTTCTGGCCAGCTTCGAGACGATTGCCCCTGGTCTTTCGGTGCACGGCAGCACGCACCCACCGGGCGCGATCCTGTTCTTATGGCTGATAGAGCAGTTTTTCGGCGCGGGGGCAGTGGCAACCAGTTGGATCACGATTGTTCTCACCGCCTGCCTGCCGTTGATTGCGGTCTGGCTTGGCTGGCAGTTGGGAGGGAGCCGGCTGGGATTGATGGCGGGCATGATCGCCGTTGTGCTTCCCGGTCAGATGGTGTACGGTGTCACATCGCTGGATGGCGTGTTCAGTCTGCTGATTGCCACCGGTGCAGCCGCCTTCTTTCTCGCGCTTGAACCACCGTATCGGCTGTGGCTGGCGGTCGTTGCCGGTCTCGCAATTGCTGCCGCGCTCTTCATGACCTACGCAGCCACCCAGCTCTTCTTCTTTGGTGTTGCTGCGGTCAGTTTTGCGCTGGTGCGTCATACACCGCACCAGGGATGGCGCACGACATTGATTGCGCTTATCCGCCAGGGTACCGTGACCGCCGGGATTATCATTGTCATCTACCTGATCATCTTCGTAACCACCGGTTTCAACGTTGTCAGTGCATCACGAACGGCAACAATGATCAACGGCGAGATGATGGAGCGTTTTCGTGAATATGGGCCACCGCCGACGCCATTCCTACCCCCCAGCTACGACTACTACCTGCGGTTTGCGGCAGCCAATCTGGTGTCGTATCTGGTCTTTCTGACCCCGTGGGCACTGGCTGCGCTCAGCATGCTCTACCTGCGGGCAGGTAGCGTCGGCTGGCAACCACAATGGGCAGCGCTACTGGGATCACTGGGGGTCTTTGTCCTTGGTATGTGGCTGAGCGGCCTGTTCAACCGCGAGGTTGAACGAATCTGGATGTTTACCTACCCGCTGGCGGCAGTTTTGGTGGCATACCAGATTGGTGATGGATCGGAACGCCGGCAACGGTGGCGACTGGCAATCTATCTGGGTTTGACCCTGGCCTTCTTTGTGGTGATGAAATTGACGCTCTACACCATCTGGTAAGGTATGCGCATCGCCCTCTACAACCTGACCACCACCACCAAGATCGGTGGGGTGGAGAGTTTTGTCTGGGACCTGGCTCGCGAACTGGCCCAGCGCGGTCATACAGTTGATATTCTGGGTGGAGTCGGGCACCGACGCGAAACGGCACCGGGAGTACGTGTACTTACCTTCCCGTTTATTTCGCGTCGCTTCTGGCAGGCGTTCCCGCCGCTGCGCAGGGCTTATGCCGAAGCAAAGCTGCTGGAGCGGCTGACGATGGCGGTTGCCGCACTGCCCACGCTGGTGCGCGAGAGGTATCAGATTATCCATCTGCAAAAACCATACGATCTGGCACCGGCGCTGCTGGCACGCCGGCTCAGCGGAGCGCGCGTCATCCTCGGTTGCCACGGCGAAGACTTTTACCGTGGCGATACCTGGCTGGCACGACGGGTGGACGCTGCGGTCTCGTGTTCGCGTTTCAATGCGCAAACGATTGCCGGTCGCTATGGCTTCATGCCGGAGGTGGTTTTCAACGGGATTGATACCAGCCTGTTCCGTCCACAACCACCCGATCCAACCCTGCGCGAACGGCTCGGCGTGTCGCCGACCGTGCCCCTGCTACTCTTCGTTGGTCGGCTACAACCCTGGAAAGGAGTAGAGACGGCAATTCGGTCCCTCTGTCACATCGATCAGGCAATCCTGGTCATTGCCGGTGATGGTGAAGATCGGCCACGATTGGCGGCGATTGCGCGTGAACTTGGTGTAAGTGAACGGGTCCGCTTTCTGGGGAGTGTGCCGCGTCAGCATCTGCCGGCACTCTACGCTACCGTCGATCTGCTGCTGGCGACCAGCTATGCCAGCGAAACGTTTGGCATTGGGCCGGTCGAAGCGCAGGCGTGCGGGTTACCGGTTGTGGCAACCCGTTTCGGAGGCTTTCCCGAAGTCGTCGCCGACGGTCAGACCGGACTACTGGTACCGCCTCGCGATCCGGCGGCGCTGGCTGCGGCTGTCAATAGCCTGCTCTCCGATCCGGCACGTCGGGCAGCGCTGGCCGCGGCTGCGCCGGCGTGGGCAGCGCAATTTGCCTGGCCGGCGGTTGTGGATCGGATCGAAGCGGTTTATCGAGCTGTCTTGCAAACCAACTGACGGTACGGTTTACCGGTTATCGTTACTCTACAACAACGTGTGACAAGCCATGCGCATTTTGATCATTGGACTTGGTGGTGTTAGCCGTCATTTTCGTAACTGGCCCGAACGTACATTGGGACAGGCACTGGTTGCTGCCGGCCACGAGGTGATGGCACTTACATACTGGCAACCCGATCAACCCCATCTCGGCCTCACGGTTCGCGGGGAAGAGATTGATGGTATTGTAGTACGGCGGGTACGACCGCAGCTCTGGCCCGGACGTGAAACGATTGCTGCACTTGAGTCGTTACCTCGTCCCGACATTGCCCATATCATCCATCCGCGCAACGTGCTGGCGTTGCAGGCTGTACGCTGGCTACGCAGGCATAACATCCCCATTGTGTGGACATGGCTCGGCCCCTACCATGATCGCTGGCTGGTTGCTGACCGGGAACGGCCTTACGAATCTTCCATCCATCCCGAACGGTTAATCTACTCATTGCCGCAACTCATTCGGCGGGGTCTACGCGACTGGCAGTGGCGCGATCACTGGCGTAACTATGCCATTCACCGACCGTTACGCGACGTTGCCGCTTTCATCCCATGTTCGCACCACGAAGCGCAGGTATTGCGCTCACTCGGATTCAATCAACCGATGACGGTCATTCCGCTCTGGCTCGATATGCAATTTATGAGCGGGCCAGCACCGACACTGGAACCGGCGTTTACCCCTCCAGTCATACCCTATATCGGTCAACTGACACCTCGTAAAGGTTACGATCTGCTGGTAGCCGCAATGCCGATAATCATTACGCGCTACCCGCAGGCCAGCTTCGTCTTCGTTACCCACAACCCTGCGCAACGCGCCGAGCTGCAACGGCTGGCCGGCGAGGCCGGCGTAGTGGCAAATCTCCACTTTCTCGGTACGCTCAGTGAGGAGCAAAAGCTCGCCCTTCTGCGAGCCAGTGCTGTCTTACCGTTTCCATCACGCTACGAAGGATTCGGGCTGCCTGTTCTGGAAGGCATGGCAGCCGGTGTGCCGGTCGTCAGTACCGATATTCCGGTCATCAACGAACTTATCCGCGATGGTGAAGATGGTCTGCTTGTACCCTACAACGATGCAACCGCCCTGGCGAACGCAATCCTGCGCCTGCTTGATGATGAGACACTGCGTGCCCGAATCATTGCCGGTGGGCGGCAAGCGATAGCCGAACGGTTTGAACCGCAGCGACTGGTTGCTCAGGTGTTGGCAGTGTACGAGCAGGTGGTCAGGAGTAGCAACACGTCGTGAAGAGGCTGGTCAATGATTGCTTCGTGGGAGTTGTATTACCAGTATGCAGAAGCAGGCGGGTAGCAGCAACACGTGGTGAAGGGGCTGGTCAATGATTGATTGCCTCGGCAATGACACACCGTATGAACCAGATTTGATATAACACCCGCATCGAAACATCCTCGCCCATATCTATCTCTTCTAGCCCACTTCCCATCTCCTCCTTCCCATCTCCTCCTTCCCATCTCCTCCTTCCCATCTCCTCCTTCCCATCTCCTCCTTCCCATCTCCTCTTTCCTATCTCCTCCTTCCTATTTCCTATCTCCTCCTCCCACTTTGACAGACAGCGCTGCATTCTTTATCATAACAGTACTCTCCTGAATCTACGCCATGCTGCGTACATTTTTCCCGTTCCCTGTTGAGTTGAAAAAGATGTTGCTTTTCGTAATTGGAGTAGAGCAATGCATCAAGATATTTCATTGTTGGCAAATCTGGCAATTGCATTGATGGTGGCCTTCGCCGGGGGGGTGCTGGCCCGCAGAATTGGCCTGCCAACAATCGTTGGCTACCTGCTGGCCGGGATGGCCATTGGCCCGTTTACCCCCGGCTTTGTCGGTGATGTTGAAGACATCAGCCAGCTCGCCGAAATTGGTGTGATCTTTCTGATGTTTGGGGTTGGTCTCCATTTTTCGCTGAAAGATTTGTGGGCAGTTCGCCAGGTGGCATTACCGGGCGCAATTTTGCAGATGACGATTGCCACTGCGCTGGGGTTTGCGCTCAGTCAGATGTGGGGGTGGGCACCGATGTCAGGCCTGATCCTTGGCCTGTCCATCTCGATTGCCAGCACTGTGGTGCTGTTGCGGGGATTGATGGATAACGGCCTGTTGAGCACCAGCGCCGGACGAATCGCCGTTGGCTGGCTGGTGTTGGAGGACCTGGCAACGGTGTTGATCCTGGTGTTGTTGCCGATTATCTTTGGTGGTCAGGGAGAGCAATCATTCCTATCCGGCACCTTCTCGCTGCTAAAGGCCGCCCTGTTTGTGGTCGTGATGCTCTTCATCGGCAGACGGCTCTTGCCGAAGTTACTTGACATAATTGCAAGCACCCGATCCCGCGAGTTGTTCATTCTCGCCGCTGTTGCAATTGCTCTGGGAACAGCGTTTGGCGCTGCTGCCTTCTTCGATGTTTCCCTGGCCCTTGGGGCGTTTCTGGCCGGTGTGGTACTGAGTGAGTCGCAGTTTAGCCATCAAATCGGCGACGATGTGCTTCCCTTCCGCGAGACGTTCGCCGTGATCTTCTTCGTCTCGGTGGGAATGATTGTGAATCCGCTGTACCTGTGGGCAAATGCTGCTCAGGTGCTGACCCTGACTGCGCTGATTGTGTTGGGCAAGGCGTTTTTTACGCAGTTGCTCGGTTTTGTGTTGCCGGCCAGTGGTCGCACGATGCTAATCGTCGCTGCCGGTCTCAGTCAGATCGGCGAGTTTTCCTTCATTCTGGGGAAGGCCGGGATGCAGCTTGGCCTGCTCTCGCAAGACCAGTACTCGCTTATTCTCGCTGGCTCGCTGCTATCGATTATGGCAAATCCGCTGATGTTTCGTTCCATCAAACCCATTGAACGACTCATGCAGCGACTGTCGCCGCGCCTCTGGGAGCGCTTTGATAGCCATCCCCTTCAGCCCGCCGATCTGGCTCTCCCCAAAGAGGGGCATGTGGTGGTGGTTGGTTATGGACGGGTTGGTCAACACATCGTTACCGTCCTTGAACGGCTGGGG
>FWWL01004350.1_pt1 | contig 12681 bp, 9 predicted proteins | sample 2228331 | NCBI WGS metagenome assembly FWWL01 (sample SAMEA103939775, study PRJEB20133) | metagenome | reverse complement strand
CTCCAGCGCCGATGGTACTTGGACCGCAGGGTCCTGGGAGAGTAGGACGTTGCCAAGCAGGAGCAGATAAGCAAAAGACCCGCACTTCATGTGCGGGTCTTTTGCTTATCTGGATTATTACAATTCGAGTCTGAGCTTATCGAATGAAGCAAATTAGTTGCAAACCAGAAGCTGCTAGTCTCGATTGCTCGATTCCGTAGTGTGATTTCCACCTTCCTTAAGCTAAATCGCTGTTCTTTGCTCCTTCACTCCTGCTTGTCTTGGTTAATTTGGATTATAGCGTTATGCCAAACGCAGATAAGCCATTTTACTACTGCCTATTCGGGCCCTTTCATCACTCAAGCACGAATTAGCCAATCCGACTATTATCCGACTATTATCCGACTATCCCTTATTTCTGCATTCTGAACCGATTTTTCTCAAAACCCGGTCAATAACCAGTAGTAAAACTGGCTATTCCAGTCAAAGCCGTCTTAACCGCCGAAATAACCTATGCTATCAGTGCTAACTGATCTCCACAGGATCTATGTAGTAACCACAACCACAACCGCAACTATTCGCTCACACCTCGCCTTTATTGCCGGATTTAGTTGCAAAACCGCATCTAATCCCACACCCCTCGGCTCTTTTGACCGAATTAGCTGCCAAACAGCAACTAATCTACCTTGAGAGGCCGGGAAATGACGAATTGCTATGATTAATTGCTTTTATGCAACTAAATGCGCGTGTCTGATCAGCGTGGAAGAATTTAATTGCTTTTTCGCAACTAATATTAGAATGCTGAGCTGAAACTGGAGTAGTGTGTGGATGTAGAGGGGGAAAACGGCATAGAGCGTTGGAACCGGAGTAGTGTGTGGATGTAGAGGAAGAAGACGGCATAGAGCGTTGGAACCGGAGTAGTGTGTGGATGTAGATGTAGAAGGAGACGGCAAAGAGTATTGGAACCGGAGTAGTGTGTAGATGTAGAGGGAGAAGACGGCATAGAGCGTTGGAACCGAAGTAGTGTGTGGATGTAGAGGGAGAATACGGCATAGAGCGTTGGAACCGGAGTAGTATATGGATCTAGAGCCAAAAGGCGACATAGAGCACTGGCGATCGGAGTAATGGGTGGCTGCAGAGGGAGAAAGTCTGCTTAGAGTGTCGAAACTGGCGTTACCCTACCTAAACAAGACAAGCGAAACGAGCGGATTTGACTGAAGAAACGTATTGACAATGCAGGTGAAACCCTCCAAGATGTAAGACAGGTATACTACTGGTTCTTATTATCATAAAACGATGGAGTTGATTTTGCAGATGATACACGTGATTTGGAATGAGTTGGAGGCTAAGAAAGCGTGGGAGCAAGGTAGAGATGATGTTACCGGGTATATGTTCGAATTTCTCCACTATAACGGGGTTGCGTATACGATTTGGAGTCCGCAAGAGTGGAAGAATTCTCAGCCGAAGGGGCTGACTCTCGTATTGGGCTTGGTCGATGCCAACGACTGGACGCAAACCGCTTATGACTATTGTAATGCAGGGAATGGCCTAGTCACAGTAGGGTCTACTTATGGTCTTGATGCCCTATTGGGTGTTATTAAAGAAGCAGAACTGCTGGAAGGCTGGATCGATTGGAAGGATGCTCCGTTAGCGGATGGATTACTAAGCTCGTTCCATTTCTTTGGGGGCGTTCAGGTTAAGCCGTTGCCTGACACGGAGATGGAAGGGACCATTACCAAGAGATCAGGAGTTTCCACGGAGGCGCCCGCTTACACTTATAAGAAGCATGGGCAAGGCTTTGCGGCGATGATCGGATTCCATATTCCAAAAACGTTCCGGACGATTCAACAGGGCGTGCCTGTAACGAAAGATGGAGTATCTGCGCCTGATGGTACGGCTCTTATTCAAGATGATTTGTTGAAGTCAGACGATAGCGTGGTACTGGATTGGCAGAGAGACAGGGGGCAGGTGGGGGAACAGGGCGTTCCTTTTTTCAAGGATCCTGTATTAGATGAAATGCGTGTCTGGTTTATGAGATTGCTTCACAAGCATCATGACCTGTTGGGATTGCCTTTTGCACAAGTGTGGTTCTGGCCAGAGGGAATTACGGCAATAGGACACATATCGCATGATTCGGACGGCAATAGTAAAGAAGGAGCTATCCAGTTGTTGGACCGATTGGCGGAAGGCCATGTGAAATCCTCTTGGTGTGTCATTATGCCTGGCTACGACAAGGAGATTTACGAGCGGATTGTGTCTGATGGACATGAGGTGGCCTTTCATTATAATGCGCTTGGGACGGAAGAAAACTCCCTTTGGAGGGAAGATCATTTTCTCGCACAGCTGACTATGCTGCAGGGGCAAGCAGGTCAAGAGGTCGAGATTATTACGAATAAAAACCACTATTTGCGCTGGGAAGGCGACGTTGCATTCTATCAATGGTGTGAGCGTGCCGGTATTAAAGTGGAGCAGAGCATGGGTGGGACTAAGCAGGGGAACAAAGGATTCCTAGCAGGAACCTGTCATCCGTACAAACCAATGAGCAACGCTGCAGAGCGCAATCGACTCATGGATGTGGTCGCTATGCCTACGCTGGCTTGGGATCCGCCGAATGTGCTTCGTTGCACGATGGAGGAAGCGAAGGTGTTGGTCGATCGGGCTGCTGATGTGTATGGTGTTGCGCATTTTCTGGTGCATCCAGGACAATTGTTGATCAATGAAAGTGTAGGTCCTGGATTAGTAGAGCTGGCGCAATATGGAACAGGCAAGCAGCTGCCATGGTGGACGAGTGAGCAGATCTACAACTGGCTGCAAATAAAGCGCGGAGTTACGGTAACGGCTGCTGCGAAGCAAGAATTGAGCGCGATAGCTAATTCCGATAACGGCAACGCGGCAGGAGCAGGGCTGCGTATTCAAACAGAGCAAGCTTGCGAAGGGTTGACAGTTGTATGTTCAGGCAACCAGATTCCGGTTATTCCGGAGAATGGTCCGGTTCGGCTGCGCAGTGCCAAACAGGTTGAGCGTTTTGGGATTATGCTGCTAGAGCTTATTGTGGACGTCCCGGCTGGAGTAACCATTATTCCGTTAGCTGATACGGCTGTCAAGAACTAATTCTGGTAATTTACTATAAAAAGCGAACTTTAATGTCTAACATTCACAAAAATGTTCGCCTTTTAAAGTTGACATGGCCATGTTAACCTTATAAAATGAAAGTATAATAAGCAATTCATCTTTTAATGAATTTTTCTCGTATATTCGCGGGGATATGGCCCGTAAGTTTCTACCGAAGAACCGCAAATTTTTGGACTACGAGTAAGCTGATAAGTAGAAGGAATGAGCCTGATCCGCATGTGCGCAGATCGGCCTTCCTTTTTTTCGCCTTCTTCTGCAGCAGGAACGATAGTATCGAGAGCCTCTGCAGAAGATTAGGCGGGATGCGGCTTGCGTCCAACGGAATGATCCCTGTCATCTTCGTTGGTTAGATGTCCAACGAATTTGACAAGGTCCATTCACTAGGCAATATCCTAATGAAGAAGGGCAGATGTCTGGCGCTGGACTTTTTTTGATTTCAGAAGAAGAAAGAGGGTACTCACATATGACCGCGCAAGTCGGGATTATTATGGGCAGCACTTCGGATTGGGAAACCATGAAGCATGCATGTGACATTATGGATGAACTGAACATTCCTTATGAGAAAAAAGTCGTATCGGCGCATAGAACGCCTGATCTGATGTTTGAATATGCGGAAACGGCGATAGAACGCGGCATTCGCGTCATTATCGCTGGAGCTGGCGGTGCCGCGCACTTGCCTGGCATGGTGGCCTCCAAGACGGTACTCCCGGTAATCGGAGTACCTGTGAAGTCGTCCAGCTTGAACGGGCTGGACTCGCTTTTGTCCATCGTGCAGATGCCCGGTGGAGTGCCCGTGGCTACGGTCGCGATCGGCAATGCGGGAGCAACGAACGCGGGGTTGTTGGCTGCGCAGATTCTGGGCGTAACTGACCCAGAGCTGCAACAGAGACTGCGCGATCGCAAGGAGAACACCCGTCTCAAGGTGTTGGAAAGCAGTGATCAGCTATGAGTAACGGCCCATCCAACAGCAATAGCAGGCAAGCGGCAGGATGGAATGAGGGTGTGCGGACGCTTCTGCCAGGCAGCACGATCGGCGTGCTGGGCGGCGGGCAATTAGGCCGCATGCTCGCTATAGCGGGACGGAACATGGGCTACCGATTCGTCACACTCGACCCGACACCGGACGCGCCTTGCGGGCAGGTGGCGGAGCAGATTGTGGCAGCGTACGATGACGCGGAGGCTGCTCGCCGATTGGCCGAGAAGTCGGACGTGATCACGTACGAATTCGAGAATGTCGATGCCGGCGTGGCGCAGATGCTGATGAGCGAGTCTTACGTGCCGCAGGGAAGCAAGCTGCTGCACACGACGCAGCACCGCATCCGCGAGAAGCGCGCGATCGAAGCCGCCGGCGTTAAGGTGGCTCCATACCGCGAGATTCGCAGCGTAGACGAGCTGCGCGAAGCAATCGCGGTATTAGGCACGCCTTGTGTGCTCAAGACCGCAACCGGAGGCTATGACGGGAAGGGGCAGTGGGTGCTGCGCTCGCCTGATGAAGCAGCAGATGCTTATGAATCCCTGAGCCAAGCGAAGACGGAGCTGGTATTGGAGCAATTCATACCGTTCGAGAAGGAAATATCCGTTATTGTGGCGAGGAGTCCTCGCGGTGAGACGAAGGCATTCCCTCCTGCTGAGAATATCCATGTGCACAATATTCTGCACCTTTCTATCGTGCCTGCAAGAGCCGTTAGTGAAGAAGTGCTGAGTTCAGCCGAGCAGATGGCGATCCAGATTGCCGAGTCGTTGGAGATGACGGGTCTGCTGGCGGTAGAGATGTTCCTGACGTCGGATGGCGACCTATATGTCAATGAATTAGCTCCTCGTCCGCATAATTCAGGTCACTATACGATGGAAGCCTGCCAAACCTCGCAGTTCGAGCAGCATTTGAGAGCGATTTGCAATTTGCCGCTTGGACCGGTTGACTTGTTGACACCCGTGGTGATGGTTAATCTGTTAGGTGAGCATGTTCAGCCTGTATTGGACTGGCTCCCGGAGCAAACGGGTCTGCCTGACGATGTAACAGCCAAGCTGCACCTATATGGGAAGCACGAAGCGAAGTCGAAGCGTAAGATGGGGCATATGAATCTTCTGACCCCGGATGTAGAACGAGCCATTCAATGGGTAAATGATAGTGTGATTTGGAAAAGCTAAGGGCATTAATCATAAAGCCCGTTAAGATACAGTTAGACTACATTCAATAAATGGAGGAACCAACATGCTGCAGCGTTACAGTCGTCCAGAGATGGCGGCCATTTGGACAGAAGAGAACAAGTTTAAAGCTTGGCTCGAGGTTGAGATTTTATCGTGTGAGGCTTGGTCGGAGCTAGGAGTGATTCCTAAGGAAGACGTTCAGGCGCTTCGCGAGAAAGCCGGCTTCGATATTCCCCGGATCTATGAGATCGAAGAAGAAACACGTCATGATGTCATTGCTTTCACGCGCGCGGTGTCTGAGACTCTCGGTTCTGAGCGGAAATGGGTGCATTACGGACTGACTTCTACGGATGTTGTAGATACGGCGCTGGGCTACTTGATGCTGCAAGCTAACAAGATCATTGAGAAAGATATTATTAATTTCATCGAAATTTTGCGCAACAAAGCGATTCAATATAAAAGCACGCCGATGATGGGCAGAACGCATGGTGTACATGCAGAGCCGACTACTTTTGGCCTCAAAATGGCACTGTGGTATGAGGAAATGAAGCGGAACCTGGAGCGTTTCCGCCATGCGGCAGACGGCGTTCAGTTCGGTAAAATATCCGGAGCGGTTGGTACTTATGCCAATATCGATCCTTTCATAGAGCAATATGTGTGTGAGAAATTAGGAACCAAGGCAGCTCCAATCTCGACGCAAACCCTGCAGCGCGATCGTCACGCCGAATATATCGCTACAATCGCTTTGATCGCCACATCGCTTGATAAGTTCGCTACGGAGATCCGTGCTTTGCAGAAGAGTGAGTTCCGTGAAGTGGAAGAGCCGTTCGGCAAAGGTCAAAAAGGTTCCTCGGCCATGCCGCACAAGCGTAACCCGATTGGCTGCGAGAGCATTTCCGGTCTGTCCCGTGTAATCCGCGGACATATGATCTCCGCTTACGAGAACGTGCCGCTCTGGCATGAGCGCGATATCTCGCACTCCTCCGTAGAACGTATCATTATTCCGGATTCGACGATTCTGATCAACTATATGCTGAACCGATTGGGCACGATCATCAAGAACTTGACGGTGTTCCCGGAGAACATGCTGCGCAACATGAAACGCACCTTCGACGTTCCATTCTCGGGCCGCGTATTGACCAAGCTGATCGACAAGGGCTTCAGTCGTGAGCAAGCTTATGACACGGTTCAACCCAAAGCGATGCAAGCCTGGGAAGAGCAGCGCTCATTCCGCGATATCGTAGAAGGCGATGCTGGCATCCGCGAGCATTTGTCACTGGAAGAGATTGAGGAATGCTTCGATCCTAGCTGGCATCTGAAGCATGTGGATACGATCTTTAAACGTCTTGAACTAGGTTAATTTGCATGCGGAATCCAATTAATATGGGAGGCGATGATCTTGAGCGCTACACTAGCCATTTCCACAGCGGCTGAATATATCAAAGCTCCGCTGAAGTATAAGGGTAAGGTACGGGAAATTTATGATTTGGGCGAGCATTATTTGATCGTAGTTACAGATCGGATCTCAGCGTTTGACTATGTACTGTCGCCAGCCGTGCCGGATAAAGGCAATGTGCTCAATCAGATCAGCAAGTTCTGGTTCGAGGAGACAGCAGGAATCCAGCCGAATCATGTGATTCACACGGATGTCGAGAAACTGGGAGATGTTCTGGTAGAAGGAAGCGCCGATGTGATCAAGAATCGCTTCATGGTGACCAAGAAGGCGGAGCGAATCGATATCGAATGTGTCGTGCGCGGCTATATTACTGGTGGAGGCTGGAGACAATACCAGCAAACAGGCCAGATTAACGGCATTCAACTGCCCGATGGCTTACGTAAGAACGAACGGTTTGCAGAGCCGATTTTCACCCCCGCGGCCAAAAATGATGTAGGCCACGACGAAGATATTCCTTTTGAGCGGATGGAAGAGCTGGTTGGCGCCGAGCTAGCAGCTGAGCTTCGTGAGAAAAGCTTGAGGCTGTACCAATACGCCCATGATTATTGCGCAAAACACGGCATCATTCTAGCCGATACGAAGTTCGAGTTCGGGATTGTAGACGGCAAGGTTATTTTGATCGACGAAGTATTCACACCGGATTCATCGCGCTTCTGGGCGCAAGAGAAGTATGCGCTGGACATTGAGATTGACGGGATGGACAAGGAACCGGTGCGGACTTACTTGTCGCAGTCGGACTGGGATAAGAACAGTGAGCCAGATCCGCTGCCTGCTGAGGTTGTTGAAGAAACTTCCAGGCGTTACCGAGATATTTTGAACCGGTTGGTGCAGGGGTAAGGTTGGTTGGCACGTTTATTGAAACAAGCTATGTTGTTGGATGAAGGCTTCACACTTTATGGGATCCATTAGGAGGACTAATCGATGATTAAAGCAACTGTATTCGTAACGATAAAGGAAAACGTTTTGGACCCTCAGGGTAACGCCGTACAAGGCGCTTTGCACTCGATGGGATTCTCGGAGGTTGGGAAGGTTCGCATTGGAAAGTACATGGATCTTACGCTGGACACAGAGGACCATGCAGAAGCGGAAACTCGTGTGAAGGCTATGTGTGAGAAGCTGCTGGCGAATACAGTTATTGAAGATTACCGGTTTGAGCTCAGCTCCCAAAAGTAAAGGCAAGCTGTCGAAGTTAACCCCTGTTGCTTGACGGAACCTATGGTAAAAGATCTAAGGAGGATTCAAAATGAACTTTGCAGTGCTCGTGTTTCCTGGTTCGAACTGCGATATTGACTGTTATAAAGCGGTGGAAGCAACGATTGGTCAGCCGGTTGAATATGTATGGCATACAACGACGGATTTATCCAAATATGATGCGATTATCGTGCCGGGCGGATTCTCCTACGGGGATTACCTGCGCTGCGGGGCGATCTCGAGATTTGCACCTGTTATGAATGAAGTGGTGAAGGCTGCTGAGCAAGGGAAATATGTGCTTGGGATTTGCAACGGGTTCCAGATTCTTCTGGAGTCAGGCTTGCTGCCAGGAGCTATGCTGCGCAACCAGACTTTGAAATTCCGCTGTCATTCTTCGGTTCTCCAAGTAGAGAACGTGAATACTCCTTTCACCACACAATATAGCGCAGGTGAGCAAATTGATATTCCGATTGCTCATGGTGAAGGAAACTACTATTGCGATGCGGATACATTGGCAGAGCTTAAGGCTAACAATCAGATTGTGTTCCGTTATGCGGTGGACAACCCTAACGGCTCAGTTGACCATATTGCAGGGATTTGCAACAAGCAGGGCAATGTACTGGGTATGATGCCGCATCCGGAGCGCGCGGTTCATCAGCTGCTAGGTTCAGAAGACGGGAAGCGGATGTTTACATCGATCTTGAACGCATGGAGGGAGAAACATGGTACAGCAATTGTCGGTTAAGGAGCCTACGGCGGAGCAGATTGCCGAGCAGAAGATATACAAGCAGATGGGCGTGACGGATGCCGAATATGAGCTGGTGTGCGGGTTTCTTGGCCGGAATCCGAACTATGTGGAAATCGGCGTATTCAGCGTTATGTGGTCCGAGCATTGTTCCTACAAAAATTCGAAGCCAGTCCTTCGCAAGTTCCCGATTACAGGGCCTCGCGTTCTGATGGGTCCTGGTGAAGGCGCTGGTATCGTAGATATCGGTGATAACCAAGCGGTAGTGTTCAAAATTGAGAGTCATAACCATCCATCTGCGATTGAGCCTTTCCAAGGCGCTGCAACTGGAGTGGGCGGGATTATCCGTGATATTTTCTCAATGGGCGCACGTCCGATAGCATCGCTGAATTCGCTTCGTTTCGGATCGCTTAAGAATGATCGTGTGAAATATTTGTTCGAGCACGTAGTGTCCGGGATTGCAGGGTATGGGAACTGTATCGGGATCCCGACGGTTGGCGGCGAAGTAATGTTCGATGAGAGCTACGAGGGGAATCCGCTCGTTAACGCTATGTGTGTGGGCTTGATCGACCATGATAAGATCCAGAAGGGTGTCGCGCGCGGCGTAGGCAACCCGGTCTTCTACGTAGGACCAGCTACTGGTCGGGATGGGATCCATGGAGCGACTTTTGCTTCCGAGGAGCTGACGGCAGAGTCCGAAGCCAAACGTCCAGCTGTGCAAGTGGGCGATCCCTTCATGGAGAAGCTTGTGCTTGAATCATGTCTGGAGCTTATTAATTCCGGCATCGTGGTCGGTATTCAAGATATGGGAGCCGCAGGCTTGACTTGCTCCAGCGCTGAGATGGCTAGTAAGGCAGGTAACGGGATCGAGTTGTATCTCGACGAAGTGCCGCAGCGTGAGACAGGCATGACACCATACGAAATGATGCTGTCAGAATCCCAAGAGCGGATGTTGTTCGTTGTGAAGCCTGAGCATGAGGCGCAAGCCAAGGAGATTTTCGAGCGTTGGGGCCTGATCTGTGCGAAGGTTGGTAAAGTTACGGATGACGGACGTCTGAGATTGTTCCATGGCGGCGAGGTAGTGGGAGATATGCCGGTTAAGGCATTGGTAGATGAGTGCCCGGTATATAACAAGCCTTCCAAAGTGCCAGCTTATTATGAGAATAGTGCTTCCATTGATACAACGCGTTATGCAGAAGTGATCGACCTGGATGATGCTTTGAAGCAGGTGTTGGCTTCTCCAACGGTTGCGAGCAAGGAATGGGTCTACAACCAGTACGATTACATGGTTCGTACGGAAACTTATGTGCGTCCCGGCTCAGACGCTGCTGTAGTTGGCGTGCCAGGGACTCGCAAGGCGCTTGCGATGACAACAGACTGCAATAGCCGATACGTGTATCTCGATCCAGAAGTTGGCGGCATGATCGCGGTTAGCGAAGCGGCGCGCAACATTGTTTGCTCCGGTGCAGAACCGTTGGCGATTACGGATAACCTGAACTATGGGAGTCCGGAGAAACCGGAAATTTTCTGGCAGTTGGAGAAATCGACTGACGGTATGGCGGAAGCTTGCCGACAATTGGACACGCCGGTGATCGGCGGTAATGTAAGCTTATATAATGAGAATGCTAAAGGTGCAATCTACCCTACTCCCGTTATTGGGATGGTGGGCTTGGTGCATGATCATGATCATATTACGACACAAGGCTTCAAGCGTGAAGGCGATGTCATCTTCTTGCTTGGCGCTACTCAGGCGGAGCTTGGCGGAAGTGAGTTCCAAAAGGTGCTTCACGGCGTAACTGAAGGTCGTCCTCCTGTCATTGATCTGGCTGTTGAGAAAAGATTGTTGAACACAGTGTTGAAAGCAATCCAGAACGGATTGGTTGCTTCTGCTCATGACTTATCGGATGGCGGTCTTGCTGTTGCATTAGCAGAAAGCTGCATCAGCGGCAAGCTCGGAGCGGTTGTTAGCCTGGAGAGTAATCTCCGTGCGGACCATGCTCTGTTCAGCGAGAGCCAATCACGAATTCTTCTTAGTGCATCCCCTGACAAAGCGGCTGAATTGCAGAGCTGGATTGCTGGTCAAGGTGTACCTGTCGTTGAAATTGGTAAAGTAGAAGGAAGCACACTTAACATTACAGTTAACGGCCGCGCGGCAATAACATCTCCAGTCGCAGGGCTAGAGAAAGTCTGGAAGGATGCGATTCCATGCTTGATGCAGTGAGAACGCCAAGCGGATTGTGGACTGGACGGTATTATAACGAAGGCATAACGCAAGAGAACATGTTCGATAAAATACGAGAGGAGTGCGGCGTCTTTGGTGTCTACGGACACGAGGACGCATCCTCTCTATGTTACTACGGGCTGCACGCTTTGCAGCACCGCGGGCAAGAAAGTGCCGGGATCTGCACGACCGATCAGGATCAGTTTCACTATCACCGCGACATGGGGCTCGTCAAGGAAGTATTCGACAACGACAAGCTCCAGTCGCTCAAAGGCAGCACCGCAATAGCGCATGTGCGCTATTCGACCGCCGGCGAGAGCAAGTTGGTCAACGCTCAGCCCCTTGTGTTCAAGTACCGCGAGGGCGATCTGGCGATTGCTACGAATGGGAATATCGTGAACGCTCCAGAGATTCGCAAACGTCTGGAGCGCCAGGGATCGATCTTCCAGACTACGAGCGATACCGAAGTCGTAGCGCATCTGATCGCACGCTCGCAGCATGACGATATCGAACTGGCCGTCAAGGAAGCGTTGGAGCAATTGAACGGGGCGTATGCCTTCCTGTTCATCACCAACAACAAGTTCATTGCGGCACTTGATCCTCACGGCTTGCGTCCGTTCGTGATGGGCCGCTTGGCAGATGCGTATATATTCGCATCCGAAACTTGCGCGTTCGACGCGGTTGGCGCCGAGTATGTGCGTGACTTGTCGCCAGGCGAGATGCTGGTGCTCGACAAGAACGGGATGAGAGAAGACCGTTACGCGCCTATGAAGCAGCGCGCGATCTGCTCGATGGAATACATCTACTTCTCGCGTCCGGATAGCGATATCGACGCGATTAATATTCACAGCGCGCGTAAACGCATGGGGCGCACCTTAGCGATGGAAGCATTCGTGGACGCGGATATTGTGACAGGGGTGCCGGACTCGAGCACATCTGCGGCAATCGGTTATGCGGAGCAGACCGGGATTCCTTATGAGCTCGGGTTGATCAAGAACCGCTACACAGGCCGTACCTTCATCCAGCCAAGCCAAGAGCTGCGCGAGCAGGGCGTGAAGATGAAGCTGAGCGCGGTGCGCAAGGTAGTGGAAGGCAAGCGCGTCGTCATGATCGACGATTCCATCGTCCGCGGTACGACCTCGCTTCGCATTGTGAACCTGCTACGCGAAGTTGGCGCTAAGGAAGTGCACGTGCGGATCACCTCGCCGCCGTTCAAAAATCCTTGCTTCTACGGCATCGATACGCCGGACCGCAAGGAGCTCATCGCTTCTTCGAAGTCTGTCGAAGAGATTCGCGCGGCCATCAATGCCGACTCGCTCCATTTCTTGAGCAAGCGCGGCTTGCTGGAGAGCATCGGCCGTCCCGGCAATGAGCTCAATGCTGGACATTGCACCGCTTGCTTCGACAATCAATTCCCGACCGAAGTAGGCGATCCTCAAGCCGTCGCCTTCGGCAGTGATTGGTATAAGTAAGTCGGCTTATATTGTAGCTTGATAAGCAAAGGCTATGCGAAGGAAGTTGAAGAGCCGGAGTGGCGACTTTTGTAGATGTCTTCTAACCGATAAAGGGTCTTATACAATCAGAGAGAAGACAGCTACAACGGAGCGCGGAGGCCTTCAACTTTTGGAGCGGGTGTACTAAGCCGCAGGATTCACCTTTCTTTGGAAAAGCCGAGGCTATGGCGAAGGAAGTTGAAGAGCTGGAGTGGCGACTTTTGTAGATGTCTTCTAACCGATAAACGGTCTTATACAAACAGAAGAAGACAGCTACAACGGAGCGCGGAGGCCTTCAAATTTTGGAGCGGGTGTA
>FWWL01008237.1_pt1 | contig 12682 bp, 13 predicted proteins | sample 2228331 | NCBI WGS metagenome assembly FWWL01 (sample SAMEA103939775, study PRJEB20133) | metagenome | reverse complement strand
ACCAGATGAGGTATGATTGACTCTTTCGCTTCTCTGCTAACGTTAGGATCATCTGCAATCTTACCTAAAGCCTCTGCTGCACGAGGTCTAACATACCAATCCTGGTCTCCTAGCGCCTTAACCATATGAGGTATGATTGACTCTTTCGCTTCTCTGCTAACGTTAGGATCATCTGCAATCTTACCTAAAGCCTCTGCTGCACGATATCTAACTTCATCCACCTGGTCTCCTAGCGCCTTAACCAGATCAGATATCCTTTCTTCTATTGTTGTCATTTTATCACCTCTCTAAATTACATATATCATAACTTTTTTTAAAAGTTATCGGTAATCTATAAGCGTGTTAACAAAATTCCATAAAGTAGGGAAAAAAAGAAAAAAAATTACTAACCAACTCTTAGTGTCTAGCTTCTCTTGTATATTTTCGAGTTTAGGTTATTTTAGCCATTGAGTTTTTTTCTGGGTTCTCTATTCTGACCTGTTTGCGAAGAGGAAATGCGGTTAATGAAAAGCCTAATTTTTTCTTGATCCGCCGAATCAGGAAGCACATTTTCACCAACTATTGTAAACTTTTCAGGACCACCTACTGACTTAACCAACTCATTGTAAATCTGCCTATATAGATCACTGCTCCTACTTGCAAGTGAGCTAAGCAAATCTGCTGCGTCAGATCTAACTTCCTCATCCTTGTCTCTTAGTGCCTCAACCAGATGAGGTATAGCCTGTATTAACTTTTGTTTTTTGCTTAAGCCAATTTCTTTTGCTGACCTGGCCTTAACAGACATCCATTTCAGGACTAGCCTATTTATCTTTACATTTACCAGTGTCTTCAATAAGTTTTAGGAATTTAGTTTAATGCATCTTCTTTACTACTTAAAAAGAAACATTATGGTTGCTTCAGCTGAATATACATCTTTTAAGATGTTCATTGCTCGCTTCCTTGAGCAGCTAAGACTATTTACTTAGTTACTTTAACTTTAGTTTTGTTCAACAAGGTAATTATTGTGTATTATCGAAATTTTTAATCGTACTTTATCTTCCAAACCCTTAAATTACTATAAATCTCCTTAAGTTCAGCGCATTTTGGGAACTCTCTAAGTGAGTTCTCAAAAAGCAATGTATAATTATAGCGCTTTAAGGTGTCACAATTTAAAGTTCCATTAAAATGAATTTCGTAGTCAACTTCTAGAAGATCTCTATTCATGGAATAATATGACATTGATGGATGAATTGAAATATTATTATTGAAAAATACAAGCCTAAATGAAGTTATCATCGAATCCGCGAATATCTTTTGATTTTCGTAATACCTAGACTTCAGTTCTTCATATGGAGAACTGTCCAAAGTATAGAAATGTTTAACCATAATAATCAGTATCCAAGAATATGCCAAGAGTCGTAAGTTTCTCTTATTAAAAAACGCTTCAATTTTAATAGGGTCAAATGAGAGCAACAGAATAGGTGCAATTACATCAATAAACCTGACCTTATTCAAAATGAGAAAGAATAAGATCACAGGCATATGCTTTTTGTCTGCAAGGATGATATAGAGATATATTATTAAAATAACAGGAAAATCTAATAAAAAAGGTAGAAAAGACTGAAGCTCATTTATTTTTATGGGAAAAAATATATCATTATTAAGAGCTAAAAATGTGTAAAGGTCCCAAAAAAAAGAAAAATCAGAGTAAATAAGCCAAAAACCAGTCGCAAGTATAAGTGTGATTACGTGCTCTCTTTTAAAGACAACAAGAACAATAACATATAAAGGCCAAAAATAATAAGGAATGCTTAGTAAAAGACCAAAAAATATACTGATCCAACCACTAGTTAACAGCGCCAATACAAAGAATACGCTAACAAAAATCGTTGGCCGCGCTCCAAGAATCCGACCCTCAAGAAGGTATAAAAGAACTGAAAGAATTAAAATTGTGGCAATTGGTGCTGTAAGAACTGAACGCCTGTTAAAATACAATATTAGAGACATCATTGCAAACATAGAAAAAAACTGCGATAACCTGATAGACATCTCCGGACCAAATGTCCTATGTAATTCACCGTATAAAAAATCATAAGGGAGATATATATTGTATCTAAAGTTCCATGCGTCTGGATACAACTTAGAATAATCATACCCGTACTTGTAAATTATTAGATGTCTAAGTAAATCATCTGTTGGAAACCATAGATTATAATAAAACAAAGAACCAAAAACAGTGACCAAAAACAAAGATAATGAAATAAACGCATCTAATTTATTAGTTGCTTTTTTGATGTGATAAAAATTAGCAGATAGATAACCATAAGCGCATATATCGCAATAATCTGGTTCGGGAAGTCTCTTTGCATACTCAAAATCAAAACTCTCATAAAATACGATTGCACAGTCAGCAATCTTAAGAATCTCTGCATCACACTTACTGTTCATATCAACTACAAGCACATCTAACTTACTGTGCTTTTTAAGCCCAAGTAGTTCATCAACAGAATTTACACAAACTAAATTGTGTTTATGCGAAAGCAAATCAACCAAACGCTTTGAAAAAGAACCAATAAATGCTATCTCTAAACCGCTTCTATCTAAAGAATTTATTGCATCGTAAGCAACTATAGTATATGCATCAACCACTTGTGCACTCTTTTTAATGCTCTCTCTAATAAATTGCAACCACGAATCAATTTGAAGTTTCAAATGTTTTATTAAGGACAGCTTTTGCATAAGACTAGTTTCCTCCATTACACATTCGGATCACAATGACTTTTTTGTTGTTTTAGCTTTCAGGTAATAGATTATAATTATGCATTAATAATCTAGATCTATCGATTTTCTAGCTTCTATTTAGTCTGTTCCGGTTCGCGTTCTTCTGATCGCTATCTCACCTGCGCCTATATTTTTGAAGATAAGTGCTGCATACAGATCCTAATATCTAGATCTGGATCTCTTCTGTTACTTTCAGCACCAAAACCAAATGAGAGCGATAACGCCTCAGAGGGTATCTCCAGGTTGGAAAGCACAGCTTCACAAACCTTGTTCAGCTCTTTAGAACATAAGGGAATCTTTTCAGGATATTTTATACTGAATCTCACCAACTCATTGTAAATCTGCCTAGATAGATCACTGCTACTACTTGCAAGTGAGCTAAGTAACTCTGCCGCGTTAAATCTAAGACTTTCAGTATTGTAGGTTAGTTTTTTAGTAAATAGTAGAAGCTCAATTTCTAAGGTTTAAACTCTAAATGAACAAATTTCTGTTACCTCGATGGTTACATTCTTTTTCTAAATCCTTCATTTTTGCTTCAGCAGAAGATGATATATCACATGATTCATGATCTTCTTTATTGTGCTTGTTAACCAGAATACCTACGCATCCTTCATTTCCATATTCAAGTAATGCATTTACAATATCGTAGCTACCTCTTGAATTCTCTTCTAATACTGAAAATGCATGAAACTAATAATCATAGACTTGATAAAAATCTCCGATCTTAATAAGGAGTCTCCTGTTTACTCTTCTGTTAATTGTTTGAATTTCAATAATTTTTGATGCATCTAGTACACTCTAATTGTAGGAGTTTCAATATTTGCTTCAACAACAAAAGGCCTGATAACTTCTTTTCTATAATGTGTTTTCAAAATGTTATAAAAGACAAGTGATTATTTATCATTTCAAGTGCAATCGTAATAGTTTTCTTTGGCAGCATATATTTTGTTCATAGATAATAGTTCAAAAGAAATAAATAGTAAAATATCGATCATTTTTTGACTCTGAAACAACTGGCTCTGATCAGGTAGTATATGAATCATGCAAAATAGAAAAAAAGCCATATGTAAAAGGATTATATCTGATTGTTAACAGCTTTCGTGGAAGAGTATATCCAACAAAGGAAATCTACTATGCGATTAGCAACTATAGCAAACCTATAGTTTTATAGATGGAGGAAATTGTTGCTTCTACAGGTTATTACCTAGCGTATTTCGCTGTACACATTGTTGCACACCAAGATTCCTTGGTAGATAGCTCAGGACTTATAGAAAAATTGGGTGTAAATGTAACTCATTATAAATCTGGGATATAAAAAGATTTTTTAGCACCCTCCAAAAACTTAACTGATGAAGATATTATGCTTGTTAACGCAATCTTTTTGGATACTTTTGAAGAGTTTAAATTAGATTTGCTAAAGGATAGCAGTAATAGAATAAGAGATCTTGATGTATTTGAAGCAACGATCTATACTATTAGACAAGCATACATAGCAGGATTTGTAGATTCAATAGGTAGATACGAAGATGCAAAACAAATAGCCGCACAAATAACCAACATAACTGAAAGGTACACAGTTTGCGATTTTATTAAAAAGAAAAAGAGTTTATTTAGTATTTTGAATAGCTTCTTTAGAGAAATAAGAAGATCGATTACTAAGGGTTTTTACTTAACGATTAATGAATACAAACAGATTAATATTCCTCATATGAGGTGTTCTTAGATGCTAAAATTATTTTGTTTCTCTGATCTGCACTCAGATACCTATGTACTAGAACGACTTATAGAGAAAGCAGTAAACTATCAACCAGACGCTATTTTCATTACAGGGGATATGACAAATTCAGATATGACACCTTTGAATCTTTTGCTTGATCTAGCAGATAAATTCCCTACATTTTTTGTTAGAGGAAACAACGACACAGAAACATTTGCAAAAGAATTATCAAAAAAAGCAGAATCACTAGACTTTCGAAAAGCTACATTGGATTCGATTATTATTATAGGAGTTGGGGGCAGTCTAAGGACGCCTTTTTCAACTGTAAATGAATACACAGAAACCCAATACGCGTCAATACTCGATAAGCTTGGAACTGCAGAAATACTATTGACTCATAACCCTCCGTATGGATACTTTGATTTCGTTAGAAACACCCATACCGGAAGCAAAGCGATATTAGAATACATAAATAGAACTCAGCCATGGCTAGTTTTTTCAGGTCATATTCATAATCTACAAGGTAGTATAAATATTGGCAAATCTTTATTAATTAAATTAGGTGCTGCATCCGAAGGAGATTATGCAACTATAGAACTTAGTAAAGAACATATGCAACCCAATATAAAATTCAAAAAAGTATACTGATATCTGTTCTTTATAGAATAAATAAAAGAACATCATAGAATATAATCAAAAATTAATGATGGGCCTGTAGCTCAGAGGTAGAGCGCTGCCTTCGCAAGGCAGAGGCCGGGGGTTCAAATCCCTCCAGGTCCATAAGTAACACGCTAAATGAAACTAAGCATTCACTCTAACCTCACAGCAAAGGTGTGTCGGTATATCTTTTTTCCTTCTTTTACTCCTGCTAGAGTTCTGGAACGTTTTGCTTTCAATTCATATTTGGTTAGCACATTAAAAGCTACGTCTTTAGATCCGACGTAAATGTCATACCCCCCGTGAATCTCTTCAATCTTACTGACAAAAGAATCTTTTGATATGGTTTTTTTTATCTTCTCTAGGTACTTCTCTACTTGTTCTCTTTCACCTCGCAGTTGTATAATTGCTTCGTAGTAACCTCCTGCTTTCTTAGAACAATCTTCACAAATGGTCTGCCTGTAAACAAAATCAACATCTAACCAAACTTTTTCTACTCCAATATCAATTAAAATTAGTTTTTTTTCCAAATCTACGTCAACTACCCGATTTTCTCCAGCCTTCATCTTTTCTCTAGCATAATCCTTCATTTCAAAGAAATTCCTTTTTACCCATCTACCAAGATATACCTTATCACATCTCTTGCAAAATCTAAATTCAAACAGTCTATCGTACTTTATAGTAGGGATATAACAATCAACACAAATATTTCTACGCGTTAGCAACTTTACTTCCTTTTCATTTCTGCCGCAGACTGCGCAATGCAAGAACATATATGCTCTCCTATTAATTAATGTATTGGACACCTATAATTCTATTGTTTATTTAGTACCAAGACAGGTGATTAAATGATACCAAAAACACACCCTCGATACGTTTCGCTCATAACAAGAGAAAAACTTGTGAAATGTTTAAAAAAAGGCATTGTTCATCAAAATGGTCTGATTGCACATGGCAGAGGAGAAGCATTTGACTATCTCTTAGGGGAAAAAACGCACAATTTTGCTGTTGAAGCGATAACTGCAGCTACTGCAAAGATACTTCTTTCTAAAAGGCCTGTCTTATCGGTAAACGGAAACGTAGCCGCACTCGTACCTGAAGAAATTAGCCAATTTCAAAAACTGACTGGAATTCCTATAGAGATAAACCTATTTCACAGGACAATATCTCGTCTGAAAAAAATCAAAAGACATCTAGAAGAGTATGGCATCTCAGTTATACCTTTTGACCAAGATATCGTGGACATAAGAATTATTGAGAGCGACAGAGCGCTAGTATCAAAAAGAGGAATATTTTCTGCTGACACAATTATCGTCCCCCTAGAAGATGGTGACAGAACATCTGCACTTAAATTTCTCAAAAAATTTGTAATAGCAATAGACCTAAATCCTATGAGCAGAACAGCACAGACTGCAGATATCACAATTGTAGATAATATTACTAGAGTCATGCCTCTATTTTCAAAAACTTATAAAAAAATGAAAAAAATGAAAAAGGCGCAAATAGAAAGAATAATCTCGAGGTATGATAATAGATATATTCTGCAAAAGGCAGAATTTGCTATTAGAGGCTCAAAAATTTAATCCAGTTCAGGATATAATTTTTTTATGGTAGGATTATTAACTAAGGATTCTTTCCCTATAGCCCTAATGGTGATTGGCCTACTATGCTTCGGTATTGGTTTAATCCTCTATTTTTTGAAAGGTGTTTTCCAGGAAAAAGATGTCAAAACAGCGTATGGTACGCTAATAATGATAGGCCCTCTACCCATAGTAATATCTAATGATTCAAACTTGGCAAAAATGTTATTCTTTGTCGGTATTCTATTAGCACTTATAATTTTTGTTTTTCTAGCCCTGTTCAAAAAGCTCTAAAAACCAACAAGAATTGCTTGACCTGCTTATATGTCTGGATCATTTCCAATTAACGAACAAGTCTTCTATAGCAAGATAATGCAATTTTGAATTATCCTTACGTGAATAGTTTGCACAGGTGTGATTATTAGAAGATATCCATGAAGATTAACAGAGGTATTTAGTACACCCCCTATACCTGTTAGAGATTCAAACTCTTTGATCAGTCTGTAGTAGTCAGGATTCCATTTTTTTCTTAAGTAATGTGTTCTAAGCGTTTGATCATTTTGGTGCATAGGCCCCAACTAGATCTTTTCTACCTTTTTGAGTAGATCTAAATGCTAGGATCCTATAGGGTGCTTTTCGTATGTAAGGATCTTCAATATACTCTTCAATACGTTCATAAAAAGTAGTAGGTGGAAACGGCATCATAAAATAAAGTGCTTTGTCTGATAATTGTTCCCAATCATGTGCAATCGATTTACACGAAAGTATGAATCTAACAGCGAATTGCCTTGGCTAAAAGATCAGCGATATACCAATATCAGAAATGAGTTCTACATTATACCTACCAGTGACTCCTTCACACTACTTTGCTTTTGACATCTTTTTTTTTCTCCGCAATTTGGAGTTGCTTCACAAAAATTTAATTTTCTCTATTATTTTTACCAAATTAGTTCTTAAAAGGCATAAAATTATTACTTAGATAGAAGTTAAATAGAGTTATGGATGAGCAAAAAACAATAGCCAGTGGATTTATTTGGAATACTCTATTCTTTTTTTTGACAAAGCTTTCAGCTTTTATTTATACGATACTTATAGCAAGGCTTTTTTCACAAGAAGACATTGGCTCATTTTACTATGTATTTAGTATTACAGGAATACTTTTTTTGTTTGCCGATTTTGGGATATCTTCTGCTTTTGGGCGTTATGTGCCTTTTCTTTTCGGAAAAGGTGAAAAAGAAAGCTTGAAAAAGCTTTTCAGATGGTGCTATTTTGTTGGTACTGCCTGGTCGCTTTTGTTTTCAATTGCTGTATTTTTACTCTCGGGAGAGATAGCAACTGCTTTGGGATATTCAGAATTAAAGCCATTATTTCAGTTTATGTCTGCATGGATTGTAATAAAAGAGGTTGATGAGCTAAATAGAGCGTTTTTACGTGGCCGAAAAAAATTGAAGCATTGGGCTTTAATTGATTTTACTCAGAACTTTTTGAAGCTAATATTAACGATCGGGCTTTTTGGGTTATTAGGTAACAGCGCCAATTTGCTTGCTGTTGCTTTCCTCTTATCTTTCATTCTAGCAATGGTACTTGGAATTATTCTAGCACTTAGAGAATATTATGAGCTAAATGTTCAGTCAGAACAACAAACAAATGACTATCACAATTCTAAGGTAGATAATGATAAACCTCTTGATAATTGGCTAAAAATTAATAGAATAAGAGAAAACTTGAATTTCTTCAGCAGTATTGTTGTTTTTGGAATGAGCATTACATTTGTACAATTCCTTTCAATTATTCAGCAATACTTCGATAGAATAATGATCGGTTATTTGTTGCCTAATGGCTTAACAGATGTTGCTATTTATACAGTTGCGATTTCGTTAGCTTCATTAACCAGTCTTCTTCCAATGGCTATTTTTCTGGGTTATTATCCAGTAATTGGTGAGCTGTTTGGAGCAAATCAAAAAGAAAAAATAAGGAAAGTTATCAGTGTAACTTTGAAATGGTGCACTATAGTTACTTTGCCTATTGTTATAATCCTTATTGTTTTTGGAAAAGAAATAATAATTATGTTTTATGGCAATTCTTTTGCAAGCGGTTATGGATCGCTTGTTTTTTTGGCAATAGCAATGCTTATGAACATAATAGCTCTTGCTGCAACGTATTTGTTTATTGTTATGAGAAGAGTTGATATTGAAATTAAATTAGGCTTCATTGTAACAATGGCAAACGTTTTTTTTAACCTATTGTTCATACCTATGTTTGGAATAATTGGTGCTGCTCTAGGAACACTTATGTCTTGCTTTATAATGGCATTGCTTGCATGGAACTATGCAAAGTCTATACTTGAGATCCAATTCCCAAATAAGATTTTCACTCTGGTTGGCTTTGGATTAATATGTTTTGCGCTGATAATTGCATTAAAAGAATTGCTTCAAATAAATATCATAGCATTAAATGTTGATTTGCCTTTAATCCAGAAATTAAGTCTTGAAAATCAGATCGCACAAAAGGTTCTTAAATTATCATTAATAATGTTCATTACAGCAATTATTTACGCTATGTTTGGAATAATGTTAATTGTGGGAAGGCAACTAGAAAGCGAAGAATTTGAGATTATTAAGACTTACGGCAAAAAGATCGGAATTAATGAAGAGCATATTGACTGTGTGCTTAGGTTTTTACAAAAGCAAAGGTATAAATAGAGAAAATTGACAAATTTAATCTTCAAATAACTGAAAATTGTATAAGAGGCGATGAAAAAATGAAAGTTGCATTAAATTTTGGCCCACTTAATAAACATCATTCTCTCTACGACGAATTAATTAATTATCCTCCTGAAAATGTTGAATATGTTGTAACTGGAATTGACAGTAAAAAAATACCTAAGATTCTCTTACAGACCTACAGATTAATGAAAAGACTTTCTTTTGGATTTATCAGTGATTATATCAATCATTCAACTAGAAAAATTTTGTTAAGAACTCAAAAGAATGTTGATCTTTTTCATTTATGTAACCATGCTTTAATGTTTAACAAAAAGTTCGTTTGTGATTGTGAAAGAGTTAATGTATTTGTGCCATTTAGGCTATTTGAGCAAAGTGCTAACGATTATTCACTTGTTGAACAGTCAAAGGAATATATTAGAAAACTGCTTATGCAAGATACTTGTTGTCATATAATGCCATGGACAGAAACTGCTAAACAATCCTTATTCGCATTAATCGGAAGTGACTGCATAGCCAACAAAACTACGCGGGTGCCGTTGGCGGTTAGGATACCAGAAAATCATACACCTATTGAACACGAATCTTTTAATGTGCTTTTTCTTGGAACAAAAAATTTTAAAGAAGAGGTACATTTTTTAGTTCGTGGTCCATTTAGAGCGCTCCGAGTATTTAAAGAGTTCTCTAAAGATAAAAAAGATGTTAACTTGATATTTGCTTGTGCTGTTCCTGAAACATTTAAGAAAAAGTTCGATTTGATGTGCAAGGACATAAAGATAACTTATCTTCCAAATACAATATTTCCTGATCTTGAAGAATATGTTAGAAAATGTGACGTGCTTCTTTATCCTTCCTATATGACGCCAGCAATGGCTTTTTATGATGCATGGAAATACCATCTCCCAGTTTTAACAACAGATGTTTTTGCTAATGAAGAAATGCTTCAAAATGGTGGAGGAATAGTATGTAAATTTAATAAATTCTTTATTAATAGCAAAAAATATATTCCACCTTATCTTGAAGATATAATTGCTTTTGAAAAAGAAAAAGTAGATGAGAAGCTGGAAGAAGATTTGATAAAACAATTAGATTATCTTTATTATAACAGAGAAAAAGCTAAAGCAATTGGAGAAAATGGTTTTAAACGAATTAGCGAAGGAGATTTAAGTATAAAGGTTAGAAATAAATTATTATTAGACATCTATGAAAACGCAATTTCGCAATAAAGAATTTTAATTGTGATACTATGCAAGATAATGAAAGAGTTCCAGAGCTTAGTATATGTATTACAAATTATAATTATGGAAGATATCTAAAGGAACTCATTCCACTTATTCTTAATCAAACATATTCGGATTTTGAATTACTCATTGCAGATAACTGTTCTACTGACAACAGTGTTGAAATAATCAAATCTTTTTCTGACCCACGAATAAGTTTTTTTCAGAACAGTCAAAACATTGGTATGACTGGCAAATGGGAAAAAGTTAGATCACTGGCAAGAGAAAAATATATATGGTTTATTAATGCTGATGATTTGGTTGAAGGGAATAATTTTTTAGAAGAAATGATGAAATGTCTTAAGGAAAATAACGCAGATATTGTTTTTTGTAAGCGCAAATCCTTTTATTTTGATATTGTTAATAAAGAAGGGAAACATTTTTGCACCTATGAAATTCCTTTTTTAGCTAAAAAAAAGTGCGAAGACTATAAAACATTGTTAAAAAGACTATATTTATATTATCCTATGATTGGTCAATATATACTAAAAAAAACTGATTTAAAATTTAATATGAATTTCCAATAGGTAAGTGGGGGAGTTCTCTATAATGTGACGTAAAATACGATGTTGCAAAACTTAGGCATTCTTTTTCCGGTGGTTATGATCTTATTATTGGTAATTTATTTGACTTAAGCATAGACAAAAATGATATTAATTTTAGACTTTATTTGTCAGAACTGAATAGAAAAGTTTCAGAATATTTTGATAAAAAAATATCCGAAGAATATAACTTACAGAGTATAAAATTAATTGAAGGACTTCTTTTACTTTCAATGCTTCCGCTTCACAGAGATTCCCTAAAAAAGCAATTAGCATTTTATGTTGTTGGTTTATCTAGCTTAAATGAAGTGTTTGATGAAATTAACACTTTCTAAAAAAGTTTCATTTTAAGATGACAAAAAAGATTTAGATGAGAAAATTGTTAATCTTAATTTCTGACAAAAACGCATCCATTTGAATTAAATTCTTATACCAGTTGACTGTGATTGTCCGTGGATCATCAGGATCTATTTCTTTATTTAATATGCCATCATAGACTTCTTTTATACCTTGTTCAAGTGTAACAGTAGGCCTAAACCTCAAAATATTTTTTATTTTACTAAAATCTACCTGATAACTTCTATTATCAGGTGATCCATACCATTCATATTGAAATTCATATCCCATTGTTTTGGCAACAGTTTCAGCCAAGGTAAATACTTGAACGTTTTGTTCGTTAGAACCGACATTAAATATTTGATTATTTATAATTTCTTTGTCTGCTTCAATTGTTTTCAAAAAAGCATTCGCGATATCTTTTACATGAACAAAAGGCCGCCACTGTTGCCCATCTCTCATAATAGGTATTTTTTTATTTTTATAAAATCCTCGCACCATTCCGTTTATTGCCAAATCGAACCTCATTCTCCTAGAAACACCATATGCAGTTGCTAGTCTAAGTACCGTAACAGAAAAATTGTTATCAGCTAAAGAAAGCGCTGACTTTTCGATTAATACGTTTGCTTTTGCATACGTTGTAAGAGGACTTGTTTCTGATTTTTCGTCAACTTTTTCTTGTTGAAATCCATAAACACTGCATGATGAAGAAAGAACATACTTAGATACACTATGTTTCTTTGATAACTCAGCAACTCTTTTTCTTCCAAGATAATTTATTTCAAGAGTCTTGTTAGGATCAAGCTCACCTGCAGGATCATTTGAAAGAGCAGCCATATCGATGACAACATCATAATTCTCCAATATATTTGGTTCAAATTTCCTAACATCTTCTTTATGAACATTAATTTGATCTTCAAATTCTTTAATACTATCTCTGCCAAAATAAAATCTATCCAAAATACCTACACCATAACCATTCTCAAGCAACACGCTTACCAAAACAGAACCAATATATCCTACACCATCAGTCACTAAAATTTTCATGAGAGATATGATAAATATATAAATAGATATTATCCAATCA
>FWWL01007749.1_pt1 | contig 12685 bp, 8 predicted proteins | sample 2228331 | NCBI WGS metagenome assembly FWWL01 (sample SAMEA103939775, study PRJEB20133) | metagenome | reverse complement strand
ATGGACATCGGGACGAGCAAGATCTGTACCCTGGTCGGCGAGGCCGACGAGGCGGGGATGCTCCGGATCCTGGGCGTCGGGGTCGTCCCCGCCCGGGGGATCCGGAGGGGGGTGGTGGTGAACATCGCCGAGGCCACCGAGGCGATCGCCGCATCCGTGGAGAAGGCGGAGCGCACGAGCGGTTATCAGATCCGCCGCGCCATCGTGGGCATTGCCGGGCCCTATGTGGCCTCCGTCAACAGTCGGGGGACCGCCTCGGTGATGCGGGGGGATCGGGGGATCACCCCGGCCGATGTGCAGCGGGCGGTGGAGAACGCCCGGGCCATCGCCATCCCCCATTCCCACGAGATCCTCCACGTGCTCCCGCGCTCCTTTATCGTGGACGGCCAGGAGGGGATCCGCGACCCCATGGGGATGTATGGGTTCCGGCTGGAGGCGGAGGTCCACATCGTGACGGCCCAGGTCGGCCCGCTGACCAACCTGCGCCGCTGTATCGAGGCGGCCCAGATCGCGGTGGAGGAATTCGTCCTGTCTCCGCTGGCCTCGGCCGAGGCGGTGGTCACGGAGGGGGAGCGGGAGATGGGGGTGGCCCTGGTGGACATCGGGGCGGGGACGACGGATCTGGCGGTTTTTGTAGAGGGGAGCGTGGCTCATACCGCGGTGATCCCGGTGGGGGGGCAACACATCACCAACGATCTGGCCTACGGTCTGCACATCCCGGCGACCGTGGCAGAGGAAGTCAAGATCCAATACGGCCACGCCGCCGCTGCAGCCATCCCATCGGAGGAACAGATCACCGTCCATGGCTTCGGGGAGAACGGCCCGCTCACGTTCTCCCGCCGGGAGATGGCCGAGATCATCGAGGCGCGCGTCCAGGAGATCTTCCAGCTGATCATGAAGGACCTGAGAGCCTCCGGCTATGAGCGGCTGCTTCCCGCCGGCCTCGTCCTCTGCGGGGGCACCGCCCTGTTGCCGGGGATCCGGGAGGTGGCCCGCGAGGTCACCGGCATGCCGGTCCGCCTGGGTATGCCGTGGGACCTGGGGGGATTGGCCGAGACCCTCCGTTCGCCGATGTTCGCGGCCGCGGTGGGTCTGCTCCGATGGGGCCTGCGGGTGGACGCGGCGACCGCCTACGCCTCCACGGGAGATTCCTGGCTGGGCCGCCTCTGGCAGGCCCTGCGGGGGATCTTGCGGGAGATGTTGCCGGGATGAAGGGATCCACTCCTCCTCCCAGCGCTCCTTCAGGGGCCTGAAGTGGGGAGGCCGCTCATACATGGATGCCGAAAACGCGGTTCCACACTGGTGCGCTCACTTCGTCGGTTGCGATTGGGAATCCCGCCTTCGAGGCGATCCATCGCCTCTGGGCTGATTCGGAACTTTGCGAGAGGAGGTGGACGATGGACCCCATGGCGACAGGCCAGACCCCGGCCAAAATCCGCGTAGTGGGGGTGGGCGGCGGGGGCAGCAACGCCGTCAATCGCATGATCGAGGAGGGGCTTCGGGGGGTGGAGTTCATCGCCGTCAACACCGACGTGCAGGCCCTCTCCCTGGCCAAGGCCGATCGCCGGATCCACATCGGGGAGAAGATCACCCGCGGGCTGGGCGCGGGGGGGAACCCCGAGATCGGCCACAAGGCTGCAGAGGAATCGGCCGACCTGATCTATGAGGCGCTCCGGGGATCTGACATGGTCTTCATCACCGCCGGCATGGGGGGTGGGACCGGCACCGGGGCCAGCCCGGTGATCGCCCGGATCGCCCGGGAGGTCGGGGCCCTGACCATCGGGGTCGTCACCCGGCCCTTCTCCTTTGAGGGGCCGCGGCGGGCCAAGGCTGCCGAGGAAGGGATCGCCCGCCTGAAGGAGAACGTGGATACCCTCATCGTGATCCCGAACGATCGCCTGCTGGAGATCACCGATAAGAGGGTGACCCTGGTGCAGGCCTTCCGGATGGCCGACGAAGTGCTCCGCCAGGGGATCCAGGGGATCAGCGAGCTGATCACCGTCCCCGGCCTGATCAACCTGGACTTCGCCGACGTGCGCACGATCATGGCCGAGGGCGGGGCCGCCTTGATGGCCATCGGGGAGGCCTCGGGAGAGAACCGGGCGGTGGAGGCAGCCCAGCAGGCCATCTCCAGCCGGCTGCTCGAGGTCACGATTGACGGCGCCCGGGGCATCCTGTTCAACGTCACCGGTGGGCCGGACCTTACCCTCCACGAGGTCCATCAGGCGGCGGAGATCATCCGCCAGGCGGCCCACCCGGAGGCCAACATCATCTTCGGGGCGGTCATCGAGGAGGGGATGCAGGATCGGGTGCGGATCACTGTCATCGCCACCGGGTTCGAGCGGCCGCCGATGCCCGGCCGCCGCCCTGCCCACGGGGCTGCTCCTGCCCGCCCCGAACCGGGCGCCCAGCGCCCAGAGGAGACCCGGCGTCCGGCCTCCGTCGAGCGGAGCTTCAGCGAGGGGGATCTCGACATCCCTGCCTTCCTGCGGCGGCGAGGGTAAGGGGGCAGCGCAGCCCGTTTAAGGTCGAGGATGGGATCCCCGGCCCGGCGCCGGTCGTTGGGGCGGCGTGACCTTCAATGCCCGAGCTCCGCCGCCGAGGCCTTGCGGGGCTGCCAAACCAGCGTGACGGCCCGGAACGGGCGCAGCCGTGCCTGGGCGGCCTCCCAGAGCGGGCGCAGACCGGGGTCACGGACCCGGTATTCCCCCCGGAGCTGCTTCAGGACCAGCGCGCTATCCCCTCGGACCTCCAGGGTGAAGGCCGAGGGATCCTTCCCGGCCTTTCGGATCCGGGCGATCAGATCGTCCAGGGCGGCGATGAGGGTCCGGTATTCGGCTTCGTTGTTGGTCATCTCCCCTTCGAAGGACAGCCGGCGTCGCTCCTCCCGCCCATCTCGGGTTCGGAGGATGTAGGAGCCATAGCCGGGGCCGGGGTTGCCCCGGCTGCCGCCGTCGAAGATCACCACGTAATCTGGATCTGTTCGTTCCGCCATCGGCGGTCCCTTCTGGTCTGGAAGATCCCGCTGCTCAAGGCGGGAAGGAGGGATCCCCGGACGCGCCGCGCGCTCCGAGGGTGCGGCCTCTTCCCACCGGGATTATGATGGATTCCGTGGATGGATGCCTTTGGACCTCCCATGTCTGGGGATGTCTATGGCGCGCCGCGAACGACCGGGGATGGCCGTCTTTATGGATTTCGAGAACATTGTCACGGCAGCGGAGAGCCGCTATTACACCCTGGACCTCAACCGCCTGTTCACCGAGCTCGGACGGCGGGGACGGCTGATCCTCAAACGGGCCTACGGAGATTGGTCCCGTTTCACCAAATATCGGGATGAGCTTCTGCGACACGGCGTGGATCTGGTCCAGATCTACTCCTACGGCCACAAGCTCGCCCGCAACCGCGCCGATGTCCGCCTGGCCATTGACGCCATGGAGACCTTGTTCACCCGGCCGGAGGTCCAAATCTTCGCGATCATCTCCGGGGATAGCGATTTCTCCAGCCTGATCGCCCGGCTTCGGGAGCACGGCAAGTTCGTGATCGGCGTGGGGGTGCGGGGGGCGACCAGCGACCTGATCCCCGCCCTGTGCGACGAGTTCATCTATTATGACACCCTTATCGCGCCTGAGGCGGAAGCCGCCCCCGCGGCTCCGGAGGCCGAAGCGGAGGCCCGCGCCCCGGCTCCAACGCCCGAGGCCGTGGGGGCCGCCGAGCGCTACCGTCGCTACCTCCAGGATTGGGGGTTCGCGCTGCTGGAGCCCACGGTCCGGCGGATGGGGCTGACCCGCCTCTTTGAGACGCTCCGGGCGGGAGTTGTTGACCTCACCATCGCCCAGTGGCTGGATCGGACCTCCTGGGAGGGCCTGGATCTGGAGCCCAGCGGCCGGCAGGAGCTGGGGTGGTTGCTGCTGCTCGGCCCCGCCCTCTCCTTCGGCTCCCTCCCGCCGTCGTTCTTCACGCCGATCCAGGGGATGCGGGTGGCCGGCCTGAAGCGGTTCATCGAGGCGGCGGAGAGCGGGCTGATCCGATTTCTGGGGTTGGCGAACTGGCCGCTGGAGCCGGAGGCCCTCGCCTTCCTGCTCGGCCTTCCTTTGGGGGATGTGGAATCCATGCTGCGGGCGATGGTGCGAGAGGGCCTCCTGGCGGCGGAGGAGGGGACGTTCCGCTGGATCCCCCAGGGGGATCCGCTGCAGGGCCCGGTGTTCGAGGCCGTGCGGGCGGACCTGGCGGGGGTGACCTATCCCTCGGGGATCACCCCTTCGCTGGGGGACGCGCGGGCGCTGTTCGAGGAGGGGATGAGCTACCGGCGGGATCGGAATTTCCCGATGGCGCTGGATCGCTTCCGTATGGCCCTGCGGATGACCCTGGATCTGTGGGAGGCGCGCACCCCGGGGGTCGGGCCCTACGAGATCCGGTGGCGGGCGGCCAGCTACTGCTCCGTGCGAGCGGGCGAGCTCTTCAATATCCGCCGCGATTTCGCCGGCTCCCTCCCTTACTACCACGCCTTCATCGCCTTGATGATCCCCGGGGATCCGGTCTGGGAGAAGCTCCGAGGCCTGGTGGACTTCATGCTCCATTACGCCCTGTCTGCCTTCTTCGACAACCAGGTCCCGGTCGCCACCGGTCCCTTCGCCCGGCGCCTGCTGGAACTCTTCCACGACCCGGATCCGGTGCGCGCCGAGCGGATCCGGGAATGGATCGGCCGGGTGGCGCGGTTGAACCCCGCGATGATCGGCTGGCTGCTGGGGCAGCTGGCCGGGGTGGAGGCCGGGGAGGAGCAGCGGGAAGCCCTCGAGGCCTTCCTGCGTCAGCAGATGCAGGGGGCCGCGCCCCCGCAGCCATGAAGACCCGTTTGGAGCATGGGAGATTCGCTCCAGAGGGAGGAGTGTAACCCCGCATCTCCTGGGAAGACATGCGGACGACACCATTCGAAACCCGGGTGAACACCATGTTCTCACGATGGTTCGGGAGGGCCCTCGTCTTCATCGGATTCCTCATGGTCGTGCAGGGGATGATCGGGATGTATGGCGCCACGGGTGGGGGGCAGCAGAAGGGGCGCGTCGGCCCCCTGAACGGCGATGGGGCGCAGACCCCGACGCCAACCCCTGGGGTCCTGTTCTCTCCATCCCCGACCGTGGTCCCAACATCCACGCCGACGCCCACCCCAACGTGGACGCCAGTGCCCCCTACTCCCACTCCCACGCCGGCCCTCCCCGTGCGATGGGCGGCCACCCCTGTCCGGACGTGGACGGCGCCCGCGGCGCTCTCCGAAACCATCCCCCCACCGCGCCCTCCGATGGCGCTGCCGGGAAACCGGGTCAACCTTCTCCTGCTGGGGGCGGACCGCCGCCCAGGGGAGGCGATTGGGCGGACTGATACCATCATCCTCGTCTCCATTGACCCCGATCTTCCCTCCGTGCGCATGCTCAGCATCCCCCGGGATCTGTGGGTCTACATCCCGGGCTGGGGCTTCAACAAGATCAACACGGCCTATGTGCACGGCGAGCTGTCCCGCTATCGGGACGGAGGATACGGCCTCCTTCGGGACACCCTTCTCTACAACTTCGGGTTGTTCACCCATGGGTATGCGCTGGTGGATTTCTTCGGGATGCGCCAGATCATTGATACCCTGGGCGGCGTGGATGTCACGGTCCGATGCCCCTTCAATGAGACGTTCTCCGATCCCGCTGACCCTACGATCACGTATACGCTCTCGCTCCCCAACCCGGGCCAATACCATCTTGATGGGAACCAAGCGCTCTGGTATATGCGTTCCCGTCGAATCGGCGGTGACTACGATCGCTCGCGGCGCCAGCAACAGGTTCTGGAATCCCTTTGGGGGCGCCTGAAATCGGGTGGCTGGCTCCTCCGCGTCCCCTCCCTCTGGTCCGGCGTCCGCCAGACCGTTCGGACCGATCTGGGGCTGGAGGAGGTCACGTGGCTGGCCTGGGTGGGGGCCCGCCTGGACCGGAGCCGCATCCGCCATGGGTGGCTGCACCCGGTGGTCTCGTCCACCGTGTCCTCCGATGGGCTGTTCATCTACGTGCCCACTGAGGCCACCTATGGGTATCTCGCGCGCTTCCTCACCGGCCCCCTGGAGGAGCCCAGCGCCCCCGCGATCCGCGTGGAGCTTCTCAATGCCTCGGGGAACCCGTCGTTGGGGGAGATGGCGGCGGATGTCCTCCGCGAGGCGGGCTTTGCGGTGGTTCGGGTGGTGGAGGTGGAGCCGGACGGGCGGCCGACGCGGGCGCTGGCCCTTTTCCCCACTCCTGACCCGGCGACGCGAAGGCGGCTGCTACAGGCCCTGGGCATCCCGGCCTCCCGGCTGGAGGAGGCGCCGGAGCCGGGCGCGGAGGCTGCGTATCGGGTGTGGCTGGGTTCGGATTTCAACCCATGCGCCCACCGATAACTCCAAACGAAGACAGGGAACGACCATGCGCCTCAAGGCCATCGAGCTGCACGGGTTCAAGAGCTTCGCCGATCCGGTCCGTCTGGAGTTCCCGGGGCCGGTGACGGCGATCGTGGGCCCCAACGGGAGCGGCAAGAGCAACATCGCCGAGGCCATCCGCTGGGTCTTAGGGGAGCAGAGCCTCTCCACCCTCCGGGTCCGCCGGGGCGAGGAGCTCATCTTCGCCGGCAGCGACGAGCGGCCCCGCGCCGGCATGGCCGAGGTCACCCTGATCTTAGATAACTCGGAGGGCCGGCTGCCGGTGGAGTTCGCGGAGGTCGCCTTAACCCGTCGCGTGTATCGGGATGGGGAGGGGGAATACCTCCTGAACGGGGCGCGGGTCCGCCTGCGCGACATCCAGGAGCTCCTGGGCTCCACCCCGCTGGCCCGGCGGACCTACACGGTGATCGGGCAGGGGATGATTGATGAAGTGCTCCGGATGCGGCCGGAGGAGCGCCGGACGCTGTTTGAGGAGGCGGCCGGGATCGCCCTGTATCGGATGAAGCGGGAGGAGGCTTTGCGGCGCCTGGAGGCCACCCGGCAGAACCTGACGCGGGTCCGGGATCTCCTGGCGGAGATGACGCCGCGGCTGAACAGCCTCCGCCGTCAGGCCGAGCGAGCGCATCAATACGAGGCGCTCCGCTCGCAGCTCCAGGCGCAATGGCGCCGATGGGCGGCCCGCCGGATGGCCCAGCTCCGCCAAGGGCTGGAGGCCGCGCGGGCGGCCCTCGCCGAGGCGGAGGCCGCCCGGTCGCAACATCAGGCGCACCAGACCGTGGCCGAGCAGGAGGCCATAGCGCTCCGCGAGGAGATCCGCCGCCATCGGGCGGCGCTGGCGGAACAGGAGGCGGCGTGGGAGAAGCTCCAGGAGGAAGCCGCCGCCCTCCAGCAGCGATGGCAGGCCCTGGAGGAGGCACTCCAGGCCGTGACTGAGCAGGAAAAAGCCCGTCGGGAGCGGCGGGAAGCCCTCGCGGCGCGGCGGGCCACGCTGGAGGCAATGCGGGAGGCGCTGGAGGCGGAGCGCCAGGCGTTGGAACGCCGGGCCCATGCCCTCCGGGAGCAACGCCAGGCGCTGGAGGCCGCCTACGAGCAAAAGCGGATCCGATGGGAAGCGCTCCGCCGACAGGAGGCGGAGATCCGGGACGCCTTGCAGCGCCTGGAGGAGGAGGCCGCCCGGATCGCCGCCCGCTCGTCGGCGGCCCATGAGCGGTTGCAGGAACTGGCGGCGCAGGCGGCGAGGCGCGAGGCCTTACGGACGCAACGGATCCAGGAGCAGGCGGATGGGATCCGGGAGCGGGAGCAGCTTCAGGAGGAGATGCACGCCCTGCAATCCGCCCGGGAGGCGCTGGAACGGCGACGCGCGCAGATCCGCCGCGAGCTGGAGGAGGCCGAGGCGGAGGTCGCCCGGGCGCGAGAGCAGGTGGCCCAGGCCCAAGCCCAGGTGGCCTATCTCCAGGCATATGCGGAAGCCCTCGCCCGCCCCGCTACGGCCGGGGAGGGACCCGCGGAGGATCTTCCGGCGATCCTGGCGGCCGGCCTGCCTGGGGTGCTCGGTCGGTTGACCGATTTCCTCGAATTCGAGCCGGGCTGGGAGACGGCCGCTGCAGCTATCCTGGGCCCGCTCGTCCAGGCGCTGGTGGTGCGGGACTCCGCCGCCTTAGAGCGGGTGCGGCCGCTGGTCCGCCACGGCCTGCCCGTGGTGGTCCTGGAGGCGTTGCGCTTCGAGCGCCCGCGCCCCGCGCGCCATCGCCTGGGCGTCCCTTCCCGCGGGCCTGTCCTCCCGATGCGTCCGGCGGCGGCGATCCTCCGGGCGCGCGACCCTCGGCTGCAGGCCTGGCTGGAGCGTCGCCTGGAGGGCGTGGGGCTGGCGGAGACGTGGGAGCAGGCCGTGAGGCTCTGGCGGCAGTTGCCGCGGACCGCGCGGATCTTCACCCGGGACGGCGAGCAGATCGGCGGGGAGGGGATCCTCTGGGTCGGCCGATACGCCGCGCCAGAGGTGGTGTGGCTGGCCCAGGTGCAGGCCCGGCGGTCGCTGCCGGAGCGGCTCGAGGCGGCGCGGCGAGCTGCGCGCCAGGCCGAAGAGGCTTTCCAGGCGAGCCGGGCGCGCTGGGAGCGCCTGCAGGAGGCGATGAAGGCCCTGGAGGAGGAGCGCCGGGTGGTAGAGGTGCGCGGGGAGGCGGTGCAGCGTCGGCTCCGGGAGGTTGGGGAGGCCCTGGAGCGGGCGGCCCAGGCCCTTCAAGCGCTGGGACAGGAGGCCGCCGAAGCGGAACGTCAGCGGGCGCAGGCGGAGGCGGAGCGGGAGGCGCTGGCCCGCCGCGCCGATGCGCTGGCGGCGGAGCGGAAGGCACTGGAGGAAAAGCGGGCGGCGGTCCTGAGGGAGATCGCCGCGCTGGGCCTGGAGGCCATCGAGGCCGACCTGGCGCGGTTGCGGACGGAGGAGCGTCTGCTGGAGGAGCAGCGCCGTTCGCTTGAGGGGATGATCGCCCGACATACGAAGGAGCGACAGGCGGTGGAGGCGGAGCAGGCCGCACTGTCGGCGGAGGGCGAGGCGGCGCAGCGTGCCGTCCTGGAGGCCGAGCGGGAGCGCTTGCAGGGCCGGCAGCGGGAGCTGGCCGCCCGGCTGCAGGCGCTGGAGGCGCGGCGGGCCCAGGAGATGGCCGCGCTCCTCGCCGCCGAGTCCGCTTTCGAAGCGGCGTGGAGCCGCGTGGAGGGCCTTCGGGAAGCTGGCCGCGCGCTGGAGGAGCAGGTCCACGCCGCCCAACTGGAGGTGGTGCGGTGGGAAGGGGAGGTCTACGCCTTCCGGCAGGCCCTCCAAGAGGAATGGCGCCATTGGGAGGAAGGGGAACTGGATGTGGAGGCGTGGATCGCGGGGGAAGAAGCTGCGGAGGTTGAGGGCGAGGCTCCCGCTGATTTAGAGGCCTTGGAGGCCGAGGTGGAGTCCCTCCGGCGGGCGTTGCGGCGGCTGGGGCCGATCAACCCAGAGGCGGCGTCCGAATACGCGGCGCTGCAGGAGCGCCACGCCTTCCTGAGCGAGCAGGTGAAGGATCTGGAGGCCGCGGCCGCCTCGCTGGAGCAGACCGTCGCCGCCCTGGACCGGCAGATGCAGCAGGCCTTCATGGAGACCTTCCGGATGGTGGGGCGGGCGTTTAAGGAGACGTTCGTGGAGCTGTTCGGCGGGGGGACCGCCCGCCTTGCCCTCACCGAAGCGGAGCGCTGGGATCAGGCGGGCGTGGAGATCTTCGTGCGGGTCCCCGGGAGGCGGACCCAGAGCCTGATGATGCTTTCGGGCGGGGAGAAGGCCCTCACGGCCACCGCCCTGATCTTCGCCCTCCTCAAAGTCCGTCCCTCGCCCTTTGTGGTCCTGGACGAGGCGGACGCGGCCCTGGATGAGGCGAACATCGGCCGCTTCCGGGAGCTGATCCGTCGGCTGTCGGAGAGCACCCAGTTCATCCTGATCACCCACAACCGTGGGACCGTGGAGGCGGCGGACGTCCTTTACGGCGTCACCATGCGGCCCGATGGCGCCTCCCAAATTCTCAGCCTGCGCCTGGAGGAGGCGCAGCGCATCCTTGCGGCTTCGTGAGGTAGGTGGTGGCGCTTTGTTCCTGTCTGCAAGGGTGCCCGGCATACGTTTCTACCTGACGCTGTGCTGCTGGGCTTTGGGGCGCGGGTGAAGCGCAGGGGGTGGGGCACATTAGAACTTCCGGTTATCCGGAACCCGTTGGGAACCCAGCGAATAGGCCTGTTGAGCGGAAGCAGGCCTTCAACCCCATAGGGCGAAGAGGCTGGGATGAAAGGCCCATGGATGCTTGCGGTTTCCATGCTGATTCTGGTCAAGTGTGGGGGATACCCTGCGCCCGGCGGCGGATGGTGCAACGCGGGCCTGTGCGTCAAGATTGAGGTGACTGAGCCCGTGCGCTGGGGGGAACCAGTGGCGGTGATCATTACAGTGACAACGAGGACCGACATTTCCGATCTGGGCGTATCCATTTCCGCTTTTCCTCCACATCTGATTGTGGAAGGGCCTGTCGGATGGGAGGCTACTTCTAAAAATGGGATGGTTGGGGAAGGTGGGGCAAGCTGGCTTACGGATACAAGGGCGAATCAAGCCGTGAGTTTTGTCAGGAAGATTCGATTCCCTGTGATGGAAGGCTCATATGAGATACAGGCCAGCGCTACAACCCCTCAAGGCCTACGTGTTACCGACTCTGTGCGCATTCATCTCACTCGTAGGGGTGGGAAAGTGTATTACTCCAGGACGCCGATGCCGACTTCGCCTCTGGCCGGCGTGGCGATAGGACGGGTGCGGACTGCGGAGGGGGTGGAGTGTTCGCCGGGGCCTTGTCTGACCCTCCGGGTCATCGAACCGGTGCAGTGGGGGGAACCATTCCGGGTCTTGCTCCAGGTGGAGGGGAAGCGGAAAGAGAGCGTATACAGCCTGCCCACCGGCCCGCTGACCATTCCGGTGGATTTCCCCGAATTGGGGCTGACCTTCTATGCGCCCAACCCCTTGGTGCAGATCCGGCCGGAGAAGGGGGAATTCAAGGGGCAGCGGATATGGCCGGGGGGCAATGGGGTGTGGTGGGTGGCGGATGTGTGGGCGAACAGCGCTCAGGAATACACGTTCTGGGTGAAGTTGCCCCCTAAGGAGGGGACCTATTCGCTGTGGGCGTCTGCCTATGATCTGAGCCTGGGGGTGGTGGGCGGTGATGTGGTGCAGATCGAGTTGAGCCGGGAAGGGGGGAAGGTGTTTGCGCCCTCTTTAGGCACTCCGTTTCCCACGGTCACACCCTGGCCCACGCCGATTCCAAGCCCGACGTCTCTGCCGCCCTTCGCTACGCCGACCCCACTGCCATCGCCTTTGATCTCGCCGCTCTCGACCCCTGTGCCGGCGGCATCTCCGTGAGCGTGGGTTGGAGGGAGGCAGAGGATGATAAGCCGGTGGACTGAGCGTGTGCTCCGGTCGACGTCTGGTTGGGCCCGGTGTGGCGGGGGCATGGGCCACGGGGTGCAGATGGATTGAACGTTGAAGAGGAAAAAGTCGGTCTTGTTGACCTGATCGACCGTGTGCGGTGGTGTGTCGTTTGAAGGGCAGTTTTGGGCCGGGGGCGGGACGGGTCGGGGTGAGGAGCCCCATGGGTCCGTCCGCGCGGTGGCCTGAATGGGATTGCTGATCCTGAGCGAGGCTGGCCTGGCCGGTGGAGCGCAGGCAGGGTTGGCTTGCCAGAGAAGCAAGCTGTGAGGTGTAGGAGTGCCATGCTCACGGATTTTCCTGCTCCCTGGGACGGGCCGTGGTAGGGTTGAGTCGCCGGGCCTGCCGTAATTGCGGATGGTCGACGGGTGTGTGGGCTATGGGGCTTGACCTGCGGTGATGCTATAATAGTTATGAAATGTGGCACATTGTGCGCGGGTTGCCCGTAGGTCATGGATGCGGTGGCAGGCGGTAGGATGTTGTTCCAGCCTGCGGGTGCGTCCAACATGCACCTGAAGCAGACGGCCTCGCTTTGCTCCGCTCGGCTCGCTGTCACGAAGGCGCCATCCGTGGGGTGATAGATCTCACTCGATGGATGTGCGCTTTGCTCTCGCCGCTGAAGCGCAAACCGTTAGCCGCCCCCGCGGATCTCAAAAGAGGTGAAGTCTTGGATCGCGAAGAGATCATCCGATTGCTCCGACAAAATTACACCTATCTTGCCGCTGAATACGGCGTCAAAAGGATAGGCCTTTTCGGTTCTTATGCCCAGGGAGAGCCGGGGGAAGCGAGTGATATTGATCTCATCGTTGAGTTTGAGCGTCCGATCGGATTTCGGTTTGTGGAGTTGGCCGAATATCTGGAAAATCTCCTGGGCCGGAAAGTGGATCTATTGACTCCGATGGGGCTTCGAGGGATTCGGCTGCCGTGGGTAGCGGAAGAGATCGAACGGAGTATCATCTATGTTTAAACGAACGGACAGAGAGTTCCTGAGTGATATATTGGAAGCCATCCATCGGATTCGAGCCTATACGGCTGGGATGACGTTTGAGGCATTTCTGAAGGACACGAAGACGCAGGATGCGGTGATACGGAACCTAGAGATTATCGGTGAAGCGACGAAGCGCTTGTCCGATGAGGTGCGCCAGCGGTATCCCGCTGTTCCCTGGAGAAGTATGGCCGCCGTTCGGGATCGGTTAATTCATGACTATTTTGGGATCAGCCTGGATGTGGTGTGGGAGATTGTGAGCGTTGAGTTGGGCGAGGTC
>FWWL01008813.1_pt1 | contig 12686 bp, 13 predicted proteins | sample 2228331 | NCBI WGS metagenome assembly FWWL01 (sample SAMEA103939775, study PRJEB20133) | metagenome | reverse complement strand
TGAACCTGTCAATCATAATCATATAGAGAATCTTGTCAGCCCAAACGTCTTTGATGTTTGCAAATACTGAGAATACCAAAACCGTTAGTACCAATAATGTTAGAAACTTCTTCATATAATCACTCCTCCAAGATAATATTATATAAAAAGTATACCATTTAAGTATTAGAAAGAGTAAGAACTGGAATTTTTTCCAAACAAGTTTTTGTGGACTTTGAGTAGAGTTTCGAACATTTTTTGGTTATACTCATCAAATTTTTTAAAAAAGTGATATAATATAAATTTGTGGAGGAGGTGTCTTGATTGGTACACGAATACAATATTCTAATTGTGGATGATGAAAAACACGTTAGAACTCTGATTCATAATATGTTAAATAATTACTTAGAAGACGTAGCTCATATTGATGAAGCGGGAGAAGTCTCTGAAGCACTGTTATTGTGTCAAAAGAAAAAATATGAACTTATAATTACCGATATTAAGCTTCCTGAGATAACTGGAATTGAATTTATAAAACGTTTGAGATTACGCGGAGTTTTTACTCCGATTTTAATTGTTTCCGCTTACGCTACACCTGAGGATATTTCCGAAGCTTGCAAGTACGGTCCTTTTGACTATTTAGCAAAACCTTTCACGCACGATGAGTTAAGATCTAAAGTTAGGTCATTGCTCGAACATAAGAGAGAGAGTTTTGAAAGATATCTTAGAGAAGCCGAAGGTTTTGTGCGATCTTCTCAGCCCGGAGATTTGGAAAAAGCTGAAAACTTGGTTAGAATGATGTTTTATCTTATGCCTTCTTCTCCTGTTCCGCATTACCTAATGTCAGAAATCTTGAAAAAACGTAATAATAATGAACTTGCGGAAAGACACAGAAACGCTGGAAAAGCTTTAGATACATCACAGGCTGGTGATGAAAATGGCGAGGATTACTAGTCTAAATTACAAAATGTACGTTATTGTAGTAGGTTGTGGAAAGATAGGTAGAGAGGTTGCAGTTGAGCTTTCGAGAATGAATTTTAACGTTACAGTTATAGATAAACATTATGCGGAGTTATCATCTTTACCAGAAACTTTTGGTGGATTTACAATAGTTGGCGATGCTACAGAACAAGAAACGTTGAAAAAAGCAAAAGCTAACAAGGCCGATATAATGGTAGTTACAACCCCGAATGACCCTACAAATTACTTCATATCAATGTTAGGTGAAAACATCTTTGGGATACCGCAAGTTCTGTCTTTGGTGAATAATCATGAGAATTCTGAGCTGTTTAAGAAGAGCGGAATTGGAGTTATTTCACCGATAAAACTATCTGTCGATAATTTCAAAGAAAACGTACTTGGAACTTTGGAATTTGAAGTTTAGCGGGAGTGATCGAATTGAAGGTTATAATAATTGGTGGCGAACGAATACCGTACTTCCTTACAAAAAATATGATTGCAAAAGGATATGATGTGTATATAGTCAATAAAGATCCTGAACTTTGCGACGAATTTTCTAAGACATTAAATGCAACCATTGTTGAAGGCGATGCTACTACTAAGGAAGTTCTTGACCAACTTGAACTATCTCCAAAAGATATCGTGGTTCTCTTGACAGAAAGAGATAGAAAAAATTTCTTTATAGCTCGAATGTTGCAAGAGTATTACTCTGTAAAAAATATTATTACATTTCTGAACAACTCTGAAAATGAAGAGCTCTTTGAAAAATTTGGAATTAAAACGATTAAGGTTACTGATATTCTTTTAGAAAATATTGAAAATGCTTTTATTGATGCAAAATTATCGAAATTTTTGGAACCAGAATTAGCACGTTACAACGTAAATTTATTGAATCTTGAGATTTCTGAAGAATCAAAGATAGCAAATAAAAAAATTTCCGAATTAAATCTCAAGGATACAGTTATTGGGGCAGTTATAAGACAGGAGGCTTTCATAATTCCTAAAGGAGATACGGTGTTACTATCTGGAGACAAAGTTTTGCTAATCTGTACAAAAGAGGGAAAAGAAAATGTACTTGAATTGTTCGAATGAGGGTGCAAGAATGTATGATAAATAGATATGTTAAAATTCTAAAAGCTTTTACCACAATATCTTTTTTATATGGAGTTGTTGCACTTGTTCCTATTTTTTTTGTTCTATTTTACAAAGACGAAGCTCAGAATGTAAAAGGTTTCGTTGTAACATCTCTTTTCTCCTTTACTATTTATACTATATCAAAGTTATTTTTTAAAAAGATAGATATCGACGAAATCAATTTTAAAGATGGTGTTTTGGTAACAATTTTCTCGTGGATTTTTGCAGCTTTTCTTTTTGCGATTCCACATATGATTGAGGGAAAACTTAACTTTTCCCAAGCGGTCTTTGAAAGCGTGAGTGGATTGACTACCACAGGTTTAACGATGTACACCGATGTTACAAAAGTATCGAAACTTGTTCTTTTTTGGAGAAGTTGGACGCAGTATCTTGGAGGTGCTGGATTTGCACTCTTGATGATGATAACAATTTTGGGACACGGAGGCGCTGGATTTTACAAAGCCGAAGGTAGGTCAGATAATTTAGTTCCAAATATTGCAAGGTCAGTTAGTATAATTATCAGAATATATTTACTTTACACTTTAATAGGTACAGTTGCTTTAAGGATAGTGGGGGTAAATTGGTTTGATGCTTTGAACCATACGATGACAGCTCTTGCAACGGGTGGATTCTCAACTAAGAACGGTAGTATAGGTGAGTTTAACAGCCTTACAGTTGAGATTATAATAATGGTTCTAATGTTTTTGGGAGCTACAAGTTTTGCGGTTCATTATTCGCTTTTAAGAGGTAATTTTAAGACGGTCTTAAAAAACGGAGAACCCTGGCTTATTATTACTTCTGTACTTTTCTTTTCAACCTTCATATCTCTCAGTAGAACTGGAAGTCTCTTTCCCACATATGGTTCCAGTTTTAGAATTGTGAGTTTTCAACTACTTTCAGCTATAAGTGGTACAGGATTTCAAACTGTAAATTTGGCTGATAATAAGTTCTTAAACTTTTCACCTTTTATGCTTTTTTTAATAGTTTTTATGTTAGCAGGTGGAAGTATGGACTCAACCTCTGGTGGAATAAAACAGTTCAGAATCTTAGTTATTTTACGTTCGATAGTAAATTCAATACATCAGTTTTTGCTTCCAAAAAACTCAAAAATAAAGGTTGTTTTATATAAAGGAGAAAAAGAAATCGTTATCACAGATTCTGACTTAAAGGAAGTTCTTATATATTTTTCGCTTTTTATATTTGCTTTCTTGTTGGGAACTTTTATTCTAACGATTCACGGGTATTCTCTTACTCAATCGATGTTTGAATTCGCATCAGCTATGAATGGTGTAGGGCTTTCGTCAGGAGTAACTTCACCAGATATGCCTCTTACAGCAATGTGGACATTAACCGTTGGAATGTTTGCTGGAAGATTTGAATTTCTTGTTTTGCTATTTGCTATAACTAAGATTATCAACGATATTTATAATTCGATTTTCTCAAAAAAATTCTGATTTATTTGAAAGGAGAATCTTCGTGAAAAATACTATCTATATTCTGATATTTATAATAATCTTCTTTATGTTATTTGATCTTTGGATAACATTTACAAGAGGCAAAAATTTTGAAGTTGAGTTTTACGTTTCTGAGATAGACGTGGGTTATTCATCGGAAACAACTATAACCACGACCACTGGATTAGTTTTCAGAAAAGAAAAAGATAAACAAAATTATCTGAGTAAATATCTTGAGACTTCTAAGAGCACTTTCGATAAGTATTTTGAACAACTCTCAAAAGACATTGGCAAAGAAGTTAAGGTTATCAGTTTTAAGAATTCATATATAGAACGTCAAGGAATACTTGAATTAACCGAGCAACTTACGCTTTCAAATATTTGTTCAGAACAGGAAGGTATATTTACTTTAGATATGGGAAAGATAAAACTAAACACAGCTTACAATTCAGTATTGAAGATATACTTACCAAAAGATTCAAATTTACTTACCGTCGAACCAACGCCAACTACTATAACAGGTAATATTATTATTTGGGAGAAGAATGACATTCTTTATTTTCCAAAGATAACTTTCGAAAGGAAGGTAGTTGAAAAATGAGCTTTTTACATTGGATTGTAACACTTTCAACACTTGCTACCGTTGTATTTGCTTGGGGAGTATATCTCAGTGAAAAATTAAGTAAACACAATACACCTTTAGATGAAGAAGAAGAGAGACTCGTTGAATTAATGGGAAAAGTCAGAGTTTTTGTTGATTCAAAAATTGAAATTTTAGATCAAAAACTGAAAGAGGTTAAAGATGCTATAAAACAGATTAATGATTCTTACGTTGACGTTCTTTCAAAGAACATTATAGAACGAGAAGAAATTGAAAAACAGGAAACACATAAACCACTTGTTGAAGAAGAAAGAATACAGCTCCAGAGTGAGGTTTTTGAGGATTTCGATGAGCAACTTACCGTCAAAAAATCAGTTGAGGAAGAAATTTATGAAATGTTTCTTAACGGTGTTGATATCGTTGATATTGCACGTGAGAAGAAAGTGGGGGTTGGTGAAGTAAGCCTTATAATTGAGCTTATGAAAAGACAAGGAGGCAGATAACTATGCACGTGGAACATCCGTATGTCAAATGGGCTACTGAGGTTATAGAGAATTATGTGACATATAAAAAGATACTTGAACCAACGGATAATTTACCCAAAGAATTATTTACCACAAAAGCTGGAGTGTTTGTGACACTCCATAAATTGGATGGAAGTTTAAGAGGGTGTATTGGTACTATTGAACCAACAAAAGAAAACTTGGCTTTGGAAATAAGAGATAATGCTATTGCGGCAGCGACGAGGGATCCGAGATTTCATCCTGTAACTCCAAGTGAATTAGATGAGATTGTGGTGCACGTGGATGTTTTGAATCCTCCAGAAAGAATAAAAGAGTTCTCAGAATTAGACCCAAAAAAGTACGGAGTTATAGTTCAAAAAGGTTGGCATAGAGGACTTCTTTTGCCGGATATAGAAGGTGTTGATACAGTTGAGGAACAATTGAGAATAGCTATGCTTAAATCTGGAATCACAAATCCTGATAATGTTGAAATATACAAATTTACCGTTACGAGGTATAAATAAACTTATAATGGGGTGAATGTACATTGAAAAAGAGCACGGTTTTAAAAAACACAATTGGTACAACAGTAGGAATTGTACACACATTTTTTATAGATATTACAATACTATCATACATATCTTATTCGACAATCAAGCACAATCTTCCAATTGAACTTTTTATGTTCTTTCTTATTTTTAGAGAATTTGTTGAATTTTTTGTGTCTCCTTTTATTGGAAAAATTAGTGACCTAACAAAAACTTTCGTTGGAAGAAGGGGACCGTATATCCTTCTTTTTGGATTAGTTCTTTCTTTTTCAGCTTCATTACTTCAGGTTAGCTTAATCAACCAAAACGTAAAGATTTATACTTTAGGACTGATGTTATTTGTAGTATCGAGCTCTTTTCTTAAGGAAATGATTTACTCTTTTAGAAATGACATACACTTTAACAAAATAAGTAAGGTTTCTATTAAGAAAATAATTTCCCCATCGTATTTTTTAATTTATATTTTGTTTTCGGTTCTTAACACTGAGAAATTACTTCCCATACTTTCTTTAATAAATTTGCTAATTTCGATTTTTATATTTTTTATCATATACGAAGACAAGAAATATAAAAGTAAATTATTCGAAAGTGAACCATCAAGGCCCTATAAGGCGAATGTATCTGAAAAAATCTTGGTTATTAAGAATAATTTTAGTAGTCTCAAATCGTTCGTTGAAAATCTCTTTAATGATTTAGTCCGAGTTAATATAATAGTATTGCAGATTTTAACACCGATATTGTTTTATAGGTTAGATTATCCGTACAAAATTAGTACCCTACTATTGTCATTAATGTTTCTAATTTTTTGGCTTAGAATGTCAAGGAACTCAAATGTCGTTAGGTTAAATAACCTTTTGTTATCAGTTGTAATCTCGCTTTTGTTTCTTACAGCTTTAGTTTTTATTCCAAAGATAGGATTTTTCCCAAGTTCAATAATAACGTTGATATTCTCACCAATTATTTACATTCTAATTGGTTATTATTATGCTATAATAGTAACTAAATATGACTTTGTGGAAGAAAGACTTAGACCTACAGAACAAGTTATCTTAATTAGTTATCTATTATTGCTATCTATTGTGTATTATTTATTCAAAGTTGAAGGTACTATCTTTCTTTTCTCTATAATAAATCTTTTTAATTATCTACTTATCTTGAGAGGTGAAGAAGTTGATAAAAAGCGGTGATCGTGTTCTTTTGTACGGTGAAGATGAAAGTACATTCATTATTACAGTTGAAGAAGGTGTTAAGAAACACACTCATTTGGGAACTATAAATTTTGATGAGCTTATGGGTAAAGAATATGGAGATAAGATTACAATAGGGAAAAACGAGAAAAGTTTCTACCTATTGGAACCTACGTACATTGATAACATATTTTCGATGAAGCGAAAGACCCAGATTATTTATCCTAAAGATTCAAGTTATATACTTATGAAACTTAATATTCATCCTGGCGTTAGAGTAATAGACACTGGAATTGGTAGTGGTGCTATGTGTTCGGCTTTTGCAAACCTTGTTGGTGATACTGGAAAAGTCTATGCTTACGAGAGAAGAGAAGATTTCTACAAATTAGCAAGCGAAAACCTAAAAACTTGGGGACTCTACGATAGAGTTGAGCTAAAACTGAGAGATATTACGAATGGATTTGATGAAACCAATGTTGATGCACTGTTATTAGATGTTCCGGATCCAGAAAATTATATTCTTCAATGTTGGCAGGCACTTAAAGGTTCAGGAATAATGGGAATAATTTGTCCAACAACGAATCAAGTATCGGCTGTTTTGGAAGAGATGTACAAATTACCATTTATAGATGTTGAGGTTTGGGAATCACTAATGAGGCAGTACAAACCGTATCCGAATAGGTTAAGGCCTACGGATCGTATGGTTGCCCACACAACATTTATGATTTTTGGAAGAAAGGTATTGAGTAAATAACGGTAGAAGGAGGTTGGTTTTAATGAAAAATATATTCAAATCTGTATTTTCGTTCGCTTTTATAGTTGCCATAGTTATCGGTTCAAGTTTTATTTTGACGAGTGCTACAGACAAAGAGCTTTTGAACTATATAAGTCCGTTGTATGAAACGTTGTACTATATTAACAACTACTTCTATGAAATCAACAAAGTTGATTTCAACAATGTGATTGAAAGTGCTGTTGACGGTATGGTTAAAGGACTTGGAGACGAATTCAGTTATTACATCCCCGTAGAGAATCAGACCCAACAAAGAATTGAGATGGAAGGTCAATATGGTGGGCTTGGTATCGAAGTTACGAATGATCCCAACGGAATTAAGATTATTAGTCCTTTCTATGGCACACCGGCTTGGAAGGTTGGATTACAACCAAACGATTTAATAATTGCAATAGACGATAAGCCTGTTTCTGAAATGCAATATATGGAAGCTATAAATATGATGAGAGGTACACCTGGAACGGAAGTTAAGTTGAAAATAAAACGTGGAGACGAAATATTAGATGTTGTTATAGTCAGAGAAGTTATAAGAATTGTGCCGGTAAAATCATCCCTTATAAACTATAATGATAAACAGTACGGATATGTTTTGATAACGAAGTTTAACGAACCGGTTCCTGATGAACTTCAAAAAGCACTCAAAAAAATCTATAACTCAGACATTCAAGGTTTAATTATTGACCTAAGAAATAATCCTGGTGGACTTTTAGATGTTGCTATTCAAGTTTCAAATATGTTTTTAGATAGCGGTAGAATAATAGTTTATGTTAAAGACAGAAAAGGAACAATTGTTGAGAAATATGTTAGCAAGGGAACAAATCTTCCTTCAGTTCCGATAACAGTCTTAGTAAATAACGGGTCAGCTTCAGCTTCTGAGATAGTTGCGGCAGCTCTTAGAGACAATGGTAAAGCTGTTCTCATAGGTCAAAACACGTTCGGAAAAGGTTCTGTTCAAAGAGGGTTCCCATTAAGTAACGGAGGTACAGTGTATTTGACGATTGCACATTACAACACTCCAAATGGTCAAGATATTCATAAAGTAGGTTTGAAACCTGATATAGAAGTTGTAGAGACAACAGATACAAAGACAAAGGTTGATGCAAAAGTTTATACGTTGACGGATATAGATGTAAATATAAACGATCCTGTTATTTCAAAAGCTCTTGAATATCTTTCAAAGTCCAAGAATGAGGATTGAAATTCTTGCCTTAATAATCTTTGTATTATGCACAGCAACCGTATTTGTAGTCTTTCTATACCCAGGAAAACTGAAGACTATTGAAGAAATTCAGCAGTCTCCTGAGGTTTTATTGAGAAATCCATATTCTGAAAAGATTATCAAATTCAAATACGAGGTAAATAAAAGTTTGTTTTTTAAGGAATATGAAATCTGGCTTCCTAATTTTTACGATTCAGACTATTTTACAATTCACAATATTGTTTATGATATAGTGGATACAAGAACAGTTAAAAGGGCTGAAAGGTATTTAAACAAGCACTGGTGGGGTTTTGGATTTCAAAGAGGAAAGATTTTTATAAAACATATAGAAATAGAAATTTATCCAATAGTTTTTGAAAAAAATACTTGCAAAAATTCTTTTGGAGATGCACTGGTACTTGCTTTGAATGGCATGAATAGTTGCTTTAATAAAACTGACCAAATGAACGATACAATTTTACAAGAATTAGCTTACAAATACAAAGTTATATACAAGGAGAGAAAGTTATGAACAAGAATGTTCTAACAAATATGGTGAATTCCTTGATAGCTCTTATTATTTTTATATTTTGTTATGTAATATCTGCAAACATACTCCATCTTGGAACTTTCCTTTTGGATAGGTACACATTTAACTTTTTTTTGCTCTATATACCTTCTCTTATATTTTTCTCCAGTCTATTTGAACCAACGGATGAAGTTTTTGTTGAAGTGGAAAGGTTGGTAGTCTATTCATTCGTACCGGCAGTTGCTTTTGTAGCAGGGAGGATGATGTATTCCTTTTACTTTGCCTTTCCTATATGCTACGCTATATCAAATTTTTATAAACCAAATTTTTCAAAGAGACTTCCAGTTATTATCTTTAACGGATTAGTAATTTTAGTTTACCTTTTCGGGAGGGTAAAAATTGGATAAATTTGCAGCTAAAGTATTTGATTATATAATCCAACAAAAAAAGAGAATAGTTATAACGACGTTTGCTTTAGTTATGGTGTCGGTATTATTAATTGTTTTTTTTCTCAAAGTAAATGCGGACATTGTTGAGCTGGCTCCAAAAGATAATCCCGAAATTTCTGATTTAGTTAAATTTACTGAAGAGAAGGTTGCAGGAAACACATTAATAATAGCTATCTTAAGCAATGAAGAATTTTCAGATCCTGACGCAATCGCTCAAAATGTTAAAGGTGTTTTTGAAAAAACTTCTTATATACAGAAAGCCGAGCCTTTTGATAATCCAGAGTCTTTAGTCAAGTTCGGACTTATATCTATGGATTCAAACGAAATAGGCGATACTGTTAGGTACTATCAAGCTTTATTCAACGTGGAACCAAGAGCGTTAGTTGATTTCAGATTTTGGAGAAATGTTGGAGTAACACTTTACGATGCTTTAGAAAATGTTGGTTCCGTTTTAGAAAAGAGCGGAATAAAAAAATACTACAGAATTTCTGATTCAAAGGACTTAATTATTCTTAATTTTTCTATGTCAAAACCGACCACAAACGTTTATTTTGTAACTGAAGCGGTAAAGAAACTCAAAGAAATTTCATCAGATTTGGAAAAGAAACTAAACGTGAAGATAATGTTTACTGGCGCTGTAATGAATGCTTACGAATCTAATTTACAAGCCAACAGTGATTTCACTAAGACTACTATAGTTTCGCTTATAAGTATCATCATCGTTCTTCTGGTTGGATTTGGAGATTTTACAAGAGTTGGAATACTTTTTTTGACGTTAATAAGCGGGATGGCTATTTCTCTTGGGATATTAACCGTTGCAGTTAGAGAATTAAACATTATAACTACGTTTGTTAACGCAATGCTCTTAGGTTTAGGAATAGATTACGGTATACATCTTATCACGAGAATTCAAGAACATTACAACGTTAGTGGCGCAAGTATTGAGAGTTTAAAAGTTGCGTATGTCGAAAATTTTAAGCCTTCATTTGTCGCAATGTTTACAACGGTTATAGCCTTTTCCTCTATGATTTTTAGCCCTTCAAAACCTATTCAAGAGATGGGAATATCCGTTTCTATAGGTATTGTTGTGTTTTTTATTGTCACTAATTTGATAATACCGATTTTTATGTCTTTGAGTATTAAAAAATTCAAAAGAAAGGAAAGAGAAACTTACGTACGAATCCTCGATTTTGTTAGAAAACCTCGAACAATCAGATACACAGCTTGGGTTTTTACTTTAGTTTTGGCAACTTTAGGAGTTTACTCTGCTATTAATTTTTCGTACACAACGGCTGCACTTATTTCAACAACTTCTGAAACCGAGCAGACTCGAAAAATAATAACAGAAAAATTTGGCGGTATTGACGTTGGTGGAGTTATCTTAGCTTCCGACAGTGTTGAAAAACTAAGGGAAGATTTAGAAAAGCTTTTGGAAAAAAGGCTAATAAAAGATTCTCTTTCAATTCTTAATTTTATTGAAAATCCGGGCGATATTCCAGAACACAAAACAACTATATACGTTAGACTCCTTGAAATAACTAATATACCTTTCCTGGAAATACTCTTTAAAAAGCACGAACTTTACGATAGTTTTGTCTCAACTGTTGAACTTATTAAAGAGATAAATACACTTGATGATTTTTACGACAGACTTGAAAAAGAGATACCTGCTCTCTTTTACAACAGTAACGACGGTAAAAAGTATTTCTTAGCTTACACAACGGCTGTAATAGATTTATGGATAGATAACGGTTTTAAACTATTTTTTGAAGAAGTAAATAGAATTGGCAACTATAAATTTTACGGGTCTGCGTATCTCTTTTTCAACTTGATGAAAGAGTTGATATATTCGATAGCTATAGTTATGATATTGGTGTTACTGATCGAAAGTGTTATTTTAGGGTTTGATTTGAAAAACTTTAAACTTTCTTTCTTAATAATCTTTTTGGTTATTTTAAACACTTTATCAGCTTTTGGATTCGGATATATCTTCGGAATAAAAATGAACTTTATAACCCTAATACTCTTCCCGATCTTTTTAGGAATCGGAGTTGACGGAATGGTCTATTTAACGCATAGTGCTACTCACGGGAAAGAAAGTCTCTACAAAACTGAAAAAGCCATTCTTCTTTCAAGTGCAACAACCGCTTTGAGTTTTGGAAGTTTTGCACTTGCAAAAGGTCAGCTTCTTAGAGAGTTTGGAATTATAGCTTTTTTAGGTCTCTTGGGAACAATTGGAATGGCGTTTTTCATATATCTAAACATAATAGACAGCCACAAAAAAGAGAAGGTGAATCAGGTTGAAAATATTGATGGTAAGTGATACGTACCTACCGCAGGTGAACGGTGTTGCAACGTCTATATATCTATTTAAAAAGTATTTAGAGATGCGTGGAGATAGTGTATACGTTGTCGCACCTGTGAAACCCGATGAAGATCCGACGGTTCTAAAACTTGCAGGAATAACATTTCCGATGGAAAAACAACATAAACTTGTTTTCGCACAGCATTTGAAAATTATTGAATTTGCTGAAAAAAATGGTATTGAATTAGTTCATAGTCACGATCCACTTGCACTCGGAATACGAGCTTTGAAAGTTCAAAAAGCTCTTGGTATTCCGCATATTCATACGTATCACACACTTTTAACTGAGTATAGACATTATGTTCCACCACCATTTAGACCTGATAAGAAGACTATTGAGGAATTTTCAAAATGGTTCTGCAATAAGGTAAATACGGTTATAGCTCCCACTCAAGAAATAAAAGATGAACTTATTAACTACGGTGTAGAAAGACCGATATACATTCTTCCAACTGGAATTGACACCTTAGAGTTTTCAAAACCTGCAGAAGTTGATATAAGAAAAATCTATAATATACCGGAAGATGCGTTTCTCTTTATGTACGCCGGAAGGTTAGCTAAAGAAAAAAATCTAACGTTTCTTTCGAAAGTTGTCGCTAAATACATAAAATCAAGAAACGATACCTGGTTTTTGATAGTAGGCGATGGTCCAGAAAAAAGAAGTTTAATTTCGTATTTTGAGGATGAAGGGATTATCGAAAGATGTGTCTTTACAGGTTATGTTCCACATTCACAGATAAAAGACTATTACAAAGCGTCTAATTTGTTTGTTTTTGCTTCCGTTACAGAAACACAAGGACTTGTCGTTTTAGAATCATTAGCGGCGGGAACTCCAGTTGTGGCAATAGCACAGAAGGGAATTGCAAACGTCTTAGCTGACGGTGAAGGCTCTTATACGGTACCCGAAGAAAATGAAAAAGAATTTTTTGATGCGATTGTAAGGGCTGTAGATAATATTGAAGAACTTAAAGCAAAAGCTCCGTTAT
>FWWL01008810.1_pt1 | contig 12688 bp, 14 predicted proteins | sample 2228331 | NCBI WGS metagenome assembly FWWL01 (sample SAMEA103939775, study PRJEB20133) | metagenome | reverse complement strand
TACTGAGGTTGGGACGACTAGCCCGGCTTATAAGTTGGATATTGTGGGTGCCGCCCTCATTCGTGGCGACATTTATCTCCGAGACCAAACAACGGGTAACGGTTTTACCCTTCACACTCGTCAAGGAAACGATGCAGACTTCTTCCATTTCGCCCCTTGCACCAACGGGACGACAGATTGGACAAAGGGGTTCAAGTTCTTTAGGGACTCAGGACTGTTTCAGTTCCTCAATGAAGTGGTTATAAATGGCAAGCTGGGCGTGGGGACGACCTCCCCCGCTTACAAACTTGACGTTAGTGGTGATGCTCACATTTCCCAAACCCTTACTCTCTCTAAAGGCATCGTAACTGGAGGGAATAGCGGATTCTCCGAAGTCTACAACACCAACACCTCTTTCCAAATCGTCGGTGCCAACTCTAGTGCCACTGTTCTTCACATTTTCTCGCCCAACAATGCTCCTATTCTGAACTTGCAGACCAACAAAGACGTAGATGGGGCTATCATGGGTGGCATCGTCTGGACCCGGCAGAGCGGACAGTTTGATGCCCATCGTCAAGTCGCCGGTATTGAAGTCGTGCAATCTCAGACTGGTACGACTGCCGGGTCGGAGATGCGCTTCTACGTCAAAGGTCCAGCTGGCCCGTTCTCTGCGCTGGTCATTAACCGTTCTGGCAACGTTGGTATCGGTACGTCTTCCCCTACCTATAAGCTAGACGTTGCAGGGGACGTCCGTTGGACCGGCACCCTCCAGGGTGGTACCGTTCCCTGGGCCAGGCTTTCTGGATACCCCTCCGTCAACGCCGGTACCGGGCTTACTGGTGGGGGTAGCCTCTCCGGGAACGTTACTCTGTCCATTGCCAACGGCGGTGTGGGCACCGCACAACTGGCAGATGGGGCAGTTACCGCTGCTAAGCTCGCTAGTGGGGCCGCAGTAGCCAACATCGGGTACACCCCTGTCAACAAAGCTGGCGATACTATGACCGGCTCTTTGGACGTCAATGGTTCTATCTCTGTTAACGGGGGCAATGGTAACTTCGTCTTCAAAGTCAATGGTGGTGGTGCCCGAGGGTACATCATTGACATTTCCGGCGTTTCCAGTGGTTGGGCCAGGGGTCTTAATGTTATAGACGGTAGCAATCTTCTAGCTGGTTCCGGCTTCTATGGTGCACCAGGCACAGCCGAGTCGTTCCATGTGGGGTTTGGCCCCGTATGGTGGAGTACCGATGCAAAGTTTACGGTCAAGAGCACCGGCAATGTCGGTATCGGTACCACGTCTCCTGCTTACAAACTGGATGTAAGTGGCGATATCCGAGCCACTGGTGCCGTCCGTACAAACACCGTAAGGTCTGAGTCTGGTGACCTCACACTTTCCGGTACCGGCTGGGGCATGATATTCGAAATCGACATAGACAACAACTCCTCTGACGCCTACATCTGGAAAGGTAACGGCAGCGAAATCATGCGCTTGACCGATACCGGGAACTTGGGTATTGGCACTTCTTCCCCAACCTATAAGCTTGACGTCAATGGAGACGTCCGTGCCGCACGTATTCGTCTAACCGCAACCGACGACGTTACGCTCACATCCACGACTCACCCATTCCAAATTGGGTCGGATAGTGGAGAAAACCTGCGGATTGATGTGAACGAAATCCAGGCCGTTAATAACGGTAGCGCCTCGGCACTTTACTTACAGAATGAGGGTGGTTCACTAATTGTGAACAACAACGCCCTCGTAGTTACAAACGACGGTAGCAAAGTGGGTATTGGGACAAGTAGTCCGTCCTACAGGTTAGATGTCAACGGCGATGCTCGAGTTCAAGGCACTCTCTACGAGACCTCTGACGCACGGCTTAAGACCAATCTCGAACCCATTCAGAACGCACTGGCTAAACTCCAGCAAATCACCGGCTACACCTTTGACATGAACGGCAAGCGTCTGGCCGGATTGATTGCTCAGGAGGTCCAGAGCGTCCTACCGGAGGCGGTTGAGGAAGACCAGGATGGCTACTTGCAGCTCAACTACAATGCCGTCATTGCCATCCTGGTCAATGCGTTGAATGAGGAGCAGGAGAAGGTACGACAGCTTGAGCGCAGGCTTGCTGAGCTGGAGAAGCGTCTGGAGGCTTGAAGGAGGTGACACATGGCGAGACTACTAGGTCCTACGTGGATTGGTGGGGATAAGCGCTTAACCCACTTGTACATTTCTGAGCCTAGCTTTTCTGGGGAGCGTTACTACAAATTAGCGACTATCGACAAAGGCGCTGGTATTCTTAACGTGCGCGGTATTCTTGGCGGGCACACACCCACGGAAGGACATGCTGTCGTTGATGTAAACATTGCGGTTCGAGACGGGTTAAGTTTTAACGGTTTGGTGGCCGGTAGATTGGACCGCAGCGACATCGTTGTGATTGACCCAGGCTCTTCATACAACTATGTGGAAGTGTGGCTCATCACACAGAGTTGGGGACTGGTGAACCTAGAATTGTCTGCGTCCGGTGCTGTTAGCATTGTGTACGATGGTACATATACAACTTCGCCTCCAGCCGGGCTGTCATGGTCCTACCTATCGAGATACAACAGCTTGTCCCGGCACGGTGGACTGCTTCGGGTTCCAAGCACGCCTTCAGACCTCTCTGTGTCGTGGAGTCTGGGAAGCGGGGTGTCTGCTGTAAACAGTTCGGCAATAAGCTACAAAGCCAACGTACTGCTTATGTCTGGCGGCTTTGTGCAAATCCTCCTTAGGCCGGTCGGTTTAGTGTACACTGTGGATACAGGATTTCGTGGCGAAGGGGAAATTACATTCACCCTATACCCGTTGGAGGAGTTTAAAAAGTTGGGCATAACGCAAGTCAACGGTTTAGCTAACCCAGCAGGTGTCTTTACCACCGTGGTCACTACACCCAGCATTTACCACGACAACGAGTACGGCTTACGGACCGTTTATTATTATCCCTCCGACGGTCGTCTCGACATCATCGTTTACCGTTCGCGCTACACTGGCAGTGATTACGGCAACCTGGTCACTGGCGTCATTTATGCATTGCTTTACTAAGGAGGTGTAGACATGGGAGTCCCTGTAGGAACCGTTCAGACCACTTTGGAGCGTAGGTACCACGAAGTGCGGATTTCCAAGGACCTGCAGACGGGTGAGCCATTCGTCGTCGTCGAGTACGTGGACGGCTTCTACCAGGACGGCGTCTGGCGTACCGTCAGCAACGACAGGCTCGAGGTTCGTGGTGAGGCAGTGCTCGTGCTGATGGGTCTCACACCCGAAGCACTTGGCCTGCAGACAAACGCCATTGGCTACTTGCTCGACACTGTAGTCTACGCCGTGCTTACGGGCAAGGTTAAGACCAGGACCACCTTGCAGGTGACCGTTCAGAACAGCGAAGGTCTGGCGGTACCGGCCAGGGTGACGGTGGAGCGCGGCAACGTCACCTATGGTGCACAGGAAGGGCCAGAGGTCGTCATGGAGCTTCCTGCACTCCTCAACGCCACGCTGAAGGTCGTGGCTCAAGGCTACAAGCCCTTTACCAAGACCTACGAGGTCCTGACTGGGGACATCACCGAGACGGTGGTTCTGGAGCCGGAAGAGGCGTAGCTGGAAGCGTACCGCGAGGGGGCTTAATGCCCCCTCGCTTCTTTCTGCAACCATGTACGCCATCATATCTGACACGCACCTGGGTCTTTCTACAGCCGACCAGCGTGTGTTCGACGTGGCCGAGCGCTACCGCGCTTCGGGCTACACGGTGGTCTGGCTTGGAGACGTCTTCGACCTGTGGGTAGACCCAGAGGCGGGAAGACGGTACGCCGAGCAGCTGTTCCGTCCAGGAGACATCTACGTCATGGGCAACCACGACTACGGCTACCGTCCCCCCGAGTACGTGCGGTTCTACCCTAGGGGAGCCCTCCTGCAGGCGGAATCCGGTGCGTGGTTCGTCACGCACGGGGATGTCCTGGACTTCCCTTACCTGGTGGCCCTCTTCAAGCAGGGGTATTCGCCTCTGAGCCGCATCAAGCGCTGGACGGGTGGGGAGTACGGAAACCTGTACCGCGTGCTGGCGAGCATGCCCAGGGAGGCTTGGAGCGACCTCACCGTAGGGCGCCTAAGCCTGCGCTTGCTAGGGTGGCTGGTCCTGCTCTTCTACGCCGCCCTGCAGCCAGCACCGGAGGTGCAGGTGTACGAGAAGTTGGAGCCTGGTCCACTCATCCCGCAGGATGTGGAGACGGTAGCCCACAGGGTGGAGGCCTTCTTCCCCGAAGCCAAGACCGCTAACGGCATCATTCTCGGCCACTTGCACAAGCCCATGTGTGGGGTAGTGGGTGGACGTCTAGTCCAGGTCTTGGGCGCTTGGTGTGACCACTGGCCACGCACCGTGGGGGTTATCGATGAGGAGGGGTTTCGGCTGGAGGTCTTCGATGCGTGACTTCTCGAGGTCGGTGTTGGAGCACCTACTGGACATTTTTATCCCGACTATCGGCAAGGTACTGTCCGCAGTTCTGACCTATCTCTTCGTCGGTCCTACAGAGCTGTACCACCTGGTGGTTATCGCGGTTATCTTGGACACACTGACCGGGCTTTACAAAGCGAGAGTTCAAGGAGAGCTAACGAGCCACAACTTGCGCGTCAAGCTGATGTCCAAGATTACCAGCTACGCGATGGCCACTGCTGGAGCGGGACTGTTGCACCACTCGGCGTTGTACCTAGGAGTTGACGACGAAGTTACCCTCTTCGCGGTCAAGTTCACTTTGGTCAGCATCGTCGTCACCGAAGTGCTCTCCATGTGGGAGAATGTCTCCGCCGTCACCGGAATGCAGTCCCCGGCGAAGAGGGCGTTCGCTAAGTTCCTGAAGCAATTCGCCGAGGAGGAAGAACAGAGGAGGTGAGCATGCTGTCCGCCAGCTTCACCCGTCCTGTGGACACAAGCCGCACACAGTACCTGTTCGACAGCTACCAGGACGACAGCAACTTCACCGGAGTCTACTGGAAAGCCGGGGGAGGACTGTACATCTACAACAAAGGGCAGACGCTCTTGCTAGCCAACGACGTCTCAGCGGGCTACGTGCACCGCCTGGAGGTCACTGACGACCGGAAGGTCTACCTGGACGGTACCCTGGTGGCTACGCTCGCTTCCTCTCCCGTCTACGGGCACACGGTCTACCTCGGGAAGAGTCACTACAGCGGGACGGAGTGGACTGGCGGATGCGGGTTCTTCGAGTTCTCCCCCGAGCTTAAGGCTGCGGCCACCACGGTCGACGCCAGCAACGTCAGGGAGGACTTGCTCGACTATCCTTCGGCGCTCTCTCGCAATAACGGAACTCCGAGCGAGCTGGTCTTTGGGAAGGTTCTGTCTTCAGGCTCGCTTGGCTTAGCCGACGAGCAAGCCATTGTCGAGCCTTACCTAGACGCACCTTTTGAGCTTTGGATTGACGAGTACCGTCTGCCCTACCCGGTCACGGAGTGGAGCTTCACCCCGAGCGACGACGTGGTGGTGGACGACGTGGGCTATGGCCCCGTTCGGGTGGCTTGGCCTGAACTGCAAGCCTCGGGAACGCTCACCCTGGTCGTCGAGGACATTCCTGCTACCGACATTGCCAACCTGCGCACGCTTCTGCTCAGGCCGAAGAGCAAGCGTTGGTTAGCGTTCCGTGGTCGACGGTACCAGGCAGACGAGTTTGAGTTTTCGGAAAAACCAGACAAGACCCGCTTTGGCGAGTTCTACACCGTGCGCATTACGGCCAACGTGTACCGGCCTTACGTGGGCCTTCCGCCGGTACCGGGCACACGCATCTGGCCGATTCTCTCCGTGCGGAAAATGCACGGTTCCGTCTACGCGCGTATTAAGCGGGTTTTTGTCGTCTACCCGAAGATGTTCGTCGTGCACACCGAGGGTGTGTTTGTCGTGGACCTGGAGACTGGGGAGTCCGCGTTCAAGGAAGCTCAGCTGCTGGACGGTCTGGACGCTACCTACTGGTACACCGACTCGCAGAAGCTCAGGTGGTACGCCGTAGCGGTGTTGGACCAGGACTCCACGCCCACGGTGTTCTTCCTGCAGGAGAACAGCTTCACCAGCCGCGTCTTGCGCCCCTCGGTGACGGCGAGTAGGGGACGGTTCTTCGGCAAGAAGCTCTTGCTTCAGGTGGGGCAGGACATCCAGTACCTGGACATCGACAAAGCCGAGTTGAACACCTACGTGCAGACCGCCACGGTGAACCTAGCTGGAACGCCGATTCTTCTGTCCAGCACCGCTCTGGACAACGCGGTCTATCCTGCCGACGACACCACCCTCTGGGCGGTACCGGCGGGAATAGACCGGGTGCTGGTAGCTAAGACCACGGGGCTTTACATCTACGAAGCTGTTCCCACAGGCATGAGCTACCAGCTGACTTCCGTGATGAAGACCTTGGTCGAGGACACCATTGCGAATGCTGGGTACTTCGGCAAGCCTGGCTTCCTTGAAGGCTACTGGTACACGCGGGTACCGCAAACCCAGACGATGCCTTGGTATCCCGTGGGGAAGGTTCCAGCTTGGTCCAACTACGCCACCGACAGCGACGGAGACGGCTACACCGACAACGTCGAGGTGCTTCGCTACGGCCACATCTACCACCAGAGCGCGGTGGAGCCAGTCTACTGGAGCAACCTGGTGGGTGTGACCACGGACGGTTTCGCCTATTTTCCGTACACGGACAAGCTGGTCTTCCGTGTGGAAATCCTGCTCTAGGAGGTGGGTATGCGCATCAGCTTTTATGGCTACGACGAAACCGCAGACCTGGTTCTCACGCCTCCAGACGACATCTCCTACCGTGTGCCCATAGGCCAGCGACAAGTCACCACAACCTCCAGGTCGTACCGGCTGCGTAGGTTAGCTAGCGCTACGGGCTTGCAAATCGAGCTTTCCTGGGACGCTATCCCTGAGAACGAGCTTGCCGCCCTCGCCTTGCTTCCTTCCGACGAGGTGCACGAGCTGGTGCTGGAGTCCGCCACCTACCAGGGTGTGTTCTCCGAACCCGAACGGGCGATGACGCCATACGTGACTTGGGACGACCAACCTACCTACCGAGCCCGGGCCACGTTCTACACCGTCAACGAGTACGCCCTCGGGGAGGTGAAGCAAGTCTCTCCCCCGAGCAGGCGTGTGCTTGGAGCGACAACCTTCCTCAACCAGGCGACGAGAAACTACCCGCCTGCCGAACCTTCTCCCGCGTACACACCGATTGTGCCTGAAGCTTGGAACGGCTTGCCTCCAGGTGTCAGCCACCTCGAAGGCTTCCGTTGGACCTTCGCGGAAGTGGACACCACCACCGGTGTCCTGCGGTTCTTCGACGAGTCCTCCGAGGCTTGGCTGGAAGTCTCCGGTACCCAGCAGTACCGGGACTGGTTCAGCGTGTTCTCCGGCAACTTGACCAGCCGTGCGAGCCTGCGCCGTGGCTGGTTCAACCTAGACACCATGTGGAGCCTAGGGATGCTGCTCTACCGGGACCGAACGCTGGGGAACGGCCCTCTGCTGGAAGTGTGGGACAAAGGCAACTACCTGTACCTGCACAACATCGGAGACACATTGAACGTGCAGTACATCCTGGCTGGCGGTACCGGCTACACCGAGAGCTTCACGCTCACTGGAGGGTACGACTACCTGTGGTTGCAGTACGACGACGGGACGTTCCGTTGTGGCTTCAACGGCGTGGTGAAGACGGTACCGGCCATTGCTGCTCCAGCCATCGCCGCCGAGGTGAAGTTCCTCCTCGGCGGTGGCGGGGTGTTGGTGGACGACCTGGTGCTGGTGAACGGTGTGCAGGTGGACATGGAGCAGGTGCGGAGCTGGCTGTTGGGTCTGTGAGGTGAAGCATGGCCGAGAGGAGCATTTACATTGACGCCTTCCACGACTTGACGGAAAGTGCATCCAACGTAGAGACGGGAAGCGTTCTCTGGCCTCAGCTTGTGTTCTCCGGTCAATACGACATCAACGCCGGATTTTCCTACACGATATACAACGCGGTCGACGTGCTGAGCTGGCGCATAATGTCTAGGCCTATCAGCAAAGCGAACGCATGGCTGGAATTCTTCATCGACCTTCCCGAAGACGCGGGATACCGTGCCGTGCTTTACGGTTACTACAACATCCAAGAAGCGGACTTTAACAGCATGATTGAGGTCCCGCTTCAAAAGAAGACCAGGATTACTTTCGACGGAGACGACTACAAAGAGCAGGTCATGCGAAATGCAGCGGAGATGCACCTACAGATACTCACCGCTGACCGAAGGCCAGTACGCAAGTCGGCTTCACACATCTACCAGTCGACAAACTGGCCGCAGAGCTTTTCGTGGCAAAGCAAGCCCATTCTTCTAGGAAGCTTTGCCTACGCGGTCAGCAAAGTCACTGTTCGCTTGACCGATGGGACGGTCCATATAGCTTCCCTCGACTGGTCGAAGGTCAACAAGTCTAGCTACACGCCTCCGAGCACGCTCTTCTCCCCGTGGAAGCTGGAGCTGGAGTTCTCTAGCGACCAGCAGAAGTGGGACACCTTTACACGCCTGCCGCTACCGTCGGAATTCGCTGCCGCAGGATACAAGTGGGTACGCTTGAAGCTGTACGGCGATAACGTGGCCTCGGGGACGCCCACGGTCGGGGTGGACGAGGTGGTGCTTACGCTCGCCGAGGAGTATGCCCAAGAAGCCCCGGGGTCTACTTCACGCATCACCCGGAGCAACCTGTATGTGCCCAGACTGCAGGTCTACGTCAACGGCGTGGACATCGCCAGAAACGTCGCCCGTGCGAGCACAACAGAAGTCGCTGTCCTCGACAACGCGTCTTGGGTCCGGGAGCAGTTGGTTCCGGGAGCTTCGGTGGCGGTCTATCTCGACGGACAGCTCCTGGCTACTGGCGTCCTAGGCGAGATGCGTCGGGAGTCCTACCTAAACGGGGACCTGGTCAGCTTCAGCATCCTCCGGCCCATAGACATGCTTGGACGAAGCGAAGACGTGGAGGTAGTGACCCAGCCTGACGGTGTAACGGGTCAACTTCCGTTTGCGGATGACCTTGGGTACATTGCTCACTTGGTTGACGCGGTAGTGCCAGGTGCTAAAGTGCTCACTGACGACCGTACCGGCTGGAGGCCCACGTGGGTGTGGAAGCAAAGGCCTGCTAGCGGAGAGCACCGCTTCGTGCAGCTGGACTCCGACTTCGACTGGCTCCAGCTCTACGCGGTGAACAACACGTCCATTCTCGAGAAAGTGCAAAAGGTGGCCGAGGCTAACGGCTTCCTCGCCACCAGCTTTGCTGGAAACCTGTACCTGACGCCCATTGCACCCTACCCGACGGAGCCTCTGACCAAACTCAAGGACAGAGCCAGGATTCTTCACATGACGTCGGACGGGCGCTTCTTCCCTGAGGTGCGCTTTGGCGTTCCCGAGCTGGTCTACTCCGACCAGGTGCCTCGGGAGTTCTCGCTGGTGGGCTTGTCCGACGCGGTACCGGACGATTTGCCCAAGCTTCCCGCGGTGTTCAAGCGCACGGACGGCACCTACACCGACGAGCTGCGCATCGCGGGGTTCTATCCGCGGGTACAGGCCGACACCTTTGTTCGGATAAACAACACCTACTACCGCGCGGTGTTCAAAAGCTTGAAGGTGGAGATTACCCACGTCGAAGGCATCGACCTGAACCCATTCGCGGAGAACAGGCCGTACTACAAGTTCATCTACGGCACCATCTCCGGTTACTACGGCATCATCGGCATCGAGTTCTGGATGGCGGGAAGCGTATTCGAGTACGACGACTACTTCCTGAAAGCGGAGGGCGAGCTACTCTACTACGACGGTGGCTCGCGGGACGACAACCCAGTGTGGAAGGCCACGGGACGATACGCTCCAGCATGGGCACAGTTTCCCGATGGCACCAACTTGGTGGGCGAATGGCTGACCATCGGGACTCGGTTGAACGGGGTGAAGGAGTCCATCGAGAACCCGTTCGTACCCAAGTACGACCTACCTAACGGGGCTCACGAGTACACGCTGGGCAACTACACGCTGTACCGCGACTACGGAGACCGGTTGGTGGACATGCTGGCCACACGCAAAGCCGCGGAGCGGGTAGTCGCCATCATGCCTGTGGTAGGGCCTGCAGGCTTCAAGGTCAACGACATCGTGGGCATCGCCAGGCTGCCTGAAGACGGAATCGGTGGCGTGGTGCGGGAGATTGACCTGTACCTGGTGCTGGAAGAGCCGGAGGTGCAGGTGGAAGCTGGTGGGCAGGTACGCAGCACTGTGCGTATGGGCTACTTGGGCACGCTCAAGGACGGCCAGCCTGTCTACGACGACCGTAACGTCTCCTGGCGTAGCCTGACCGCTGACAGCAACGACTGGTACCTGTGAGGAGGTGAAGGGTGAAGCAAGTCATCGACCGCAGGTTGCTCCACCGTACCGAGCTTCTGCACGGAGTTGTGCGTGAGGTCTTCCAGCAGGATGGGTTGACCTACCTGTCGGTGTTCATTCCTAGCTTAGGTGTGACGCTTCCCTTCGTGAAGACCGCGCTACCGTCTGGGACCTCACTAAACGACGCGCAGAGCGCGTATCCAGTCGGCAAGAAAGTCTCGGTCTTCAAGAAAGCCGGTATCTGGTTTGTGGAGTAAACATGCTATAATGAGGGAGAGCAAACATTTCGCGGGGCGTAGCGAAGGCTACGCCCTATCTCTTTTGCGGAGGACAACATGTTGCTACCGCTTCCAGGTGACGTGGTGAAAGCCCATGCCTACTGGCTAGAACTCTCCGGCCAGGTGCGCTCTCCAGCCAAGGGACAGGTGGTGGGCATCGACAAGACGAAGGACGGCTACCAGGTGACCATCGCCCTATACGGTGGAGCGTACCTCTGCACCTTCCGCGGTCTCGAGGAGGTGCAGGTCGAGCAGTTCAAGCACATCTGGGCCGGTACCGTCATCGGTCATGGCAAGTCGGTGAAGTACGCGGTCTTCCTTCGCGGTAAGGGAGACCCGCTCTATCTGGAGGCTAAGCCCGGAGTGGCGGTTCCTCTGAGCACGTTACACGAGGAGGTACAGGATGCTTTGCTCGCTGTGTGTTAACAACCTTGACTGTTTCATACGGGATTCTATCGAGCTGTATTCGGAGTCTCACGGCGCGAAGGTGGTTGTGGTGCAGTGCGAGGCGTTTGAGCCTTACCTGCCAAATCTGCCTGACGAGCTTTCCGAAGAGGAGCTGAAACGGCTTCTCGAGGAGGTGACGGATGCACCCGTTTCTTGAGGAGATGATTCCCCATGCGCAAGAGATGCAGCGCAGAACCGGTATTCCGGCCTCCGTCGCGCTGGCGCAAGCGGCTCTGGAGAGTGGCTTTGGCCGCTCTCTTCTCGCGAAGCAGGCGAAGAATCTCTTCGGTGTCAAAGCGGGAAGGAGCTGGAAGGGGGAAACGATAAGCCTGCCCACCACCGAGTACATCCAAGGGAAGCCGGTACGGGTAGTGGCCAGGTGGCGGAAGTACTCAAGCTACCGAGACAGCTTCATGGACCTCGCTCGGGTCTACTACAACGGGCTCTACGACGAAGCGCTGCCGTACCGTCGTGACCCCAAGGAGTTCATCTGCAGGGCAGGCAAGGTCTACGCTACCGACCCTGACTACGCTAACAAGGTCATTGCCCTCATCGAGAAGTACGGCTTGGACAAGTACGACCTTCCCATTGAGGAGTGGAACCTAGACCCGAACATCGTCCCTGAGCCTTGGTACTCGGCCTGGGCCAAGCTGGTCAAGCCTAAGGAGGAGGTGGTGTGATGGATGCGGTCGCTCTGGTGACAGTACTCGCTGGTTTGGTTGTCCCCATCGCGGAGCTGATTGGTGGGAGGCTCCTTAAGCTGGATGGGGACAAGGCTCGGTTGGTGTCCTGGGCCGTTGGCGTGCTCCTGGGCCTCGGGAGCGGAGCGATTGGGCTTGCTCCTGACCTGCCGCAGGGTGGGCTGCTAGGCTTCCTCGCCGCCTTGGTCGCGAACGGCGTGTTCACCATCGACCAGGTGAAGAAGCTTCTCGAGGCCTTGAAGCTCAGGGAGCCTGAGCCTGCGACGGTTATTCACCCGCAGAATACGGGGGCTAACCGTCAGAGCATCGACCAGCGCGTGCTGGACATCCTGCGGGGGAGGAAGTGAAGCGTGTCCTAGCTACCCTGACGCTAGCCCTGGGCCTTTCCCTGGCCCAGGGCTACGCCTCGGTGGAGTACGCCAGCTACGGCGAGTACCGAGCCTTGGTCACCTATGACTTCACGGTCTGGAACTGGCTGGTGAGCCCATACGTCCTCGCTTGGTACCGGCATTTGGACTACGGTGTAGAAGGCGGTGTGGACCTGAGCAACAACGACTTCCGCCTCACAGTGGCGTGGAACAGCCGGTACGGTAGCATCTATCGGCTAGCCTGGATTCTCCGCTTCGGGAGGTGAGTATGGCCAAGAAGGGCTGGATTCAGCGGGCTATCAAGAAGCCTGGTTCCCTCAGGGCGTACGTGAGGCGCAAGTACGGCTCCGCTGGGTTCACCAAGTCCGGTACCATCAAGAAGGCCATCCTGGACAAGCTGGCGAAGCGTAAGGACAAGATTGGGGCTAAGGCCAGGCTCGCTAAGGCCTTGCGGAAGATGCGGAAGTAGAAGCGAAGAATGGCGGGGTGGATAGCCTCCACCCCGCCATTCCTTCG
>FWWL01008809.1_pt1 | contig 12688 bp, 16 predicted proteins | sample 2228331 | NCBI WGS metagenome assembly FWWL01 (sample SAMEA103939775, study PRJEB20133) | metagenome | reverse complement strand
GCGCCGGGAGTTTCGCTGGGACATCCCCGAAAACTACAACATCGCCGCGGTGGTGGATGCCCACGCGCAAAGGAAGGGGGATAAACCCTGTGTGCTTTGGGAATCGGAAAGCGGGGAGCGCCGAGTCCTCACCTGGCGAGACCTGTCGCAACTTTCCTCGCGCTTTGCCGCCGTGCTCATGCGGCTTGGGGTGAAGAAAGGGGATCCCGTCCTGCACATCTTTCCCCGCCTTCCGGAGGCCTTTATCGCCCAAATTGGCACGTTCAAGGCCGGGGCGGTGGCCGTCCCTTGTGTGGATATGCTCCGGGCCAAGGACATCATCTACCGCGCGGAAGTCTCCGGAGCGAGGGCAGTGGTGGCCCATATCTCTGTGGCCGAGGAAGTGGAGGCGGCCCGCGGCCAGTGCCCCCTGGAACACTTCATCCTCATCGGCGGAAAACGGCCAGGTTGGCTTTCCTTTGAGGAGGAGATCGAAAAGGCGCCCGAAGTCCCTCCTGTCCCCCTTTCCGCTAACGATCCCATCACCATCAACTTCACCTCCGGGACCACGGGGAACCCTAAACCCGTGATGCACCGCCACCGCTGGCTTTACGGGCATTTGCGGGTCACGGCCCGCTATTGGTGGGACCTTTCCCCGGAGGACATCATGTGGGCCACCACGGCCCCGGGCTGGGCCAAATGGTATTGGTCACCCATTGGCGTGGGCCTGAACGTGGGGGCCACCCAATTCATTTACTACGGCCGGTTCGAGGCCGAAAAGTACTTGGAACTTCTTTCCCGCTACCCCATCACCAAACTTTGCGCCACCCCCACGGAATACCGGATGATGATCCAGGTGCCCGAGCTTGGGCGGTATAAGCTTAAACTCCGGGACGCCCTATCCGCCGGCGAGCCCCTCAACGTCGAGCCCATCGAGGTCTTTCGTGAAGTCTTCGGAGTGACCATCCGCGACGGCTACGGGCAGACGGAATCCGTGTGCCTGGTGTGCAATCCTCCGGGACTTCCAGTGAAACCGGGTTCCATGGGCCTTCCCACCCCCGGACCCAATGCCACCCCCATCGATGAGGAGGGGAATCCCGTGGGACCGGGCGAGGTGGGGGAGATCGCCGTCCCCGTGGGGAACCCCGGCATTTTTGACGGATACTGGAACGATCCACAGCTCACCGCGGCCGTGTTCAGCGGGAAGTGGTACCGCACGGGGGACCTCGTGCGGGTGGATGAGGACGGGTATTTCTTTTTCGAGGGGCGAGCCGACGATGTGATCAAGGCCTCCGGCTACCGCATCGGCCCCTTTGAGGTGGAGGATGCGCTGGTTTCCCATCCGGCGGTGGTGGAGGCGGCGGTGATCGGAAAGCCCCACCCGGTGCGGGGACAGATCGTCAAAGCCTTTGTGGTCCTGGCGCGGGGTTACCAACCCTCGGAGGAACTTGTAAGAGAGCTCCAGGAGCACGTGAAGCGGGTCACCGCCCCCTATAAGTACCCGCGGGAGATCGAATTCGTCACGGAGCTCCCCAAGACCCCAAGCGGCAAGATCAAGAGGGCGGAGCTGAGGCGAAGGGAACTCGAGCGGCTTCAGGCGGAAGGCCAAACCCCCTAGAGTCCATGCGCGTCGAGCTTTTGTTCATCACCCCCGAGGCGGAGGCCCTTATCGCCCGCTGCGCCCGGGTCAGCCACAAGAGCGTGGGGAAGGGCCTTGCGGAGGACCGCCGCCTCATTCGCAAACTCATAAAGCTCGGCCACGAGTCGGTGCTCGAACACGCCGTGGCCACCTTCGAGATCTCCGGTATCTCCCGGGCCTGCGCAAACCAGCTCACCCGCCATCGCCTGGCGAGCTTCGTCCAGGAATCCCAGCGGTACGTGAACGCCGCGGAGAATGCGCTCGTCCGCCCACCAACCTTTTCGGACGAGGACTGGGAAAGGGCGAAGGCCCTCTTCCAGGAAGCCATGGATTTATACCGATCCCTCCTGGGGAAAGGGGTGCCTAAGGAGGACGCGCGGTTCGTTCTTCCCTTGGGGATCGAGACGAGGCTTGTTCTCACCGCGAACTTCCGGGAGCTTCGACACATCCTGCGCCTGCGCCTGAGCCCCATGGCCCAGTGGGAGATCCGGGAGGTGGCCCGCAAAATGTGGGAGATCCTTTATGCCCATGCCCCAAGCTGCTTTGAAGACCTAAGCTCTTTGGCTAGGCCGTGAAGGGAAAGATGGCAAGGAAACCGGAGGACGTTCTTTTAGGGTACTCGCTCCTTTCGGATCGGGAGATCATGGCCCTGTGCCAGGGTGAGCGGCCGATGATCTCGCCGTTCGTGCCCCGCCAAGAGGGAAAGCCCTCGTATGGGCTTTCCTCCTTTGGTTACGACATTCGTTTGGGGCGGAGGTTCCTTGTGCCCTTGGGCGGGGTGAATGCCGTATTGGACCCCGTGAATTTCCCGCGGGAGCTTTTCCGCGAAATCGAGGCAGAGAAAACGTTTGAGCTTGCTCCGCATTCCCAGGTCCTGGCGGAATCGGTGGAGACCTTCTGGATGCCGGACGACGTGATGGGCGTGTGTTGGGGAAAGTCCAGCTACGCCCGCTGCGGGCTTTTGGTGAACGTGACGCCCCTTGAGCCGCGCTGGCGGGGAAAACTCACGATAGAGCTGGCCAACCTCTCGCCCCTTCCCATTAGGCTCCACATTGGCCAGGGGATCGCCCAAGTCGTGTTCTTCCGCGGCCGGCGACCGGCCCGCGGCTACGACGAAAAGGAGGCGGGCGGGCTTTATCAGGACCAGCCCGGCGTGACCTTGCCGCGCTAGCCATGGACGCAGCGGAACTTGTGCAAAAGGCGGTGGAAGCGCGGGCCCGCGCTTACGCCCCTTATTCGGGGTTCGCCGTGGGCGCGGCCCTCCTCGCCAAGGACGGGAGAGTTTTCACCGGCTGCAACGTGGAGAACGCGTCCTATGGGCTTACGGTGTGCGCGGAACGCGTGGCCCTCTTTAAGGCCATCTCCGAGGGAGCGCGGGAATTTGTGGCCTTGGCCGTGGCCTGCGGAGCTAGTCCCTGTGCTCCCTGCGGGGCCTGCCGCCAAGTGCTTTACGAATTCGCCCCGGACCTCCTCCTGATCATGGCCGATGGGGAGGGAAAAACCTGGTGCACCGCGCGCCTCTTTGAACTCCTCCCCCGCGGGTTTGGCCCCGATGACCTTCGAAAATAGCTGTTCAAGCAAGGACAACGAAGGCGGTCAGGACCACCGCGGTCAAAAGGGCCGCAAGAAGCGCGCGCTCCAAGGAAAATCGCGGCAGGAGAAGAAACTTTCGGCGCAAAAAGAAGTGCAAAAGGAACCCCAACCCCACGGCCAAAAAGGCCTCCGCCCAGGTCTTTGGGCTTAGAAGCTTTGGAAAAAGCGAAAGCCCCAAAAGCCCGAGGGCCAAAACCCCCATCGCTAAAAGGGGGATGCCGCCAAGTCTCCCTTTCCCTTGGCCCCTAAAAAGGGGAAGGAGTTTGGAAAAAGAGGCGGCCGTGCCCGCGGAAAGGGCCAGGAAAAGCCCTTTTACCCAAGTCGGCTGGTCAAGGGCCAAGAGGCCTTTGGCGGCAAAGCCCGCCAACGGCGGCAAACCAACAATGGCCCAGCTGCCCAGGGCCAAACCCAACGCCGCTGGCTGCGAAATCCTTCCGCCAAGCTCGGCGAGGGAGCGAACCCCCTTCTCCTCCACCGCCTGGCCCGCGCTAAGGAAAAGGAGCCCTTTGAATAGGCCATGGGCCACGGCGTAAAAAATGGCTCCTTCCGGCGCGCCCACGCCAATCCCCAAGAACATGTACCCAAGCTGCGACACGGTATGGTGCCCAAGCATCGTTTTGAGATCGGCCTCGCGCAGGGCATAAAGGATCCCGCCAAACCCGCTGAGGATTCCCAAGGCCACGATCACCATCCCCAGGGAAAAAGCTTCGGCGAGGCGGGCCACCGCTAAAACCCCAAGCTTCACCGCCAAGCCGGAAAGGAGGAGGGACACCTCCGTGGGCGCCTGCCCGTGGGCCTGGGGGAGCCAAAGGCCCAAGAGGAAGACCCCGGTTTTCACCGCCGCTCCGGCCAAAAGAAGGCCAGCACCGATGCGTACAGAACCGTTCCAGAGCGCGCTTTCCCTAAGGGCGCTTACGGAAAGGAGCCCGGTGGACCCATAAACCAGGCCCAGGCCAAAAAGGTAGAACATCATTCCCAGGCCGGCTAAAAGCAAGTAGCGCAAGGCTGCCCAGATCGCGGCGCTCCGCCCATCAAAAGCGATGAGGATCACGGAAAGAAGGGAGGAAAGCTCGAGCACGACATAGAGGTTGAAAAGATCTCGGGAAACCCCGCCGGCAAGGCACGTGCCCACAAGGAGGGTGATGAGGGCGTGTCGAAGAGAGTCCTTGTGCCAGGCGTGGATGAGGGCGGCGGCATGTACGAAAAGGGCCAAGCCCCAGAGGCCCACGGCCCAAAGGTCCCCGGCCACGGCGATGCCCCAGGGAGGACCGCCCACGAACTCCTCCGGGAACCCCGGGGTCCAAAGGCCGAGGCTCACCACGCCCGCGAGCACCGCCAGCGCCGCCATCTCCCGCCCCCTTCCCAAAACAACCCCAAGAAGGCCGAGAGCGAAGTAGGCGAGGATGCCAGCTAAAGCAGCGGTCATCCTTCCTCCAATCTTTGGGAATCCTGGGTGTGGCGGTGCTCGGTGAGGACGATCACCAACGCCAAGGCCAAAGCCAAAGTGGCGAAGTGGATGACGATGGCGGTGAGGACCAAAGCCTGGGGGAGGGGATCGGCACTGGGTCCGGGTCCAAGCCCGAGGATGGGCGGCCGCACGCCCGGGCGATGGGACAGGGCCACGAGGAAAAGGACACTTCCGCCTGAGGCCACGTTGAGGCCCAACAGTTTCCACACGAGATTTCTGCGGGTGACCATGGTCCAAAGGCCCAATGCCGCCAAGGCAGCGGCCAAGCTCAACGCGCTTAGACCCTCCACCTCACACCTCCCCCCGCGCGGAGGCAAACCGGTGCAACACGGCCCAAGCCCCGATGGCCACTTCCAAGGCGATAAGGAGGTTGGCCGCCACGAACGCCGCGGGCGTGCGCACCCCAAGGAGCAGAACTATCGCGCCCAAGAAAAGAAGGAGGACCACGGCCAAGTATTCCACGCTTTCCAACCGGGGCTCGTAGAGTTCTGCGCTCAATTCTTCCACACCCTTGGCCAGAGCAAGAAGGAGGAGGGCGGAACCGAGGACGGCTCCGGCGGGAAAGCCTCCGCCCGGGCCGAGGTGCCCGCTTGCCGCCACATACACGGCAAATACAAGGATGGGCCCAAGGAGGAGGTCAGCGGAGCGCCGCAGAAGCGGGGTTTCCGCCACAGGTGGGAGCTCCCCCCGCCACTTGAGAGCCTGAAGGAAAAAGCGCACACCCACCATGGCCACAACGTAGACGAGCACCTCAAAAAGGGTGTCCCAAAGCCGCACGCCCAGGACCACGGAAGCTACGGCGTTTTTCACACCCCAGGCCTGGGCCACGGGGTCCGGGTCCAAAAACCCCGGCCGGGGCCAAAGGCCTGCAACACCCGCCCCAAGAAGCCCCAAAAGGCCGGCCAATCCGCAAACCAAAAGGAACTTCATGCCAAATACCTCCGTATAAGTTCCGAAAGCTCCCCCCTCCGTTCGAGCTCCGCCAAAAATTCTTCCAGGCTGGTTTTGAGTTCCTCCTCCTGCGGGGCCACCGCCAAGGAAAATCCGTATTCCTCTGGGAGCACTTGGATTTCCGCGTCGGAAAAGAGATCCTGCATGGACCACTCCCGCAGCCTAAGGAGATCAGTCACGGCCTCTCCCACTTCTCCCTGGGCGAGGGCGCGGGCCAGTTCCGCGGCATCGGAAAAGAGTTTGCCCCCTAGACCAACCCACTTTTCCCCGGGCTCACCGGCCACCGCACCGGTCGGGCCTTCGCTTACCCTCACCCGCACAAGCCGCGTGGGCACAAGCGGCTTCGTGGGGAAAAGGCCGTCCTCCGGTGTGGGAAGGAATCCTCCTGCGCCCAGATGGGCCTCGCCGCTAGCTAAAAGGCGGGGGATCTCCGCCCGGGGAACCCAAACGAGCTCAAGATCCCGGTGGCACCAGCGGGCGAAGCGCCCGAGGATCTCCCATTCCAGGCCGGCGATGCGCTCGCCCTCCGGGTAAAGAAGGGGGTACAAAGGAGAGGCCGCCACCACAAGTTTCCCCGTGCGGCGCAGGGCTAAAAGATACACGAAGGTCACAAGCCCAAACCCCACGGCGGCCTCGGTAAGGGCCACATCGGGCGCAGCCAAAACGAGGTACAAGCCGGCCAACACTAGGGAGTGAACCCCTACCCCCATCACCCCTAAAAGAGGGCGCTTGCAGGTGAGGGCGAAAACGGCGAGCACAAAGGCCAAAACGGAAAGGAGCACAGCCACCATGTCAGTCGCGCACCTTGCGGACAAACGCGCTTTTAGCGATGGCATGAGTGGCCAATGGTCCGGTGAAAAGGAGGAACAGAAGGATCACAATCATCAAGCCCCCAGTGGCTTCCCAACCGCTATAAAGGAGAAGTCCGACCAGGAAAACCGCCGCGCCTCCGATATCCGCCACCCCGGCCACCTGCAGCCGTGCATAGGGCGAGCGGAACCGCATCATCCCCAGCCCTCCGATCCAAAGGAGGGCCAACCCCAAAAAGAGGAGTATTTCCCCGAAAATTCTCATCGTTCGCCCCTTTCCCCAAAGCGCGCGATGAGCACTGTCCCCAAAAAACCGAGGATGGCGTAAGCCAAGGCCACATCGAGAAGGATCCCGTGGCCGGAGAAGGCGGCGTGGGCAGCCAGGACCATGGCCACCCGCACGTTCAGGGAAGAAGCGCCGCACAGGCGGTGCCAAAGCGTCGGCCCCCTGAAGAGCAGCAAAAGCGGGGGAACGGCACTGATAAGGAGCAGGATCTCCACCGCAAGCTTCATCCCCACATCCTTTTCAAAAGGTCCTGCAGGCGCTCCAGGCCGGCAAGGTGTGGGCCGGCGGGAAGGCGAAGGAAGTGCACATACAGTACATCGTCTTCCACCAAAAGGCCGATGGTTCCAGGGGTCACGGTGATGGCCCAAAGAAGGAGGAGCTGGGCCATTTCCGCGCGCACCCTAAGGGGCACGGCCACCACGCCCGGCTGAATGTCGCCCTTGACCGCCGTCCACGCCGTCTGAGCCACGGCCACGACTATCCGGGCTCCCACGAGCCCAAAGAACAAAAGCCACAAATCCACGCGGAAAAACCCGGAGGGGAAAGCCAAAGCCACCCGTCCCGTGCGGCGAGCCAGCCAAAGCCCCAAGGGGAAGAAACACCCCGCCAAAATCAAGGGCCAACTCGGCTCCCGCCAAAGGAGTACCCACAGCCCCCAAAGGGCCCCACCCACGGCCAGAACTGCAAAAAAGCTCCCCATCACCCGCCAGTTTACCAGATTGGCTTGACGCCGAAGGCCCTTCGCGGGTAGCTTCTAATATCTGGGCCCAAAGGAGGAAAGGATGAACGAGTGGTGGCATGATTTCGTTTCCTTTAGGAAGTTCATTACCCCCCGTGTGATGCCTGCGGTGTTCTGGATGGGGGTGGCCATTGCCGTGATCATGGGGATTATCACCGTAGTGGAGGGAGCTTTGGTCGGCAGTGCCCGCCTCGTTTTCCTTGGCCTGGTCAGCTTGTTTTTGGGGCCTCTTTTCGTGCGCATTCTCTGCGAACTCGTCCTCACTTTTTTCCGGGGCGGAGAGTGAGCCCAAGGGGTTGAGGGGTACAATCCTCCGGATGGGGAGAGCGTGGGTTCTTTTGGCCTCGTCTTTCCTTGTGGTCCTTGCGGGCTGGGCCGGGGAAATCGTCAAGCTCACGCTGGACGGCACGGTGAACCCTGCGACCAGCGCCTATGTTTTGCGGGGGCTGAGGGAGGCCCAGCGCCTTAGTGCCCCTTTGGTGCTTCTTGAGCTGGACACCCCTGGCGGCCTGGACACGGCCACAAAGGAGATCGTGGAGGCCATCATGGGGTCAACGGTGCCGGTGGTGGTGTGGGTGGGGCCGGCGGGAGCCCGTGCCGCCTCCGCGGGAACTTTTATCCTCCTTTCCGCCCATGTGGCGGCCATGGCCCATGGCACTAGTACTGGCGCCGCCCATCCTGTGGCCCTCGGGAGCGGGAGCGCCGACGAAAAGGACCCTACAGTGCAAAAAATCGTGAACGACGCGGCCACGCGGATCAGGGCCATCGCCGAGGCCCGGGGCCGCAACGCCGATTGGGCGGAAAAAGCGGTGCGCGAGTCCGCCACCCTCACCGCCGACGAGGCCCTGAACCTCGGGGTGATCGACCTCATCGCCGATTCCATTGGGGAATTGCTGGTAAAACTCGAAGGGTTTACCCTGCGCGACGGCCGGGTTTTGAGCACCCAAAACCTCGGGCTACGTGAGCTTCGCATGAGCTTTAAAGAACAGTTTTTCGCATACTTGGCTGACCCAAACCTGGTTTACATCCTTCTCATGCTCGGCATTTATGGCCTCATCTACGAGTTCCTCACCCCGGGAATTGGCCTGGGGTTCGTGGTGGGCAGTATTTCCTTGCTTTTGGCCCTCTTCGGCCTGCAACTTCTCCCCATAAGCTTTGTCGGAGTGGGACTGGTTCTTCTTGGTTTTGCCCTCATCGTTTTGGACGTGTTCTCCCCCTCCCATGGCCTTCTCACCCTGGGAGGCCTGGCCAGCCTAATTCTGGGTTCGCTCTCCCTCTTTGAGGTGGAATCGCCGGCGGTGCGCCTTTCCTGGACCACCGTGGCCGCCACCTTGGGGACCCTCACGGCCATCCTTCTTTTTATCCTCACCAAGGGGCTTTCTGCCCAACGGCAAAAGCCTCATCCCCTCACGACCTTGGTGGGATTGGTCGGCGAGGCCAAGGACGACCTCAATCCGGAGGGCTGGATCTTCGTGCGCGGCGAATACTGGTGGGCCAGGGCCGAGGATCCCCCGATCTCCCGGGGAGAACAAGTGCAGGTGGTGGCCCAGGAAGGTCGGCGGCTGCGGGTGCGGCGCCTGCGCAGGGCCTAACCGCCTAAAGAGATTCGCCCCGCACTTGGCCAAGCCCTAGAATAAAGCCAAGGAGGAGACATGGGCTACGAACGTCGTTGGCAAGTGCGCACTTCAAGCTTTGCTGGGATGTTTTGGTTTGCCGGTTGGCTCTTCACTTTGGCCTTTGCCAAGCTCCTTTGGTGGCAGGCAATCTTGGCCTTAGTGATTTGGCCCTACTACCTTGGGCTGCGCCTCCGCTAGCGAAGATTAAGTCGTGCGGATCTCCCGGCGCATGAACACGAGGTAGGCCGCGGCGAAGCATATGGAGGTCAAGGCCACAAGGCCCACAAGTTGCGGCCAGCCCACAAGGAGGCTTTGGCCAAGGGAAAGGGGGCTGGTCGGGACGTCGGTTCGGGTGAGCATGGCAAGGAGGCTTAGGCCGCGGTAAGTGGGGACGAGGATGGGCAGGGTAGCCTCCTCAAAGAGGGCCACGGGAGAGAAACGGAGCACAAAATCCCGAATGTTTTGGTTCCGCAAAAGGTCGGAAGCGGTGGAGTCGGCGCGGATGGGGGCCATTTGGTCGGCGATCACCCCCGCGATCATGTACAAAAAAAGCGTGAAGAAAAGCCAAGTGGCCACCGCAGCCAACGCGGAGCTCGCTGTTTGGCGAAAGAGCACGGAATAGAGGATCCCCAAGGCCAACCAAAAGCCAAGGTAAACGAGGGCCACCACCACAAAGAGGACAAGCCGCCCAAATTCCTCGCCCTCCGGCGGGAATCCCAGGGCAAAAAGGCCAAGGCCGAAAATGAGAAGGGCGATGCTCAAAACCACGATGCCCAAAGTGGCAAGGCCAGCCAAGAACTTTCCATTGATCCAGGCATCGCGGTAAATGGGTTGGGAAAGGATCCGGCTCACCGTGCCTTTGGTGAACTCCGAGTTTATCGCGTCAAACCCAAGGAGGACGGCCAAAAGCGGGCCAAAAAAGGCCAAAAACGAAAGGAAGGAAGGCAGGCCGCTCTGAGCCGCGGTGAAAAGCAGAAGGTAAGTATATTCTCCCACATCCTGCGGGTTTTCCCCAAATGCCTGGACCCCCAAATACACGGAGGCCCCGGCCACAACGAGGATGATCAAGCTGAGGATGAAAAAACGTTTGCTTCCTAGATGATCCGCCAGCTCCTTCCAAAAAATTGTGCCCATAGCTCACTCTTGAAAGTACCGCAGGTAGATCTCCTCCAGTGTACGAACCTGGGGCCGAAGCTCCGTGATGACGGCCCCTTCCTCCGCGACGATTTCAAAAAGATCGCTCCGCGCCCCCTCTTCCAAGGCCACGCGGAGCCGGCCGTACACTCTTTCCTCCACGCTCAGGGTCCACTCCTCCCCCTCCAGGCGGGCGCGCAGCTCGGGTCTGGCCCTCTCCACCGTGGCCAGAAAGCCCCCACCAGCACCGGTGAGCTCGGCCACCGTCCCCTCGGCCACCATCCGGCCCCGCTGGAGGATCCCAACGCGGTCACAGATGCGCTGGACTTGATAGAGAAGGTGAGAAGAGAGGATGACGGTCATTCCCACCTCATCCCGCAATCTTTTGATGAGCTCGAGAACCTGCACGGCTCCCTCGGGATCGATCCCGGAGGTGGGTTCGTCCAAGATGGCCAACCTTGGCTTTTTCACGAGGACGTCGGCAATCCCCAACCTCTGCCGCATGCCGTGGGAAAAGGTGGCCACGGGGCGCCTAGCCACCTCCAAAAGCCCCACCTGTTCCAACGCTTCCCCGATGCGCCGCCTCGCCTCCGACTCGGGAATGCCGTTGAGCCGGGTGATGAGCCGGAGGTTTTCCCAGGCGGAAAGCTCCTCGTAGAATCCCACCTTCTCCGGGAGGTAGCCCACCACGCGCTTCACGGCGAGGGGTTCGCGCACCGGATCATACCCGCACACCCGCACCGTGCCCTCCGTGGGCTCGGTGAGGCCGAGGAGGATGAGGATGGTCGTGGTTTTTCCGGAGCCGTTTGGCCCCAAAAGCCCATAGATTTCGCCCTCTTGGACGGACAAATCCAGTCCGTCCAAAGCCCACACGTTGTTGTAGCGTTTGCGGAGGCCTTTGGCCTCGACGATCATGGCCTTAGCGCCGGCCAAGGCGCACGAAGATCCCGGTCAAGCCGGCCACCACCGCCACCACCACGCCCACACCGATCCAGCCCCATCCCATGCTCGCCCCCACCGTCACCCGCAAATCCATCTGTTCGCGGTCCTGGGTGGCGGCGGCGATGAGGGTCACGGTGTAGTCACCGGGGATGGCCCGCGCCGCCGGCTTGATCTTCACCGTGACTTTTTCCGGCTTTTGCGTCAACCCCAGCGGCAAAACTTCGTCCAACTTTTCCGGGACGAACGTGACCTCCCATCCCGAAGGTTTGGTAGCGTAGAACGTAAGGCCGGTGAGGGAGGCCGAGCCGGCGTTCCAAAGGTAGAGGGTGAAAACCCGCTCCTTCCCAGCCACGGCGCGGACGTTCCGCGTGTCCCCTTGACCGGTGACCTCCGCTTCCGCGGCCAGGCGCAGGTCGTAGGTTCCGGTGACCACAGCCTTCAGGTTCAAGGTGGCGGAGTCTCCGTCGGCTTGGGCCATAAAAACCAAGGGATACTCGCCCTGCTCCACCCCAACCGGCGGGGTGACCACAAACCGCACGGTATCGCTGGAGTTGGCCCCGATCTTGAGGGAGGTGATGCGGGTGTCGGTCTGCCAGCGGGGGGTGAAGTACGCCCGCCAAAGGGGCGGGATTTGGGCGCGCAAATTCACCACCCGCTCCGTGTCCGCTTCGTTTCGGATGGTGATGTCGTAAGTGAAATCCTTGCCAGCCGGGTTTTCTACGGAAGGATAGGTCACGGACAAAGTGAGCTTCGTTTCCTTTGGAGTTTCCGGGGTCGGGGTGCCCTGCAGCAACACTTGGACGTTTACGGTTTGGGACAATTTGTTGTCCGCGGTGGCGGCGGTGAGGGTGAACGTGTAGGAGCCCGTTTTAACTCCGGAAGGTGGCTTGGCCTTAAATTTGATCGTCGTCTTTTTTGTGGGGTCGGGAAGGAGGTAGACCGCCCCGATTTGCAATACCGGATAGGAAGTCGTTTCAAACCAGGCGTTCCACCCGGAAGGGGCGTTGACCTTAAGGAGAATGGTTTCAGGTTCGGAGCCAAGGTTTTGCAGGGTTACTTCCAAAGAAAGGTCTCGGTCAGGAGAAAGGGCAACCGTTGGGTACTCCGTATAAAAGAGGAAAGATCTTTCCGCGGCAAGGCCAATGAAGCTGGCCAGAAACACAACGAGACCAAACCACCCGGCTTTGAAGCCATTTCCCATGCGCCACCCCCTGAAACGCTGGCGATTATCCTTCGTCGGCGTTCTAAATGTCAAGGCGTATAGGGCTCGTCTTACCCAGTGGAGAGAGCGAGGGTCCGCCGTGAACTGAGTCTGAAGAAGGACTTTGCGGTTTGTTTGGAACTGGCCCACTATGGGAACCAAGGGCCGCCTAGGAAACAGGGGCATCTTTGGGCCTACCCCTGGGCGCTGTACTTGGCCCTTCTTTCGGGCTTATCTGGAGACCACTTACCGGCGCACGGTGGTTGTCCACTCCTCCCAGTCCCTCCATCGGTTCGCCAAAGGGGTAAGCGCTAAAGAATTGGCGGAACTC
>FWWL01008805.1_pt1 | contig 12695 bp, 16 predicted proteins | sample 2228331 | NCBI WGS metagenome assembly FWWL01 (sample SAMEA103939775, study PRJEB20133) | metagenome | reverse complement strand
TATAATAATAAAGTATTTTTTTTAGGAGGCTAAAGATGTCTAACATATTATTTGATGTAAAGAAATTGAGAAAACAAATAATTATTTTATATATTTTAAATGTAATTTCTATACTTATTGGGATTATATCTATTTTCAAATAAAGGAGGAGAGAATGAAGAAGAAAGTGAATACTAATATAACACACATAATGAATAAAATAAAAAAACAAAACGAACACATAAAAGAGAAGATCAAAGAGATTAAATTAAAAAGGAGTTGACGTATGAGTGATTGGAAGAAAATTGTTGAGTATGAGCTTAGTATTTTATATCCTGAAATGGAATATGATTTAACTAAAGAGATAATAAATATAATTGAGCACATAAAAGAATTAGAAGAGAATTACAACTTTGATTTAAATGAGGCTTTATTTTGTTTTAAACAATTTGCTCAAAACAACAATTTGTTAGCTATTTACGACGACGATTCTGAATTTGAGAAATATGACAGAGAGTTATATGTCCACAAAAGGAATCCTGCTGTATTAAAAGATAAGAAGGGGAATATATTCTTTTTAAATTCTATAGTATGGGAAGATGTAGATACTAATCAAAAATATTGTGGGGAAGTAGAAGGATATACAAGCACACAGAAAATAAAAGAATTCCCTTTCTTGCCAAAAACTTTTATTGTGCAGGTGAAAAACGGGAAAATTTTAGATTGTGAGACATTAAAGAAAGCAGCGGAATATTACAAATTTGAAATTAAAAAAAAGACTCAGAAATAATATCCGTCGTCGTATATATCTTTTTTGTGTTTGATTCGAAATCTTTTATCTTTAATTATTTTTGTTGCTGGATTGAGTCTCCAGAATTTTCTAACTTTGACTTTAGTCTTCTTTGTACTCATCGTTCAACACCTTAAAACTTAAATATTTTTTATCTAAATGACAGTTTCTAATTACTATACCTTCTCTTGTAAATTTAGTGTTGTAGTAATAACCTCTTGCTAATTCTTGCAATTTTATTATATCCCAATCAGGTTTAAACATGCCTTTATATATTACTGGTACCAGTTTTAAGTTTAATTGCAAAACTAAATCTTTCAATTTATAAAAATTAAAATATTCTTGTTCATCTATGTCAAATACATTAAATACAGCGAAATCTATTCCACTTATTTTTAAGCAATTGTTATTTATTCTTTCTCCATATATTTCACCTTGAATCGCAATATTCTTATTTAACTTTTCTAATTTTTCTTTTATTTGACATTTTCTTGCTATTTCCCAATAAACATTATCTCCTTCTTTCAATTCCCAATTCCTGCTACAAACCCCAAATTTCCCATTGTAAAAGTAGAAAGTTGCGGAAGTCCCGTCAATCTTTTCAGTGATATAAATGTCGTTGTTTAAATTTTTAAATTCAATCAAGAGTTTTGGATTTGAATTTAAATTGACCTCATCTGTTTTTCTCAAAAAATTTGGGAACAATCCTTCTGTTTTCCCTTTCAAAGATATTTCTACAGGTTTTTCCCACTTTAATATTCCTAAATATTCTGAAAAATCTCTAACATTTACATCTTTACTTAAATTAAAAGTAACATCTTTTAATATATCTAGTGGAAGTACTAGACCTTGAGACGCAACTCCTTTAAATTTAACAATTCTGACTCTTTCACCTTTTACTCCTTTATATTCTCTAGGTTGTTTACCTTTTGAAAGAAAAGGAGCTAATTCAAATGGAACCCAAGCATCTGGAGCTAGAAATACAACAAAATCTCCTGGTTTATATTTACCTTTTTCTACTACAGCTTTCCAGAATACATGCTCAAAAGAAGCTAATTCTATTCTATCAGCATCAGGTATTGGTTCCAGTGTTTTAATTTTTTGAATTGTAGTCAGATTCATTTCCCCTCCTATCATTTTGACAATTTAATGAGATTTACAATTAAATCAAATACAAAATAAATTATCCCTAAAATAAAGAAAAATAAACAAAAAGACAATATTAAGTTTTCCATACAGTTTGGAAGTGAATAAACTTTTCTCTATGAACCCCTTTTATTGCCCCATATTTTTTGATAGCTTCAATATGTTCTTTTGTCCCATATCCTTTATGTTTATCAAAATTATATTCTGGATATTTTTTAGCTAATTCTTTCATTATGACATTATCTCTATATACTTTAGCTACAATACTGGCTGCCGCTATTTCATATATTTGTTGATCCCCTTTAACTATAGCTTTTTGAGAAATACACAAAGGTATTCCTGGTATTTTATCTTTTCCATCAACTAATATTTTAACATGGTCCCAATCGTCAAGTTTTTGTATGAGAGCATTGACACTTTTAAACATTGCATCCAACGTTGCTTTATAAATTCCAACTTGATCTATATATGTTGCATCTCTGACTTGTAAATTATATACAGCTTCTTTGACTATTAATGGATACAACTTTTCCCTTTCTTCTGGTTCTAATTGTTTTGAATCAGTTACTCCTTTTATTGGAGTATGATTCTCTGGGAAATACAAAGCACAAACAACAACTGGACCAGCAAAAGGTCCTCTTCCTACTTCATCTACTCCTATGTGAATATAATTTGCCATATTTAAAAATTATATTAAATTGTTGACAAGTTGTCAAGTTTTTGTTAAAATAATTTTATGAAGAAAAGAGAAAAAAGTGAATATTTTTGGTGGAAAGTTATTTTATTTATACTAATTACAACTTTTTTAACTGTAAATTTCGGGAATTTAAATTTCGAATTCAGAAAAGAAAAAGAAGAAATAAAAATTGGAATAATAAAAAAATATGATTTGTCAAAAATAAGAGAATATTCTAAAATTAGAATTAAAAATATAAATGTTACATACTATACAAATATTGAAGAAGAAACCGACGAAGAACCTGACGTTATGGCTTCTGGGAGAATTGTATATGAAGGGGCTATTGCAATTTCAAGAGATTTAAAGAAAAAATACAATTTAAAATTCGGAGATATAATATATTTAGAAAGTATCAACAGATATTTTATTTTGGAAGATGTAATGAATGAAAGACACAAATATAGAGTTGACATCTTTACTTTTGACAATACAAAACTAAAAAAGAGTTTTAAATCAGATATAACAATTTACAAAATTAATTAAAATTTGTATTATTTTTTAAAACTTTTTTCCATGTTTATATGGTCTCGTCTTGTTGAATTCCATTTTTTCTATTAAACACTTACCAATATTTATCCCCTTCTTTCCACAGTAGTCAAATATTCTAATTATACAATCTGCCATTTCTATACCTACTGAATCTAAATGTGGGAGATGTTCATCTTTTTGTGGTTTTCTAAGTTTTTCAAGAGCTTCTGACAATTCCGAATGCATCAAAGCTATACATTCCCCATCGCTTCTATCGCTATCCCACCAACCTTTAGATTTAGCTATACTGTGACATTCATTAGCTATTTCGTTTATTATATCTTCTCTTACTAATTTTTTTTCATCACAACCACATCTTTTCTTCATATTTTCCTCCTATACTTTTAAATTATATCAAAAATTTTTTCTTTTGTCAAATATATTACAAATTTTCTTTTTTTCCTGCTTAAAATGCGATATAACGAATGATTTTTTAAAAATAATCAAAATATACTAAAATATCTTAAAAAATAAAAAATATAAAGCCTAGACTTGAAATTTAAGGATATTTAAGTTATTTCAAATCCCCAAACTTTTTAAAAAACGATATATATTGAAACTTAGTTATTTTTCTAAAAAATAAATTGATTTAACAAGAATAAAGATAAAATATATTTTAGAGAACAAATTTACTAAAAATATCTTTTTAAAATTTATTTACAAAAAATGCTTATTTTTTAAACATTTTTTTACGTTTAGGACTTGCTTAAATTTTCTTGAAATATTATTTTACAAAAAAATGCTTATTTTTTAAGTATTTTTTGAATAAAAAAAGCAATTTTTCCTTAAAAAGGACGACCTCTAACGCATCACTATTAGCTGATCCCAGTCCCTTGTATTTTATACCCAGTTATATATTAATCTAACTAAATAATATACTAGAGTATAAGGATCATGAACCATGAAAACAGGGAGAAAGAAAAAAAGAAAGAAGTAAGAAAGAAAGAAGCAAGAGAAGTAAGAAAGCAGCAAGAAGCAAGCAATCTCCCTATTTTCCTAATAGTCATGCGTTAGATTCAAGGATTAGTTTCGATCTTTGTTCCCTACCCATCCCAGCCCAGTCTACTGGGAGTGGGGATGCGTTGAGGGGTCTAGTCGTCGTTAGCTGTTGGATCCTAACTAATTAGCCTTGTAGTTTCAAAATCTAATTAGTCCTTCACAACAGACAAAGACCGAAAGTCAGTTATTCCTGTGCCTTATTAAAAAAGTCTCACAACCACCGTTACTGACAAACGGGGCCAGTGGTTTCAAGATTAAAGGCTCTTGAAACTCGCTTGATAAAAGAAGCCTTTTATATATATTAAAATTAGAGAACTAAAAAAATTATACTAAAAAATAAAATACCTTGTCAAGTCTTTTGAATTGAAATATTTAAAAAAAAATATTTTAAAAGAGGTGAAGATAAAATTTTTAAAAAAGTTGACAATAAATAATATTTAAGTATTTTTAAAAAAGGCAAATAGATGATTTTATTTAGTTTAAAAAGACAGAATATTATAGAAAGAATATGGTTTTAACTACCATTGAAAAAAACAAAAGAAAAGCTTATAAAATGTTTATTGTTTATAAATTAATTAATTTATTGCCTAAATATATAAAAGAAGATATGGAAAATGAATTTATTCTTTGTTTAGGAAGAATTAAAAGGAGTTAAAGCATGGCATTTGATATAGAAGAAGTAGTAGCTGCTAAAAAGTTTTTTAATGAAATAGATAGAAGACAAATTTTAGATTTCATTTCATCTATTCAATTTGATTGGAGACAAATTAGACCACATGGAATATATAGTTCCCAAAAAATAATTAAAAATATTTTTGCTTCTGACGATGCATATAAAAATTTTCTTGAAAGATTAAATAATTCTAAAGGTCTTACTAGTGAAGTAAAATTAGCTATTGACATTTACAATGCTTATGTTAGACAGGGCATTATAGATGATTCTGTAGGAGAATTGTGGGAAGAAAAATTAAATAATGGGAAACAAGCTCTCGAATATATTAAAAGACTTTCTTTTTCCCTTAGAGGAGAAATCCATCCAGAATCTAACAACCCTAAATTTATTAGAGCTTACGAAGCAATGTTAAAAGATCCTAACCCTATCTTTTTAGTTGCACACCACATCTACAATTTGAAAAGACCTATCACTTCTTTCCACAATAAAGATATAGAAGATAAAATTTTAAAAAATTTAAAAGAAATAGGAGCTTATACTTTATATACAACATATTTATCAATGTTTGGGAAAGGTGAAGAAAAACAAAAAGCTATAGAATTTACTGAATTGGATAAAAACATAAAAGAATATGCAGAAATAAATGAATCTATGTTCTCTCATCCACAACTGATTATAAATGGATTAAAAGAAGTAAGAAAAAGATTAAATAGAATAGAAGGAACTAATTTACCTAAAGAATTAGAAATAATAGCAGGTGCTTTGGTCGACTACAGAAATTATAAACTTGATGTAAAAAAAGTAGAAAGAGAACAAATAGAAGAAATTAAAAAAATTCGAAAAGAAGTTAGTAATCTTTTATCTAAATTTAACATTAATGAAATTTTAAAAGAATTAGCTTCTTCTGAATTAGATATAGAATTCCCAGAATTTAAAAATAAAAAAAGAGAAGCTTTAGAATTCTTATTAAAAGAAGATCCTCAAAAAATTGGAGAATCAGTCTTTGATTTATTAAATACTAAAAAAATAGAAAAAGAAGATGCTGTGGTAATGCTTTCTTACCATCCAGAATCTATATTCTACTTTATAAATGAATCTGCAAAAAAATTAGGATATGATGTCGATTTTTTTGACAATTTATTTAATTGGTTTTTAAATACTAATCTTAAAAATTATTTTTTAAGATTTATACCAGAACATTTTGAACCTTATATTTTAGAAGATGGAGAAATTGCAGTTTATTATCTAGATAAAATATTTTTTAAATATCAGGTAAATGAAATTTTTGAACCAGTATTATGTAAAATAATTCAAACAATTAAATTGGATGAAGAAAAACTACTTTCAATATTAATTGAATTAAATATAGAAACAAATCACGAATCTACTTTATTATATTGTTTCTTGAATCATAGAAGAGATTTAATTTATAAAACAATAGAAATGTCTTGGTCAAACCCTTCTGTAATAACATATTTGTCTCAATTAAAAACTGATTCAGAATTTAAAAAAGAAATATACAAATCTAAACAAATGATAAAAAAACAAAAAGATTTAGAGAAAAATAAAAATTATACTAAAACTCCTGAATATAAAGAAAAAACTTATACACCATATACATCAACAGTAAATAATAAAGATTTGATTAAACCTACAAATACATATGAAACACATTATACTGAAAATATAAAACCAAATACTACATCTAAAGGAAATATTATTAATAAAAAAATAGCAAATGGAGAGTTTATGAAAAATATTAAAAAAGATTTACTTATTAGAAAAGCTGAAAAAATAATAGCAAATTATCAAAAAAATTCAGATTTAATTACTGTTGACCAATTTATGAAAGATATTAAACAATTTGACTCATACCCTGATGTTAAACAAGCATTGTTGAAAAAAATTGAAAATATTAAAAAAATTTCTGAATATGTTTCTTTTCTAAAAATAGCTACAGAAGATAAAAAACTTTATTGGGAATTCCTCCCCTCAGAAGAACCTAACCCATTAGAAGAAGCAATAGAAGAACAGCAAAGACAGGAAGAAGAATATATACCCAGTACCAGAGGTAAAGCACAGGAAGCAAAAGAATTGTCAGAATTAGGTTATAAGGATGTTATACAAGAAGAAGATGAAAAAATTGTAGAAAAAACAACATATAAATTCATGGAAGAAATAAGAAAAGAAATATTAAATTTCCCTGGGAAGCTAAGTTTCGAAGTAATTAAACAGATTATTGAAAAAATTTTATTAGAAGAATATAATTCTCTTAAATTAAAAAGTGATAGAAAAATAAGAAAATTTGAATTAATAAATGCTGTATTGGAACGAATAAATAAAGGTGAATGGGGTAATTACGTTTTAGATGTTTATAAAGAAAATACAAATTTTAGACAAAAAGTAGATTCTATCATTTCTATAAAAATAGGTGAATTTGATATGTATATAGAAAAAATAAAAGATAAAGAAGAAATCCAAATTATTAAAAATATAGAAAAAGAAATGATACAAAAATATGGCTCTCATTTCAAATATTTAGGTTTAGACCCCAGAAATTTCTTTGATGTTGTAGTTATTTATTTCTTAAATGAACTAATAAATTTAGTGTTTGACAAATATAAAGGAGAATTTTTGCAGATTATATTACACGTTTTAGATGAAAAAAAATTAGAAATAGAAGATGATTTAAGTTCTGTTAAAACTCAAATCCTTAAACATAATTATGATTATATATATGAGGATTTTTATTCTTTTCTTCGAAAAGCAATATTTGATTCGGAATTTGATTTTGAAATCCTTAAATATCAACAATATTGGTATTTATTCCCTATATTATTACAATCTATAATCGAAAGAGAAGAAATCTCTCGTTATAAAGGACGATTAAAAAGAATTTATTCTAAATTAGAAAAATATGAAGATAGATTAACTGATCAACAAAAAAATGATATAATAAATACTTTTAAAGATTTTTATATTGACCAAAATAAACTTGATATTATAGTAAAAAAATTAGAATTATATATAAAAGGAAAAATGTCAAAGTATCTTTATAATGTAGCTAAAAAAAATATAAAAGAACAATTAGCATTAGGGGATGTTTTGAAAGTAATTTCTGAAGAATTAGAAGATTCTTATTATTATATTGTCTATTTGCTTTTAAATAATATAATTAAATATGAAAAATTTGATGCTTTGCCTAAAAAAATTAAAGATAATATTATACAAACTTATAGATCAGTACAAAAAAGAAAAGAATTTTTAAATATTCCTGATGGTATTAAAAGATTTATTGGTAAATATATAGCAGATAGATATTCAGATTTTATGAGTGGAATTATTCCTATTTTAGAAAAATTAATACAACAAGAATAAAAAGGAAATTATTAAAAATGAAAAAATTTTGTCGTAAATGTTATCAGCATATGATAAAAAAAGGATTAATAAGTCCAGACCTTCCAATTGAAAATATTGTATTTAAATGTAATGTTGATTTGTATAGTATTAATGCTTATGGTGAATTTGTGATTCTAAAATGGAATTGCGATAAACAACGATATGAAGAAATAAAGGATCCGAAGTTAAATGACCAAACAATTCATTGAAAAAATATCCTGGGAAGATGTAATTAAATACCAAAATAAACATTTATTAAATATATTTTTGCATTATAATATATTTGAACTTCCAGAAACTGAAGTCATCCCAAATTACACCGCCTTTGCCCCTTTGTTAATAGCTAATATAGCTAATTATAATAATGAGTTTAAATTAATTATTTCTTATAACTCTGATAATTTTGATGAATCTGTATCTTCAGGTCAAATTTATCCTTATAAAGAAAAAAGAAATATTTGGGCTGTAAGTTTAATGGATAATAATATAAAAGCTTATGGAATTAGTTTAGGACAAGCATTAGCAAGATTACTTATTATATTAAATTATGATAGAAAAGAATAAAATATATAAAGCTAAAAATAGATTGGAACTTGAAAAATATATAATAGAAAATATTAAAGATAAATCTTTTGAAATTTTATCTTTAGAAATGACAAAAAAATTTAATGAAATTTTTTCTCCTGAAGAAATAGAAGAATATTACGATGAAATTATAGCTCAAGGTAAAGCTATTGTAGGTCAAATAGCAGATGCTGCTAAAGATGTAGCTACTGTGGATTTCGATTTTGATGCTGATTTAACTAATGTCATAGCTAGATTCTCATATGATGTTATTAGTAAAGAATTTGAAATAATATATGATAGAATTAAAACTTTATATAATTTATCTAAACAAGATCCCGATAATCCAAGTTATGATAAAAGAATTGTTTCTTATCTAGAAAGAGCTAATCAATTAAGATCTTTTGTATTAAAAGATGCTTTTAATGAATTAAAAAGAACTCTTATACTTGATATAGGAAAAAGAATAATAATATCTGCAATATCTACTTTTATCCCTTATATCCCAGAAGATAAAAAAGATGAAGCAAAAAATAAATTTATGAAATCTATAGAAAATTTAATTAATCAACAATTCCAGGAACCTGATGAAATAAAAAATATTAGAGAACAATATAAAGATTAGAACATGGAGTAGAACATGGCCAGACAACCAAAAAGAAAAAAAATATCTGATGAAGATGTAGTAAAAAATTTAAGTAAAGAAATAGATGAATTAGTATTTTCTGAAAAGATTTTCTCTACTTCTAATATTGAAAGCATTAAAGATGATATATGGGAAAAAGAATATGTGCTTTCTTTTGAGGATTTTTGTAAATCCCCAGAACATATGAATTTCCCTAAATTATCAGAAAGACAAAGAATGGTGGTTGATTATTTGTTGGGCGATGATTATAAAAAAGTATTTGAAAATAATAGAAATATTGCTGTATTGGTTTGGGGTAAAGGATGTTTTATCGGTACCGAGGAAATTTTAACATATGATGGGAAAAGAATAACTTTTGAAGAAGCTTATAAACAAAATATTCCTTTAATGGTCTACAGCTTAAAAGAAGCAAATAAAGAAATAGTATATACTTATTCTACTCCTGCTATTAAAAAAAAAAAAAAAGAAAAATGCTATTTGATTGTCACTAAATTCGGTTTTAAATATTTGGTATCTGAAGATCACCAATTTTATACAGATAAAGGATGGAAAAAAGTTTCTGAAATAATCCCCCAGGAAAATAGTTTATACGCTCCTTGTAATTATCCTATATATAATATATATACTGATATAACAGAAGATGAAGCTTATTTATGTGGTTTAATATTTAAAAATAGAGGTTTATATATAAAAAATACCGAAATTTGATATAAAATAAATTATTTATCTCAAAAATATAATCTTGGTTTTGAATTAATTAATGTCGGAGATAAAAATAAAATTTATTTTAACAATAAAGAATTTTGGGAAAAATTTAATTTTAAAAATAAAAGAATATCTGAAAAATTAATATATACCAATAAATCAAATCACATCGCTTTTTTGAAGGGATTTTTTGAGGAACCTTTTAATAAAGAATGTGACTATGATATTTTTAAGGATCTTTCTTTTATTTTAAGAGCTTATGGGATTTATATTAAATATCAAAATGGAAAAATAATATTAGATAGAGAAGAAGAAAAAAAATTAAAAAAATTATTTGCAGGTGAAATTTATAAATATCCTGCCAAGTATGATAGAGTTATATTAAAAAAATATATAGGTGAAAATGATGTATATACTTTAAGTGTTCCTATATTTAATAATTATTTAGTTAATGGGGCTATTCATCATAATAGCGGTAAAGATACTATAAGTGCTTTAATACAATTATATATAGTTTATTTGCTTTTACATATGAAAAATCCCCAAGCTTATTTTAATTTAGGACCTGGTTCCAGTATAGATTTAATAAATATAGCATCAACAAAAGAACAAGCAGAACAGGTCTATTTCCAATTATTAAAAAATTTAATTTTAAATTGGAAATGGCTTAGAAGTAAATATGGATTTTTGATAAGTGGACGCTATTATTCAACTCCAAGTAATAATATATTAGATACAAATAAAGTTACTATTACTACTGAAGGAGTTATTTTCCCTAAAAATATAAGAATGTTTAGCGGTTCTTCTGAAGCTGAATCCTCAGAAGGTAAAAATTTATTAGTTTTTGTCTTAGATGAAGCTGATGCTTTTAAAAGTACTAGCGGAGCAAGAAGTGCTAAACATGTATTTGATGTTTGTAGAACTTCCGCTGTGTCAAGATTCCAGAATAGATATAAAGGTTTTATACTTAGTTATCCAAGGAGTAAAGATGGATTTATACTTTCTTTATATAATTCAGTCCAGGATTCATTACAATATTATTGTGACAAGGCAGCAACATGGGAAGTATTGCCGCCTGAAAAGTTTTGTGGCGAAACTTTTGAATTCGAAGGTCATAAAATACCTATCGAATTTTATGAAGATTTTAAATTAGATCCTGTTACTGCTAAACTTATGTTTATGTGTGAAACAGAAGGGAATAGAGATGCTTTCTTTAATATGACAGAAATACAACATGCTTTCCAGGATATAAAAAGAGCTAATTTTATTTTTAAAGATTATGAAGAAAAAAATGGGGATGAATATTTATGTAAAAAAGATATATTATATGTGCCTTACCAAGATTTAGACCCTGGATTTAAATATGTATTAAGCTTTGATTTAGCTATTAAAAAAGATAAATGTGCTTTATCCTTGGGCCATATGGATAAAGATAAAATTGTAATAGATTTTGTTACAGCCTGGGTTCCAGATGAAAAAATAGGTAAAAAAGTAGATTTAGAAAATGTTTATAATATAATAGAAAAAATATGTGAAATGGTAAAACCAGTAGAAATAATGGGGGACTTCTGGAATTCAGGACTTCTTATACAAAGATTAAAAGCTAAAGGATACAACGCAAAAGCTAAAAAAGTTACATATGAAGATTTACTATTATTTAAAAGATTATTACTAAATGGTTCTTTATTCCTGCCTAATAATCCAGACCTTATTACAGAAATGAAAGAATTGGTTGTTAAAGGAGATAAAGTAGTTGACCACCCAGATTCTGGACATAACGATTTATTCATGAGTGTGGTTTATATTATAAAATCTTTATTAAATACCGATGGGATAGGAAGTGGAGTTAATTTATCTGCTGAAGGAGAGTTCATTGGAAATAATCTTACTAATAGTGATTTCGGTTCAGATGTAGATGAATCTGGGATTTCTTTAGAAAATAATATGGATGGAATAATATTAACTAAAGGTATGATTTATACCCCCCCTTATTTTGGTAAAAAGATTCCTTTTTAAGTTATTTAGTTTAAAAAGATAAAATATTATAGAAAAGATATGATTAAATTGTCTGTGGTTAATATTCAAACTGGACCTAATGAGAATTATGGTTTAGAAGAAGATCTTGGAACAGTTAATATAGAAGATGCTCATAGATACAGTGGTCCACAAGCTAATGATTTATTAGCTAATTATGGCGGACCTGGGGTAGGGACTGAAAATGAAATACCTACACATAAAAATGTAAAAAGAAAAAAAATGATAGTTTTGGATCTAGAAAATTTTGAAGATATAGATTGGATACCTAAAACAGATGAATTTGAATTTATTAGTTTAAATAAAAATATTAAAAATTCTAAAAGAGTAAATGTAATGGATAAAATTAAATTTATAAAAGAAAATAGACCTTTAATCTTAATTTCTAACAATAGAAATATACTAAATAATAAATTTTCTTTTTTAAATATTTTGATTGAAAAGGAGTAAATAATATGGATGATATTTTGAATAATTATTAAAAAGAACAATT
>FWWL01006932.1_pt1 | contig 12698 bp, 10 predicted proteins | sample 2228331 | NCBI WGS metagenome assembly FWWL01 (sample SAMEA103939775, study PRJEB20133) | metagenome | reverse complement strand
CAGGACTTGCAGAGAGAGGGAAGACGCGTGGTCCTGTTCAGCGCCGAGGAAGTGGGGCCGGAGCCCGGGGCCTACCTCCGCTCGGATGGCTGGATCGTCCTGCAGACGGGCGAGGAAGCCCTCCCCGTCTGTCCGGCGGGGGCCATGCGGCTCCTGGGGGCCCACAATCTGCGGAACGTGCTGGCCGCCTGCGCTATCTCAGCCCACGCAGGTGCCGTGCCGGAGGCCATGGCGGAGGTCATCCGCACCTTCCGAGGGGTGCCGCACCGGTTGGAACTGGTCCGGGAGCGGGGCGGCGTGCGCTGGTACAACGACTCCATCGCCACGACGCCCGAGCGGACCTCCGCGGCCCTGCGGGCCTTTGACGTGCCCATCGTCCTCCTCGCCGGGGGGCGCGATAAGCACCTGCCCTGGGAGGAGATGGCCGCCCTGTGCTGGCAGAAGGTGCGGGCACTTGTCCTCTTCGGGGAGGCCGCGCCCCTCATTGAGGGGGTGGTGCGTCGCGTGGCGGAGGAACAGCCGCACCTGGCGGCCCGGGAGATGCCCATCCTGCGTTGCGCGACCTTGGATGAGGCGGTGCAGCGGGCGGCGGCTCTGGCGCAGCCGGGCGATGTGGTCCTCCTTTCGCCGGGAGGGACCAGTTTTGACGCCTACAGGGACTATGAGGAGCGGGGCGCGCACTTCCGAGACCTGGTGCACGCGTTGGACGGGGGCTAGACAGGAGCGGGGAGATGCAGGCGAAGGCCGCCAAGTGGTTCCAATTTGATGCGCAGATGCTGGTCGCAGTGAGCGGCCTCCTGGCCATGGGGCTCCTCGCCGTCCACAGCGCCATGTACACGGAGCCCTCCTGGTTCGTCCGACAGGTGGGGTTCGTGGCGGTGGGGGCAGTGGCCATGGTCGTCATGGCGCGCATCCCGTACCGGTTCTGGCACCGGCGGTCCCTGGTTCTGCTGGGGATTGCCCTCATCGCCCTGGGGTTCGTGCTCGTGGGGGGGCAGCGCCTCTTCGGATCCAGCCGTCAGTTCGTCATAGGGGGGATCTCCGTCCAGCCCTCTGAGTTCGCCAAACTCGCGGTGGTCATCTACGTGGCGGATTGGCTCTCCTCGCGGGGGAAACAGATCCGCCAGATCAACTATGGGCTCGTCCCATTCTCGGTGGTCCTCGGGGTGGTGGCGGGGCTGATTCTTCAGGAGCCAGACCTGAGCACCACCGTTGTGGTGGTGGTGACGGCCGGGGCCATGTTCTTCATCGCCGGGGCAGAACTTCTGCAGATCGTGATCGCCGGGGGCCTCGGTGGGCTGACGCTGCGCCTGGTGGCCTCTCAGTTGGACTACGTGGCCCACCGCTTGTGGGAGTTCCAGGAGGTGTGGCGCAACCCCTTGGGCCCTGGCACGGACCAGTCCCACATGAACTTGTACGCCCTGCGGTACGGCGGCCCCTTTGGGGTGGGGCTGGGGAAAGGGGTCTACAAGATCTCCCTGGCGCTGGCCCACAGCGACCAGATCCTGGCCGTGATAGGGGAGGAACTGGGCCTCGTGGGCACCCTGGTGGTGTTCCTCCTGGTAGTCTGGATGGCCTACCGCGGGTTTCGCATCGCCTTCCACGCGCCGGACGGGATGGGGATGCTCCTGGCTGCAGGATGCACCATCTGGCTCAGCCTGCAGGCGGCGATCCACTTCGGCGTCGTCACGGCCCTTCTGCCAGCGACGGGGATGACCTTGCCCTTCGTCAGTGCCGGAGGGTCCAGCATGGTGGCGTGCATGGCCGCGGTGGGCCTTCTCAACAGCGTCTGGCGCGCTTGCGTAGAGGAAGGGACCCTGGATGCGCCTGGTCGTTTCGGGTGGTGGGACCGGCGGGCACGTCTATCCGGCGCTGGCAGTCCTTGAGGCGCTGCTGGCCCGGGGCGTGCTCGGCCGTGAGGACGTGCGGTACGTGGCTAGCCCCGATGGCATGGAGGTGGACCTGGTCCGGCGGGAAGGGCTCCCGCTGGAACTGGCCCAGACGGGACAGGTCCGCGGCCGGCCCCCATGGGTGGTGGCGGGCAACGGGGTCCGCATGGCGATCGGCGTGTGGCAGGCGCGGCGGTGGATGCAGGAGTTCCGCCCGGATGTGGTCCTCTTGACCGGGGGGTACGTGGGGGTCCCGGTGGCCCTGGCGGCCCGGGCGTGCCAGGTGCCCATCTGCATCTACCTACCGGACCTGGAGCCAGGGTTGGCCGTGCGGCTCCTGGCAAGGCTGGCGCGGAGAGTGGCGGTCACGGCGGAGGAAGTGGTGCGCTACTTCCCGAAGGGGAAGGCTGTGGTGACTGGGTACCCGGTGCGGCGGGCGGTGCTGGAGGCCGACCGCACGGCGGCGCGCCAGGCCCTGGGGCTGGACCCCGAGGCGCTGGCGCTCCTCGTGACGGGCGGGAGCCGCGGCGCCCGGAGCATCAACCTGGCGGTGAGCGGGGCCGCGGAAAGGATCCTGCGCCACTGGCAAGTGGTGCACATCACGGGGCACCTGGATTACGAGGCGGTGCAGGCGGCGCGGGGGGCTCTGGCCCCGGAGTTGCGGGCTCGGTACCATGTGTACGCCTATCTGCACGAGGAGATGCCCCTGGCCCTCGCCGCGGCAGACCTGGTGGTGGCCCGGGCTGGGGCCTCGGTGCTGGGGGAGTTCCCTGTGCGGGGGCTGCCAGCGGTGCTCGTGCCTTACCCTTACGCGGGGCAGCACCAGGAGGTCAACGCGGCGTTCCTGGTGGAGCGGGGGGCGGCCGTGAAGGTCCCTGACGCCCGGTTGAGGGAGGAACTTCCTGGCCTCCTGGAGCGGCTGGCGACGGAGCCAGCCCGGCTCCGGGAGATGGCGGAGTGCTCGCGGGCGCTGGCCCGTCCGGAGGCGGCCTGGGCTGTGGCCCAGTGCCTGCTGGACCTCGCGGCGGACAGCCCTTGGAGAGAGGGCAATGGGCGTGATCACGATTGACTACGATACGCTGGTGCTGGTAGCCGTGCTCCTCTTCGCTGGCATCGGCTTCTTCCGGGGGTGGCTCAGGGAGGGGGTGACCACCGTCGTCCTCCTGGTGCTGGTGGCCCTCTTGGCCAAGCCGGAACTGGCGGGGCCCATCATCGTGTACATCAACAAGTTGCTCAAACTGCTCCTCGCCTTCCTGAAGGGCGGGTTGACGCTGGACCTGGAGAACATCCTGAAGACGTACAAGGAGATGGGCGACGTCTTCACGCCGGAGAACCCCTACCAGTTCCTCCTCTGGCTGACGGGGGTCGGCGTGGCCCTCTCCTACCTGGGCGGGAGGCTGGCCCTGGGCGCGGGCGACACCCTCACCCCCCTGAGCCACCTCCTGGGAGGGCTCCTGGGGGCCTTCAACGGCTTCATCGTCATCTCGCTGGTCAAGGAGTACCTGATCCGGTACGTGCAGAAACTGCCCCAACCCACAGCGCAGGTCTCGGCCCTGGCCGCTGGAAGGTTGGAACCGGGCACCGTGGCCATCGCCGTGAGCGCGGACGCGCAGGCGGCCGGGCTGCAGGGGTATGGCCTCTATGTGGCGGTCTTCCTGGGCCTCATCGTGGGGGCATTGATCATCGGCAAGATCGCCAACTGGGAGATGGGCAAGCGATGATCCCGCGGCGCGTGCACCTGGTGGGGATCGGCGGCGCTGGGCTCTCCGGCATCGCCCGCATCCTGCGGGCCCGGGGGCACGAGGTCTCCGGGTCCGATCGGACGGATTCGCCCATCCTGCGGGAATTGGAAGGGGAAGGGGTGCGGGTGTTCCGGGGGCACGCCGCCAGCCAGGTGGGGGATGCGGAACTCGTGCTCATCTCCTCTGCCATCCCGCTGGACAACCCGGAGGTGGCAGAGGCGAGGCGCCGCGGCGTGCCGGTGGTCAAACGGGCTGAGATCCTCGGGTACCTCATCGGGCCCCGGCGGACGGTGGCAGTGGCCGGCACCCACGGCAAGACGACCACCACGGCCCTCATCGCCCTGACCCTCCTGGAGGCGGGGTTGGACCCCAGTTTCCTCGTGGGGGGCGTGGTGAGGGGCCTGGGGACCAATGCCCGGGCGGGCAACGGCGAGTTCTTCGTGATAGAGGCCGACGAGTACGACCGCATGTTCCTGGCCCTGCGGCCGGAGGTGGCCGTGGTGACGCATCTGGACTGGGACCATCCCGACTGCTACGGGAGCCCCGAGGCCATAGCCGCGGCCTTCCGGGCCTTCGTGGCGGGGGTGCCGGAGGAGGGATGCCTCGTCGCCTGTGTGGACCACGAGGGGGTGCGGGGCCTTCTGGAGGCGCGGGCCGGCGGGATCGCCCTCGGGCAGGGGGTCTCGCTCCAGAACGCACGCCTCATCCCCTATGGCCTGGGCCCTCTGGCGGCGCTGCGGGCTGAGGATCTCATCGCCTTGAGGGGAGGGACTCTCTTTACAGCCTCGTGGCTGGGCGAACCGGTGAGGAGGTTTGCCCTTCATATCCCAGGGCGGCACAACGTGGCCAACGCGCTGGCAGCGGTAGCCGTGGGGGGGTACCTGGGGATCCCCTGGGAGGCGGTGCAGCGGGCCCTGGACCACTTCCGCGGGGTGGCACGGCGGTGCGAACTCCTGGGGGTGGCCCGCGATGTGGTGGTGGTGGACGACTATGCCCACCACCCTACAGAGATCCGGGCCACTCTGGAGGCAGTGCGGCAGGCCTATCCGGGCCGCAAGGTCTGGGCCGTGTTCCAGCCCCACACCTTCTCCCGGCTGGCGGCGTTGGAGCCAGAGTTCGCTGCGAGCCTTTCCAGGGCCGACGCGGTGGTGGTTTTGCCGGTCTTCCCAGCCCGAGAGCAGGGTGACCCCGTGGCCGCGGCGCAGCACCTGGTCCGGGCGATCCAAGGGACGGAGGTCGCCTTCGCCCCTTCGGTGGAGGAGGCAGCGCGGCTCCTCCTGGACCGAGTGCGGCCAGGCGATGCCGTGGTGACGCTGAGCGCGGGGGACGGCAACCGCGTGGGGCACCTGCTCCTGGCAGCCCTTGAGGAGGTGCGGTGAGCCCGGGCGGCTCTCTGGAAGCGCTGGAACGGTCCCTGGTGGCGATGGGCCTGCGGCCAGTGCGGGACGAAAGGCTTTCCCAGCACACGACCTTCCGCATCGGGGGGCCAGCCGACCTGTGGGTCGCCGTAGCCGAACCCGAGAGGCTCGTGGAAGCGGTCGGGGAGGCCGAGGAGATGGGGGTGCCGGTGACCCTCCTGGGGGGCGGGAGCAACGTGCTCGTGTCGGACCGGGGCATCCGGGGTCTCGTGGTGCAGTTTCGTTCCCCCCTGGGGCGGCCCGAGGTGGGCGAGGAGGGCACGGTCCTTGTGCCGTGCGGGGTGCCCCTGGCGGGCCTGGCCCGTTGGGCAGTGCGGCGGGGCCTCGGGGGGCTGGAATGGGCGGTGGGCATCCCTGGGACAGTGGGCGGTGCGGTGCTGGGGAATGCCGGTGCCTACGGAGGGTGCACGGCCGACATCTTGGAGCAGGTGGAGGTGCTGGAGCGGGGAGGGCGTCGCTGGGTGGAGCGGGCAGGGGCAGGCCTGGGCTACCGGACGAGCCGGTGGAAGGCCGCCTCCGTGCGGCCAGTGCTCCTCAGGGCCAAGTTGAAGTTGGAACCGACCCCTGCAGAGGTGTTGCAGGACCGGGCCGAGCGCTACCAGGCCGAACGGAGGGCCCGCCAGCCCAGGGAGCCCAGCGCTGGCAGCGTTTTCCGCAACCCGGAAGGGCTTGCGGCGGGCCGCCTCATTGAGGAGGCGGGGCTGAAAGGGTTCCGCATCGGGGGCGCAATGGTCTCGCCCCTGCACGCGAACTACATCGTGAACCTGGGCGGGGCCTCGGCCCAGGAGGTCTGGACGCTGGTGGAGCACATCCAAGAGGTGGTGTGGAGGGCCTCTGGCATACATCTTGAACCCGAGATTGAGCGACTGGGGGAGTGGACATGAGCGGCGATCGGTTGCGGGTGGGCGTCCTCTTCGGCGGGCGCTCTGGGGAACACGAAGTGAGCATCCTCTCGGCCCGCGGCATCATGGGGGCAATGGACCGGGAGAAGTACGAGGTCATCCCCATCGCCATCACCAAGGAGGGGACGTGGCTTGCCGGGGGGGACCCCATGAAGTCGCTCCTGAAGGGGCCGGAGGTAGGGGGCTCGGTGCCGGTGGCCCTTGTGGCCGACCCCCAGGACCCGCACCTGCTCGTCCTGGGGCGTAACAAAGTGGATGGGAAAGCGCGGCTGGAGGTGGACGTCTTCTTCCCCGTCCTGCACGGGCCCTTCGGTGAGGATGGCACGGTGCAGGGTCTCTTGGAATTGGCCGGCGTGCCCTACGTGGGGGCAGGCGTGGCTTCATCAGCCGTGGGGATGGACAAGGCACTCCAGAAGGCGGTGTTCCTGGCCAGAGGGCTGCCAGTGGTGCGACACGAGGTGGTCTTCCGGTGGCAGTGGCAGGAGCGGCCGGACGAGGTGGTGGACCGAGTGGAAGGTGCCCTGGGCTATCCGTGTTTCGTGAAGCCGGCCAACTTGGGCTCCAGCGTGGGGGTGACCAAGGCGCGCGACCGAGAGGGGCTGCGGGCCGCGCTGGATGAGGCAGCCCGGTATGACCGCAAGATGCTGGTGGAACAGGCGGTGGACGCGCGGGAGATTGAATGCAGCGTCCTGGGGAACGACCGGCCCCAGGCATCGGTGCCTGGGGAGATCGTGCCCTGCCGCGAGTTCTACGACTACTGGGCCAAGTACGTGGAGGAAGGCTCGCAACTCCTGATCCCGGCCCCCATCAGCCCGGAACTGACGGAACGGGTGCGGGCCCTCTCCCTGGCGGCCTATATCGCCCTGGACTGCGCGGGGATGGCGCGGGTGGACTTCCTGCTGGACCGGGGGACCGAGGCCCTCTACGTGAGCGAGGTGAACACCATCCCGGGCTTCACGCCCATCAGCATGTATCCCAAGCTGTGGGAGGCCAGCGGCCTCACCTACTCGGAGTTGATTGACCGGCTCATCCAACTGGCGTTGGAACGGCACGCGGACAGGGCGCAGAACGTGACCTCCTTCCCCACAGGGGGAGAGGCGGCCCTGGCTTCGCTGGGTAGAGGGGAGTAGGGTGAAACGGAAGGTTCGGCGCAGCGACCGCGAGGGGGCGTCGCTGGGCCCGCGGGATTGGACCTTTGAGACTGCTATCCGTGTGGAGCGGGCCAGAAGACCGCGCTCTCTACACCCCCGGCCCAGGAAGCGGATGGTCAACGCCAGGCCGGCTTCCGGTCCCCGGGCTGCGGAGGCAGCGCGTCCTCGCGCTTGGCGGGGGCCCTTGGTCATTCCGGGTCGCTCCCAGATCCGGGCCCTGGCCCCTCGCCTCTGGGGCCTGCTGGCGCTGGCCTTCTGGGGGTGGCTGGCCCTTTGGGTGTCCCTGTCGGATGCTTACTACATCTCCCGGGTGGAAGTGCTGGGCAACGAGTTCCTCCCCACGGAGCGCCTGGTGCAGGAGGCCGGCGTGCCGGAAGGGTACCACATCTTCTTCGTCAACCCCGCGGCGGTGCGGGCGCGGCTCCTGGCCCTGCCGGGAGTGCGAGAGGCCGAGGTCCGTTGCCACTTGCCCGGCCGCGTCACCCTGGAGGTGGTGGAGCGCAAGCCTGTCCTCCAGTGGCGGGTTGGGGCGGAGCAGTTCTGGGTGGATGAGGAGGGCGTGCTCTTCCCGGCGGAGGGGGCGCTCCCGGAGGCCGTGACGGTAGTGGAGGTGGACCGAGGGGCGCGGCAACCAGGGGAGCGGGTGGAGCCGGGCTTGGTGCAGGGGATAGGGGAATTGGCAGCCCTGCTCCCCGAAGTAACGGAGTTTGAGTACAGCCGGGCCAACGGTCTGGGCTTCCGCATGGCCGATGGCACGCGGGTCTTCCTGGGAACGGAAGCATTGCCCTACCGAGTCCAAATCCTGAAGAGGCTCTTGGAGGAGTTGGAGGTCCGGGGTTCTTCGGTCTCGGAGATCCACCTGGAGTACAGGTATCCGGCGGTCCGGCCGTGAGGCTGGAAGAGCCTGCGGTGCGCCTTGGGAGAGGATGCTGTGGACGGCATCATCGTGGGGATTGACGTGGGGACCACCAAGGTCTGTGTCCTCATTGGGGAGGTCACGGAGCGAGAGAGCCTGCGCATCGTGGGTATGGGCGAAGTGGCCTCGCGCGGGCTGGACGAAGGGGTGGTCGTGAACGTGCGGGAAGCCACCCGGGCCATCGGCGAGGCCATCCGCCAGGCGGAGCAGTTCTCGGGGTACCCGGTGGAACGGGTCTGGGTGGGCGTGGGCGGAACCCACATTGCGGCGACGAACAGCCGCGCGGCCGTGGCTGTGGCCAACCCTCGCCGCGGGGTGACACGGGAGGATATAGAGCGGGTCCTGCGGGCGGCTAGGACCATCATCATCCCCCAGAACCGGGACATCATCCACGTCCTCCCCCGGTCCTACACAGTGGACGATCAGACGGGGATCATGGACCCCGAAGGGATGCAGGGGTTCCGTCTGGAGGTGGAGGCCCATGTGGTCACCGGCTCCTCCACGGCTATTGGCAATCTGGTGCGCTGCGTGGAGGGGGCCGGGGTGGAGGTACAGGGCCTGGTCGTCCAGGCGTTGGCCTCTGCCGAGGCCGTCCTCACCCCCCAGGAGCGCAAAATGGGCGCGGTGCTGGCGGATATCGGTGGGGGGACCACGGACATCGGGGTCTTCATCAACGAGTCCATCTGCCACACCACAGTCCTGCGGGTGGCGGGGAACCACTTGACCAACGACCTGGCTATTGGGCTTCGGGCGCCCTTCACCACGGCGGAGGAGGTGAAACGCCGCTTCGGCCACGCCATGGTGGCCGGGGTGCCAGAAGGGGAGGCCATTGAGGTGGCCCTCTTCGGCGACAGCGGCAGACAGCCGGTGCTGCGTTCCTACGTGGCGGAGATTCTGGAGGCCCGCGCCGAGGAGATCCTGACCCTCGTCATGCGGGAGGTGAAGCGCTCTGGGTTTGACGGCCTATTGCCGGCGGGGCTTGTCCTGTGCGGCGGCTCGGCCAACCTGGCCGGGCTGCGGGAACTGGGGCGCTCGGTTCTGGGGTTGCCTACCCGCATCGGCGTGCCCCGGGGGGTGGAGGGGCTGGTGGAGAAGGTCTCCGATCCGGCCTATGCCACCAGCGTGGGCATCCTCCTGTGGGCGTGGCGGGAGACCCGGTCCCTGCAGATGCAGCCTGCCAAGAAAGAGGCGGGCATCTGGGCCCGGGTCTTGGGCTGGCTGCGGGCGTTCCTGCCCGAGTGAGTGCGCTCGGGTTGGGCGTGGCTGGGATCGGCAGGTTGGCCGCTGAAGTACGTGCGAGGGAGGTGCAGCGTGTTCTATGACTCGTTCTCAGGCGAGGGTTGGTCCAGGAGGCCCGGCCGGGGAGCGCCGGTACCAGAGCCACCGGAGGAAAGGAGTCTGGAGATGCGTGAAAGTGTGGAGACCGTCATCAGTGTCGCGAGCATCAAGGTCATCGGAGTGGGCGGTGGCGGCAGCAACGCCGTGAACCGGATGATTGAGGAGGGGATCCGCGGCGTGGAGTTCGTGGCCGTGAACACGGACGCCCAGGCCCTGATGCTCTCCCACGCGCCCGTGCGGGTGCGCATCGGGGAGAAGTTGCTCAAGGGGCTGGGGGCCGGCGGGGACCCCGCGGTGGGGGCCAAAGCGGCCGAGGAATCCCGCGATGAACTGGCGGAGATCGTGGCAGGGGCCGACATGGTCTTTATCACCGCGGGCATGGGCGGCGGCACGGGGACTGGAGCCGCGCCCATCGTGGCCCGGCTGGCCAAGGAGAGTGGGGCCCTCACCATCGGCGTGGTGACCAAGCCCTTCGGTTTTGAGGGGCCACGGAAGAAGAAGATCGCTGAAGAGGGTCTGGCGGCCCTCAAGGAGTCCGTGGACACCCTCATCGTCATCCCCAACGACCGCCTGCTGGAGATCGTGGACGAGCGGGTGTCCGTCCAGGATGCCTTCAAACTGGCCGATGATGTGCTGCGCCAGGGCATCCAGGGCATCTCCGAACTGATCACCATGCCAGGCCTCATCAACCTGGATTTCAACGACGTGCGTGCGGTCATGAGAGAGGGGGGCTCGGCCCTCATGTCCATCGGGCGGGGGTCCGGGGAGAACCGGGCGCGCCAGGCGGCGGAGCAGGCCATCACCAGCCGCCTGCTGGACCTGACTGTCCGCGGCGCCCGGGGGGTGCTCTTCAACATCTGCGGTTCGCCGGACCTCACCATGCACGAAGTCTACGAGGCGGCCGAGGTGATCCAGGCCAGCGCCCATCCGGAGGCGAACATCATCTTCGGCGCGGTCATCTTACCGGAGATGAACGGACAGGTGCAGATCACCCTCATCGCCACGGGGTTTGAGGCGGCGGAGAAGCAGGCTCAGCAGCCGCAGCGGGTGCGGGAGGATGCGAAGACCATCCCCTTCCGCCCGCAGAGCAGCGGTGATAAGGAAGACCTGGACATCCCGACCTTCCTCAGGAAGGCCCGCCCTCGGCCCTGAGGGGCCTGGGACGTCTGGACTTCTCCCTGCATCTCAAGAAGGGGTTGGGGTGCCCGCGCGGCCATGGACGTGGCGGGCGCCCCGCCTGCGCGCCGTAAAGCAAAAAGGGCACGCCCGAAGCGTGCCCCACGTCTCAAGGGGAGCGCGGCCGGCTACACCAGCACGCCATCCAGGATGGCCCGGAGTTCCTCTCCCTCCAGGGTCTCCCGTTCCATGAGGGCCTGGGCGAGGCGGTCCAGGCGGTCGCGGTGCCGGCTCAGCACCTCCTTGGCCCGCGCGTACGCCTCCTCTATGAACCGCCGCACCTCTTCGTCTATCTGCCGCGCAACTTCCTCGCTGTAGTTCCGTTGCTCCCCGATTTCCTTCCCTAGGAAGACCAGTTCTTCCTTCTGCCCAAAGGTCAGGGGGCCTAGCCGCTCGCTCATCCCGTACTCGGTCACCATCTTGCGTGCCAGGCGCGTCGCCCGCTCCAGGTCGTTGGCTGCCCCTGTCGTCACGTCGTGGAAGACCAGTTCCTCCGCCGCCCGCCCGCCGAGGAGCCCGGCCAACTCGTCTTGGAAGCGGCTGCGGCTCTGCAGGTAGCGGTCGTCCTCCGGCAGCGGCATCGTATACCCCAGGGCCATCCCCCGCGCCACCACGCTCACCTTGTGCACCGGGTCACACCCTGGCAACATCCGCATCACCAGCGCGTGCCCGGCTTCGTGGTAGGCGATGATCTTCTTCTCCTCCGGGCTGATGATCCGGCTCCGCCGCTCTGGCCCGGCCATCACCCGTTCCACCGCCTCTTGGAACTCCGCCATCCCGATGGCCTTCTTGTTCCGCCGCGCTGCCAGGATGGCTGCCTCGTTCACCAGGTTCTCTATGTCCGCCCCCACAAAGCCACGCGTCTGGTCTGCCAGGACGTCCAGGTCCACATCCGGCGCCAGGGGCTTCCCCCGCACGTGGACCTCCAGGATCGCCCGCCGCCCTTTCCGGTCCGGCCGGTCCAACACCACCTGCCGGTCAAACCGCCCCGGCCGTAGGAGGGCGGGGTCCAGGATGTCGGGGCGGTTCGTCGCTGCCATGACGATCACGTTGGTGTCGGTGTCAAAACCGTCCATCTCCACCAGGATCTGGTTCAGGGTCTGCTCCCGTTCGTCGTGGGAGCCGCCCAGCCCTGCCCCCCGGTGGCGGCCCACGGCGTCAATCTCGTCCACGAAGACGATGCAGGGGGAATTCCGTTTGGCCTGGTCAAAGAGGTCCCGCACCCGGCTCGCGCCCACGCCCACGAACATCTCCACGAACTCCGAGCCGGAGATGGAGAAGAAGGGGACTCCCGCCTCGCCGGAGACGGCCTTGGCCATGAGGGTCTTCCCGGTCCCTGGGGGGCCCACCAGGAGAATGCCCTTGGGGATGCGCGCTCCCAGGGAGGCGAACTTGGCCGGCTCCTTGAGGAACTCCACCACCTCCCGCAGTTCTTCCTTTGCCTCGTCCACCCCTGCCACATCGTCAAAGGTCACCGTTGGCTTGTCGCCGGTAAAGAGGCGGGCGCGGCTCTTGCCAAAGGAGATGGCCTGGTTGTTGCCGGTCTGGGCCTGGCGCATCAGGAAGAAGAAGAGCGCGCCCACGAACACGAGGGGCAGCAGGCTCCCCAGGACCGTGAGACGGTCAGCCCACTGGCTGGGGGCCTTGACTTCCAGGTCAAGGGCCATGATCTGCTCCTCGTTGACGCCCAGGCTCTTGAGGCTCTCGGCCAGGCTGATCCCCTGTTCCTTGCGGGAGATGACCGGCTTGGCGCTCCCCTTTCGGAGCACCTCCAGTTCGTCCCCGGCCACCGTGATCTTGACGATCTCCCCCCGGCGCGCCCATTCGGCCACCGTGGTCAGGCCTACCTCAGAGGGTCTCTCCGAAGGGGGGAAGAAACTGAAGAAGAGGGCCACTGCAGCCACTAAGATCAAGATATAGACAAACCCGTTTTTCAACCAGGAACTGCTCACTCTATCCTCCCATCGGCCCTTGCGGGCCGCTTGCACGTCGGACCTCGCTAGTAGTACTTCTCTCCACCTAGCGCGATGATACCAGAATGCTCCCACCCTTTCTTTAACTGAAGTATAGCACGGGGACAGGGGCCTGTCAAGGGATTGCGTGTCTTGTTGCGGTTCCACCTCGCGTTAGTGGCTGATGGCCTTGCGGTCCCTTGCTGCGGGGTGG
>FWWL01008803.1_pt1 | contig 12699 bp, 9 predicted proteins | sample 2228331 | NCBI WGS metagenome assembly FWWL01 (sample SAMEA103939775, study PRJEB20133) | metagenome | reverse complement strand
ACAAAATCTTTTAATTTTTTCCTTGCCACCGGGTCAAGGTTTTGAGAGGGTTCGTCCCATATGAATATTTCTGGATTACCTATGAGGGAGAATATTATTGCGGTCTTTTGCAGGTTTCCCTTTGAAAGGTTTGAAATTTTAATATTTTCAAAATCTTCAAAATCTAAAATTTGCATATATTCTTTTATCTTCTTATATTCCTCTTTTTTATTTAAATTTTTAAGATTTATGCCTATTTCAAAAATTTCCTTTACTGTGTAATAAGAGGGTAAAAAGGGAGATTCTGGCAAATATCCTATATATTTTTTCACTTCTTCAGTATTTTCTATATCAAATATTTTTATTTTTCCTTTTTGGGGAAATATTAGATTCATGATGCATTTCATAATAGTAGTTTTTCCTGCACCGTTATGACCTAATAATGCAACCACTTCTCCTTTTTTTACTTCAAAATTTATGTTTTTAATTGCCCAAAAGTCCCTTTTATATCTTTTCCATACATTTTCTAAGGAAAGAACTGTTTTCATTTTATAATATATGTAAATTCAATGATTTTTTCTAAAAAGAAAAGAGGGGAAAGAATAAAAATTAAACTTATTTTCTTAATTTTTAAATGTTTTCGCAAATAAGAGTATAGAAAAGAATATTCTAAGCACTTGAAAAATTCAAAGGATGAGAAAAGAAAATTTAGAAAACTATTATGTGAATTTAAAAATAGTGAAAGAGAAGATATAAATTCCTTTTTTAAAAAAATTAAAAATAAAAATTTAAAAAAAATTAAAAATAGAATTGGGAAAAGAGAATAAATTACACCATTTAAAATTATTTTTTCTTTCCCCCAGATACCCATTAGTTCTAATATAAACACCAAAAAACCAACTTTTAAAAAAGTCCACACCCAAAAGAAAATAATTCTTGAGCCAACTGCGAGGGATGTTCTCCAGAAGCTTTTTAAGAAATTTATAAAATTTTCCCATTCTTGAGGAAATTTTTTGCCCCATTCTTTTGAAGAAATATGAGCCGGAACATATACCAATCTATCTTCTATTCCTAAAAAAATTATATGAAAAAAGCTAAACATTAAAGCCCATGTAAATAAATTAATTTTAAAAGTTTTCATTTTTCATTCTAACATTTTTAACAAGTTTATTCCAAATTTTTAAATTTTAAACAGGTATTGAAATTTTAAAAATACCTGGTGATTATTCCCCTTTATCCCTAAGGGTTCATCCTCCTTTATCGTATTTATATTTGCACCAAGATAAAAAAGTGTAAAGGGATTTAATTCAAAGGAAATTAAAGGATAAAAGCCTAAAGTTTTTTCATATGTATAATAATCAGTTATAAATCTCAAGGATAAGTTGTTTGTAAATTGATAGGAAATCTTATTTCTTATTACAGATACATCGTATATTGTATTTTCCCAGGGAGTTCTATAAAGATAATACCTCTGTCCTGAAAATTCCATTTGAAGTTTTGCAAAAGGCTTAAGTTCAAGGGAAGCAGAAATAGATTGATAATAGGCAGGAGTTAACTCCCAATAATTTATAGTCTTTCCAAAGGAAAAGTAAATATTTAAAGAAAACCATTCAAAAGGTTTTGCCCCTAAATAAGGTGTTACATTCCATAAATTTTTAAAAAGAATATCCTGAAAATAGGAATTGAAAGAATAATATTCTATTCCTATATAACTCTGATATATCCAGGTTAAAGTTATATCACCGCCAAAACCCTTTTCTTTTTCCAATCCTTCATAATTTTCTTCTCTGAATATCAAAAACGCCGGACCAATAATTGAACTGATTCCATATTTATTGGGATAAAACTTTAACCGAGCAGATAAGGATAATTTTCTAAAATTGTTTTTACTTATATAACCTAAATCTGAACGAAATGTAGGTGAAAAATCTCTATAAAAAAACTGACCTATAAAATTTCGGAATACACTTCCCAAGTAAAAATAATGCGCAAACCCCTCAAATTTCTCCCCATCAAACTTACCCGTATAATCCTTAAATTTAAAAGGAATATTAAATAAAAGTGTATCCTCTGGCTCTTTTGTAACTGAATAAATACCCTGATACTTAAAATAATAATGCTTCAAAAAATTTATTTTTGTATCAAATCCAAATATCCTTCCATAACCATTATCAAATGTATCCTTTTCAACCTCTCTATCGCCAATTAAAATCCCAACATAGGATTCCTTATTCAAAAAATCAGACCTTAATCTCAAAATGTTCACAAAACTCTTTTTATCACTTAAAACAGAAAAACTTCCATATTCAAAAGGTAAAATATAGGAAGTATTTTCATCATAGGAGGAAAGCAAATATAAATCAAAACGAGAAATTCTTCCTGTTAACTTTAAAGCATATAATGGATTATTTATCATTCTTGTATAAATCGCATCTATAGGAGTTTTTATGCTTTCAGAACCCTCCATAAATAAGGGTCTTTTTTCAGGATAATATAAAGCATAAGTAGTATTTACATCTATCTGCGGACTATCAGTTTCAATCTGGGCAAAATCAGGATTTATCGCATAATCTAAAACTAAATTCGTTAAAAGAAGCATTTTACCCGATAATCCAACATCATAATTCCTCTTTTTATTTATCTTATACTTTTCCTCCCTTTCTCCCTCCTGTGCACCAATTAAATAGGGGATAAAATCATATCTTTTTTCTCTCGGTGGAGATATTCTTTCGGGAATTATAAGAACTGCACCCTGACCAAAAAAGGAAGGATTATTTTTAGAAAGAGAAGGAAAAGAATATACTTCCATATACTCTCTTGGTCTTATTCTCACAAATAAAACCTTCCATTCCTGTCTTTCCTTATTCTCAAATCTCAAGGAAGAAAAAGGTATTTTAAATTCACAGGACCAGAAAGAATCAGAAATAAAAGATTTTACCTCCCAGCTTATATCAAAGGTGTAATCTTCCATAAGATTGGGTGGTGGATTTTTAATACCGTCATATTGAATACCTAAAGGATTTGTTATGAAAATATATCCTTCCCTTTCTTTTCCATAAGTATCAAGAAAAATACCAACCATGTCATCCATTGCAAATTCGTCTCTCTTTGTAAGTGTTTTTCTGACAGTTTTCATATCATCGCAGCATTTGAAGGCAAAATATATATTGTTTTCATCATAGGCGATATAGCATTCTGTTTTAAAAGGTGGAATTTTGCCTTCCTGAGGTTCAAACTGGACAAAGGAGTCTATTTTTTTGAGGTTTTCAAATTCAGAAATTATGCCATCAATCTGGGGAGAAAAATTTAACTTTTGAGCCTCATAGATATATAAAAATAAATAGAAACATAAAATGCCCTTCATTTTACCTCATCCCTTTTTATTTTTATATCCCCGTTATTCACCTTACATCTTATTTTTTGGAAAACATCTGATTTTTCAAAAAATAAATCGCCGCTGATTTTGCCATTTATTACTTCAGGGTATATCTGAGTAAAGGGCGAAGCTGAAATAAAAAGAGAACCATTTAAAACTTCTAATTCAACATCAAAAAATTCATTATGAGAAACTTCAAAATTTATACTTCCATTATTAACTTTAATTTCTCCTTTTCCTTTTATTTCTTCAACATTAACTTTTCCATTTAAATTAATGATTTTATATTTTTGTGATACAAAATTTTTAGTTGAGATACTGCCGTTATTTAAATGAATTTCAAGATAATCCAGGGTATAGGGTAAAAAAAGTGATAACTCTACCCTTTGATTGTCAACTTCCTTGAAGGCAGAAGGAAATTTAACTTCTATCTCATAAAAGTCCGCACTTTCCTTCATTTCTATTTTTACTTTTTTTGCCCATTCTTCAAATTTTTCCTTTTTGCCCTCTGCTTTTTTCTTTACAATTAAATAGGGATAAGAAAATTTATCAGATGGAATATATTCCACATTCACACTTCCATTTGTATTTGAAATCTTTATTTTTTTATAAGGGAAACTTATATCTATCTTTGAAGAATCCACATATCCTATTAGTAAAAGAGAAAAAATTAAACCTTCCATTTTAAACACCTCCTTTTGAGTTAAAACCAAAAAATTTATGGTGATATTGTATTATATTTATGCTACTTTATTCAAATTTATAATTCTGTCAAATTTTTTGTAATATTTTTCTTCTCCGTGCAAGGTCATTATTAAAGTTTTTCCCTCTGTATTATTGAATATACTTTCAATAACTAAGTCTTTGCTATTTTCATCAACATTTGCTAAAGGCTCATCTAAAATATAAAAATCCGCCCTTTTGGATAAAACCATAATAATCTCAAGTTTTTTCCTTTCACCTGCTGATAAAGACTTAGGCTCCTTTTTAAGTTTGTCTTCAAGTTCAAACTTCTCAATCAAATCCTTAATCCTTTTATTTTCCCCGAATATACTTATATTTTCTTCAACTGTTCCGGGTAAAAAGACAAAAGGAGTAAAAGAAGCGCTTATCCTATTTAAACCTGGAAGTTTTACTTCTCCCTTTTCACATCTTAAAAATCCGCACATTATTTTTAAAAGAGTTGTTTTACCCGAGCCATTCTCTCCCACTATTAAAATTTTCTCTCCCTTTTTAACCTCTAAATTAAAATTCTCAAAAATTTTCCTTTTATCATAGGAAAAACTAATATCTTTTAAAATTATTGTATCTGAATCCCCTGAAACTTTAACCTCCCTTAAAACCTTACCTTCAAATTCCTTTAATCTTTCAATATATCCTGAAATTGTGGAAAACTTTGGAAATTTATCAATTATTTCTTTTCCATAGAATATTACTCTTTCAAAGGCATAAATAAACCCAAAAAATCCGCCTATTGTGAGATTCCCTCTCATTGTTTCATATCCCATAAATATCATAGTTGTAACCTGCCCCAGATTAAGAAAAATTCTGCTTAAAGTGTTATAAACCATAGAATCTTTATATCTTGAATAAAAAATATTAATAAAATTTTCAAGGGTTTCTTTAAGTTTTTCATAAACAAAATAAAAGGCATTAAAAATTTTTATTGTTACATAACCACTTACTCCACTTCCTATAATTTCCCTTAATCTTCCTTCTGCTTCCTTTTCTTCTTTTGATATTTCTTTTATTTTAGTTCCAAACTTTCCTGAAAGGATATAAAAAGCAGGAATAATAAGAAGGAGTAAAATGGTGCCCTTCCAGTTTAAATAAAGACAGAATAAAAATGCAGATAGAAAACCAATAAAGATTAATAAGGTTTCAACAAAAATATCAACTATCATATTTGCAATAGTAGAGGGTTCATCATAAATTCTTGATATAAAATACCCCTGCTCACTTTTCATTATTTCTAAATATGGAAATAGATTATAATTTTTAAACATTGATAATGTTAAGTTTTCTGTTATATCATTTTTAACTTTCTGGTTAAATAGAAAAGATAATAAAACTATCCATCTGAAAAATAGGGTAGAGAAAAGGTTAAGTAGTGAGAAAAGGAGAAAGAGTTTAAAGTTTTGTTTCATTATTCCTTCATCCATCAACAATTTAACAAGAATTGGGTCCCCCACTCCTTCTATAAAATAGCAAATTAAACCCAGAAAAATAAGAAATAAAAGCAAGTTCTTTTTCTTATTATAATGAAATATAATGAAAATTATATTTTTCATATTTTTACATTTTTAATAATTAATATTATATCTATGTAGATTTTTTTAAATCAACAAATTCTCAAAATCTTGGATGTTTCCTTTTTCCGATTATTTTACAAACCAGCAAAAAAACAAATATTAAAAGGGTTTTCTGATGATTATTTCCCTTTATCCTTAAGAGCTTGTCCTCCTTTATAATTCCAATCAGAAGAATGCTACAACCACAAAAAACTAAATTTTAAACAATAAAATGGCCAGAAATTATTATAAATAAACTCCACCTTTCTTTGTAAACGTCTTTCTAACAGATAAGAAAAACTTCTGTTTCCACATCCGGTTTTTCCCCTCCTCTGGTTTGAATTCAATAAAATTTAAGAAATAATGATCTGTTTTTCAAATAACTCCTTATAATGTTTGCAATCCTTCAATAGTGTTTCATGATTTCCTATACATAAAATTTCCCCCTCTTTCATTACTGCAATTTGGTCAGCTTTAGAGATTGTAGAAAGCCGATGTGATACTATAAAGAGTGTAATATTAGGAAATTCTTTCTTTATGTTATTAAAAATCAAGTCTTCAATGCGACTATCAATAGCTGCAGTTGCTTCGTCAAGAATAAGGACCAAGGGATTCCGAAGCAGAGCTCGTGCAATAGCAACTCTCTGTTTTTGACCATCAGATAAATTAAGTGCATTAATATTGAGATTGGGGGCAAACTCAGAAATACCACAGATATCACTTATTCTTTGAATCTCATAATCATTGTACTTGTCACCTAAGGTTAAGTTATTTTTTATACTATCGTTAAATATAAAATCTTTGTTTGCTACATAAATTATATTTTTACGTAATTCTATAGAATCATAATTTAAAATAGATTCCTCATTAAGCAAAATACTTCCTTGGGTAGGTTTAAGTAATCCTGCTAAAAGTAAGCAAAGGGTAGATTTTCCACTTCCTGTATTTCCAACTACTGCTATCCAACTTTTACTTGGTATTTCTAAATGTAGTGATTTAATTACCTCTTTATCCCCGTAAGAAAAACTCACATTTTTAAAAGTAATTTTTTTTAACTCCGAGATAGAAGCTCCCTTTACTATTTTTTCCTCCTTATGTTCTATTATCTCCAAAATACGACGAACGGATGGATAGGAGCCTGGAATTGTAGTTAATAGAAAATTGATATTCCATACCGGGACATACACACGGGGAACAAAAGTAAAAAAAGCAATTACAGTTGGTAAATCTACTAAATTCTTAGCAGCCATAATGCTACCAATACCAAGTATTACTAAAGGAAGAGTGTGTTCAATATAACCTGTTAATCCCCAATAGGTGAAGAAATAACGTGCTTTATATTTTGATGCTTTTGCCCATTCTTCCACTTTGGAATTAAAAATTTTCTCAAAATATTTATAGGAATTAAATATTTTTATAGTTAAAATTCCTGTAACATTTTCTCTTATTGATTCTATAACAGGATCACTTGCTTCCCTTTCTCTTTCAGCACTCTTTTCCAATTTAGGTTTAAAATTTTTCTCTCCAATTGTGTACAAAGGAAAGGTTGCTATGGTTATCAGTGTAAGAATTACATTTAATTTTAATAAAACAAAAAGTACTACTATGATTTCCACAAAAGCCGCAAGGAGAGCAGGGAATAAAGGAGAATTCTCCCCTATTATTTCTACATCCGATGATGCTTTTGAAATAATTTCACCGGGTGTAGTATGCCTGAAATAATCAATGGGTAACCTGAGTAATTTTGCATGAAGATCTTGCCTTAAACGCCCTTTAACTCTAATCTTTAGTCTTGCAACTTCATAATCTGATAGAGTCCAAAATAGTCGGGTAAGTGAATAGAAAAGTATAACTATTATACTTATCCTTAAAATATGGTTAATTTCCCTTATAGTAATACTATTGATTAGTTCCTTTACTAAAAAGGGAATTGCGGCTTCCAACACAATATAAAGAAGAGAGAAAAATATTATAGCAATAGTAGCTATTCTATCAATTTTAGGCAACTTAAGGATAAAGCTTAAATAAGGATTAATTTTTATTAATTTTAAGTTCATATTTTTTCAATCTTTTTCCACCATAAGTTTTCTAAAAACATTTTTATTTTAATCCATCTCGGTACCATTTTTCAAATACTTTCTGTTCCGAGAAGAAATCTTAACCCCTGTTTGAGAGTTTCAATAGTAAAATACCCCTTTTAAAGTAGCGGTGCGATTTATCGCACAATGTAGAGGTGTGATTTATCACACATTTAAAATCCTTAATTTTCAAGCATTTCAGAATCTAATTGTCAAACATAAGGTACATTCCAGTGAATAAAAAATTTAGGTATAAGATACGAGTTTATAAGGGATTTAATTTTTTCTTTCCAATCAATTTTTCCACCAGGTAAAATATAATATTTATCAATTAAAGGAATAACACATAGGTAATTTTTATATCCTTGCTTCTTATAGATAGTATATAATGTTTGACTACTTATCATTTCTGCTAATAAATAGTCTAATAAAGAATAAACACCTCTTGCAAAATGAACTGTAGATGCCCAAAAAGAATTTTTTGGGTGTTCAATACCTATTATTTCCTGGTAAATATTAGAATATAATTGGTCAATATCATCATAATTTTGTAAATACACATTTCTTTCAAATTCTATTCCAATCAACATTTTTAAAATATCATAAAGAGATTTTAATTGCATTCTTTTAAGCAGAAAAAGAATATCGTCTTTTTTAACTTTTAATTCTTGTTCTAAAAATAAAGGATTCATTACAATCTTTTCAAAGCAGGTGGCAACCCCTTCAAAAAAGGCGGAAGGCTCAGCAGATGCCAGGAGATAATCATTTCCTTTTTGCCTGATAGTATGAAATGCATGGCCTAACTCATGAAAAAGATAACTAAGTGATTCAATCGTTTTTCTGGGATTATACAATATTTTTGCCTCATCAAAGAATGTACCTATGCATAATCCATCATAGGGTATTTCTACTTTATAAAATCTTATTTTCATTTTATTCAAATCATACCCTGAACTTTTTAGTGTTTTTTTTAAAATATTTTCAAACTGAGCTTCTTGAATAGAAAATTTATCATTTGGTGTAAACAAACAAAAATAATCAATATCCCATGGTTTTAGATTTGATAATCTGACATTATACAAATCTTCTAATAAATTATCTAATTCTCTTCTTACATCCTGGGCAATTGATGATATATTAATATCAAAATTTTTAAGTCCACATTGATAATTAATCCACTCTTTGATATCTAAAAATTTTAGAATCTTAATTTCTTTACTTCTAAAATGAAAAAGCTTAATATACAATTCCTTATTTTTTTCACCTAAAAGTACAAAATTATCCCATGCCTTTTTTCGCAATTTTGGCTCACTACTGGACTCTAAAATTTTAAGAATCTCAGACCTTGAAATATTCTTTCCATCAATGGCAAATTTGAATTTTATGCAATTCTGTATTATAGCTTGGGCAATACTTGATAATGATACTTTATTGAAGTGCATATATTTAATACAATTTTTTCTCAAATATTGTATTTTTCTATACAATTCATCATTTTCGCAAAAAAGATTCGGTTTATAAGCTTTGATGAAGGGTTTTACAACATTTTTATAATAAGCTAATCGCTCATTTTCAATGCTCTCTAAACTTTCATGAGGTAAATTCATGTACATATTGAATTTAGCTTTATTTTCACGCTTAGAAAACTCTTCTAAACAATCAGAAATTTCCTTTAATTTATGTTTTAACTTCTTCAGGTAGCTCATCTCCTTTATAAGGTTTAATATTATGCCTTTGTAATATATTATAAAATTGCCTTTCTTTAACTCCTATCTTTTTCTGCAACTTCTTTATACTTATACCTTTCTCTATATAGTAAAGTATAAGACTCCTTTCAAAACACCTAACCATCTCTTTTATTGTGTTTTCCTTCGCCCAAACCTCCTTCCCAGTCCCTGTCTCCCCATAAATCAAAGCAGGACCACCTTCCTCCCAAAAAGAGAAATCCTCAATTATTCTCTTTAAGGATTTTCTTAAATACATAGAAATAGTTTAAGATTTTAAATAGCATAATTTCAAGAAAAAGCGGTGTGATTTATCACACATCTAAAATGCTTAATTTTCAAACATTCTCGCATACAGCTCTAACACATGGGTAACTAAATCTTTAAACCTTCCTCCCACGAAAAAAGAATTTTTTCTAAATTCTCTATAACTTCGTAAGGAGGTCTATCTTCTGTTAATATTTTTAAATCCTTGAAATTTAAATCTAAAAAATTCTGTAAGGTTTCTGGTAATTTCTTATTAAGAAGAATGACTGCTCTTACACCTGAATAAAACTCAGAAAGCGCTATTACCTTAAACTTATCAATAATATCCATAAGCTTCAAACAGGAATTCATAGTCATAGGAACATAATCTTCCTGATTCCCTGAAGTGGGAATTGAGTCTGATAAATCAGGAAAGGTAAGAGTTTTTATATAAGATAAAAGTGAAACAACAAGGGAATGCAAAAGCATTAAACCTGACTTTTTCCCTGGGTCTTTTGATAAAAACTTAGGCATATCTATTATATCGCTTCCCATAAGATGATTGATTCTTCTCTCAGAAATATTTGATAGAACTGCCATAATCTTTTTTAAATTCTCCGCCACAAAAGAAAGTCTTACTCCCATAAAATTACCACCTGAAATTACTTTATCTTCTATAAGAATTGGATTATCACTTATAGACTCAATTTCTTCTTCTATAACTTTTTTGCAAAAATTAAGAATTTCCTCACATGCTCCTCTTATTTGTGGCATACATCTAAAAGAATATGGGTCCTGCACAATTTTCCTTTTTTTCTCATAGAGATATCCCTTTAAATTTTTTCTGTAAAATTCAGCAATTTTTTCCTCATATTTGGAATTTCTTAAAGAGATAAGCTTTGAATCAAACACCTCAGGGTTCCCACCAATAGCAATAAAAGAAAATAAATAGGCAATATCATAAATTGAAAGTGCCCTTTCCAATTTTTTCAAAGAATAAATAAGAGAGGCAAGCGATACATGAATCCCATTTAAAAGTGAAAGCGCTTCCTTAAACTCAAGCTCAAGAGGTTCTGTTCCTGTAGATTTCAAAACTAAATAGGTAGGAAAAACATTATCATTATGATAAACCTTACCGCCTCCTGTTAAAGCAAGAGCAATATGTGAAAGGGGTATCAAATCGCCACTCGCTCCAAGAGAACCATAAGATGGAACAAAAGGAACAATATTCTTATTTAAAAATTCCTCAATTTTTAAAAGAACCTCGGGTCTTACACCAGAATAACCTTTTGATAACATATATAATCTCAAAAACATTGCCATTCTTATGATCTCTCTTGGCAAAGGCTCTCCATAACCTGCTGAATGGGACTTAACAAGGTCAATCTGAAACTCCTTAAGTTCCTCTTTCTCCAAAACTTTATCAGCAAACCTACCCACTCCTGTATTTATTCCATAAAAAACATAACCTTTTTTCACTAACTCCTCCAGCTTTTCTCTTTTCTCCTTTACCTTTTTCAAAACATCCTTTTCTACCTTTACTTTTTTACCCTTTCCTATCTCCCATACTTCATCAATATTTACTTTATCAATTCCAATATGAAAGTATCTCATTTTCTAAAAGAGAGACATCTGAGGAGGTTTTGTTTCCTTATGTGCCACCTCTTCCTCCACCTTCTCAAAATCTTCAAAAACCTTTATAATACCATAAACACCATCATAACCTGCTATTCTTTTAACTTTTCCCTCCCTCATATTTTTTATCCCTTCAACCACCCTTTCATTTGTTTCTTTTAAAAGTTCATCATAAGAAACATTCATCAAAACATTGAGTTCATTTTCAAATTTATTTACAAGATGCATCCATATCCTTTCAACTTCTACTGCATTTTCTCCCTTTTTTATTGCCTGAGCAATTATTTCTCTTAAAGGAACAAGATTTTTAAAGGGAATAAATGTTTCAGGTTTTTCCCCAGCTTTTCTATCAGCAAGCTTATATACCCTCGACAAAACACCTATGGTTAGGTGCCTTCCGCATCCTGGACAGATATAATTCAGTTTTTTTGATTCTTCCGGATGAAGGGAAACCTTACAGTTTCTATGACCATCAAAATGATATTTTCCCTCTTCAGGGAAAAACTCTATTGTGAATAAAAATTTTTCCCTATCTTTTTTCTCAAGAACATCTTTTAATTCTTTATAACTCAGATATTTTTTAAAAACATTTGCTTCTCTACCAATTCTATCAGGAGAATGGGAATCAGAATTTGAAACAAGAGAAAATTTATCAAGGGAGGAGAGCATCCAGTTCATTTCAGGGTCTGAAGAAAGACCTGTTTCAAGAGCAGTTATTTCATTTACATAGTTCCCAAAAGCTTCTTCAAGTGAATCAAAGCCTGAATTTGAACCAAAGAGGGAAAACCAGGGGGTCCAGATATGAGCAGGAATTATCATTATATCTTTTGAAATCTCCCTCACAATCTCAACAAACCTAACAGTGTCAAGGGAAAATGTGGGTCTACCATCAGCAGTAACAGAGCCATATAAAGAAAGTTTTCTTTCAAGTTTTTGAACAAGTTCAAACTCAGGAAAGGTTAAAACAATATGAATTTTTCGTACTTTTCCATTTTTATTGAAAATAAGATTTACTTCTGTGCTCAAAATAAAAAGAGTGCCGTCTCTTTCAAAATACCCATCTCCTCTTTCCCTCAAAATTTTTGTTAATTTCTTTCTATATTCAGGATGAAGTATATCACCTGTTCCAAGGAGATTTATTCCCTTTAATTTTGCATATTTTGAGAGAATTTCAGGCGTCATTTGAGAACTTGTCGCCCTTGAATAAAAAGAGTGAAGATGAAGGTCGAAAGCAAAGTATTTCATTTTATTGACACATATTGAACTCTTGTAGTATAAGGGGTTGGGGGAGTATACTTCAAATGCTCATAAACAAAATTTTTTCTAAATCCGGATTTTTTGAGTATATCAAGAACTTCTTCTATAGGATA
>FWWL01008795.1_pt1 | contig 12711 bp, 12 predicted proteins | sample 2228331 | NCBI WGS metagenome assembly FWWL01 (sample SAMEA103939775, study PRJEB20133) | metagenome | reverse complement strand
GTAAGCTATTTATAGCAACTCCCACCCGCCCACCCTAAAAGATTTCACAGGGGGCTTCGCCCCCCTAGAATACCCCACTATTTAAAGAAAGTGCTTTAAGCACTTAGGCACCCGACTTTTTTATTTTCTGATTTCTCCGTCAGAGAATTTTTTCTTAAATAGAAATTCCTGGGGGTAAATCTAGTTATTAGAGAAAACATCTTTATACTATCTTATCGAGAGTTGGGTTTCTGAAAGTGAATTATTTCTGTATTTTGAGTTAGAATTTTTTCATGAGTAAGTTATCTTTAGCTATACCGAAGGGTAGATTATTTGATGATACAGTTGATTTGCTTTTGAGAAGTGGGATAATAAATGAGAGAATTGTGGATAATTCTAGGAAGTTGATTGTAGAAACTCAAAATGGGAGTATGTCTTTTCTTTTGGTAAGAGCTAAAGATGTTATAACTTACGTGGAGGAAGGTATAGCTGACCTAGGAGTGGTGGGGTTTGATTTAATTCTAGAATATGATCCTGATGTTTTTGTATTGGAAGATCTTGGTATAGGGTGGTGTAAGTTGGTAGTCGCAGGGAAAGAAAATTTTTCTTTGGAGAAGATAACTTCCTTAAGGGTTGTGACCAAATATGTGAATATAACAAGGTCGTTTTTTAGAGCAAAAGAAATAGATGCAAAAATAATTGAACTGTACGGATCTGTGGAATTGGGTCCTATAACGGGATTGAGCGATTGTATAGTTGATATAACATCTACTGGTGCTACTTTGAAAGAGAATAACCTAACAGTGATAGAAGAGATAGTAGAGTCTACTTCAAGATTGGTATCAAATAAAAAGTCTTTTTATGTTAAGTCAGACTTGATTCAGGATTTTCTTAAGAAAATTAGGTCTGGTTTATCACAAGTATGATTAGAAAAAGCTCTCGTAAATGTTTCTCTCTCAATCTAACTTTAATGGAGAGCCTTTGAGAATAGTTATAAGCAAAACGATTACAGTATAAGTTTTACAGCTTTTTTTACTTCTTTGATGGTTTGAGATGCCACTTCTCTGGCTTTTTTTGAACCTTCTATCAATATATCGATTACTTCGTCTTTGTGTTTTTCGTAGTAACTTCTTCTTTCTTTTATTGGTGATATATACTCTAGGAATTTTTTTGCTATTCTATCTTTACATTCTATACATCCGATCTTTGCACCAGTGCACTCTTCTATAACCTGTGTAACTATATCTCTAGCGAAAACTTTGTAAAGTGGGAATGTTTTACAGTTATCTGGGTTGCCCGGGTCTGATCTTCTTGGTCTTCCTATATCTGTTACCATACTTTTTATTTTGTTGTATATTTCTTTTTCTGAGTCTTTTAGATAGATTGCATTATTATAGCTTTTACTCATTTTTCTTCCATCTATACCGTAGATATGTGATACTTCGCCAAGAATGGGTTGTGGTTCAACTAAAATTTCACCATATAGGTAGTTAAATCTCCTAACGATTTCTCTTGTTATTTCGAGATGGGGTAACTGATCTTTTCCTACTGGAACTCTTGTAGCTTTGTATAGGGTTATATCAGCAGCTTGTAAAACCGGGTAGCAAAAGAAACCAGCATTATCTAAGTCTTTGTCTTTCATATTTTCTTTAGCATCTTTATAAGTTGGATTTCTTTCTAACCATCCCATGGGTGTTATCATAAGTAGTATAGAAAATAACTCGACATGTTCTGGAACCATCGACTGTACGAAAATTGTTGATTTATTTGGATCTAGTCCTGCAGCTAACCAGTCTATAACCATTTCTAATGTCAACTCTTCTATAGCTTGTTTTTTATCAAAGTCGGTAGTTAAAGCATGTAAATCTGCTACCATGTAGAAACATTCGTATTCGTCTTGGAGTTTTACCCAATTTTGAAGGGCCCCTACGAAGTTACCTAAATGTAAGTATCCAGTTGGACGCATTCCACTTAAAACTCTTTCCATATTTTCCCCCTAGTAAGATTCTGGAACGAGGAATCTAGTAATCCATTTGTAGACAAAATACATCGGAAAGGCAAAAACAAAATTTAGACCAGCTTCTATTAAAGGTAACACTAACCAGTTGCTTACAGAGATATTTGAGAATAGTAAGCTTTCGATGAAGAGAATGACATATTTTACAAAAGTTGAGATCAGTGATATGATTGAAAGTGTGGGAATTAAGTCAGAAACGAATATTTTCTTGTATAATTCCACGGAATACGCTATAGTAGCATTTACAAAGATGTGAGTTCCGATATTACTACTAGTTAGTAAATCTTGAAAGAAACCTATAAAGGCAGCCCAGATCAGACCTTGAGCTACACTTATTTTCAGAGAGTAGAAAATGATAAAAATTAAGAGTAAATCTGGCAAAACTCCATAGATCTTGAACTCCGGTATAGATTGAATTACACCGATTAATGCGAGTATAATAATTCCGAGAATTGTTCTCATAGTGCTTAGGAATATCTTTCTCTAAGTTCTGTTACTTCTTTTTCGAGTGCGGTTTCGATATCTTTTATTCTATCTAGTTGATCGTTAGGTATTTCTATCTTGACTCTTATTATCTTAGGTATAATTTTCATCTGTTGTATTACGGAGACAGGAACTTTATAGTTAACTACTAGGTCATGGGTCAGATCGTAAAACTTTAATATAAGTTTAGCCATAAGTATTTGCTTTTCTGGTGAAGAATATGAGTCTATAGGGTCATAGGCGATCTGTTGTAAGAACCCTTCTTTTATTACTCTTGCAACTTCAAGTAGTAGTCTTTCAGATTGTGGTAAAACTTCAAGCCCTACTATTTTTACTATTTTCTGGAGTTTATCTTCCTTGACCAAAAGGTCCATTATTCTTTGTCTTACATCTTTGTATTCGGGATCGAATTTTTCCCACCATTTTTCAACCATTTCTACGTAGAAACTGTAACTTTGCATCCAGTTTATGGAAGGGAAGTGTCTTTGGCTAGCTAGCTTCTTATCGAGAGCCCAGAAACACTTTGTAAATCTTTTTGTGTTTTGTGTCACTGGTTCTGAGAAATCACCTCCTGCAGGAGAGACTGCACCTATGATAGTAAGAGAACCTTTTTTGTTACACAAGACTTCAACACTACCTGCTCTTTCGTAGAAAGCAGCAAGCCTAGACCCAAGGTAAGCAGGGAATCCTTCTTCTGCGGGCATTTCTTCCAATCTACCGGATAATTCTCTGAGAGCTTCTGCCCATCTACTTGTCGAGTCTGCCATGAGAGCTACATTGTAACCCATATCTCTAAAGTATTCACCAATAGTTATACCAGTGTATATGGATGCTTCTCTTGCTGTAACAGGCATGTTTGAGGTATTGGCTATTATAACTGTTCTTTCCATTAGTGGTTTCCCGGTTTTTGGGTCGATGAGATGTGGAAAGTCTTCCAAAACTTCAGTGATTTCGTTACCTCTTTCTCCACAACCAACATAGATTATTATGTCAGCATCTGACCATTTCGAAAGCTGATGTTGTGTTACTGTTTTTCCTGTGCCAAAACCACCCGGTATAGCAGCAGTACCACCCCTGGCTATAGGGAAAAGAAAGTCTATAACTCTTTGACCAGTAAACATAGGTTCAGAAGGAATATACTTATCAGATATTGGTCTAGGAATTTTTACCGGCCATTTATGATACATTTTGAGTTCTTGTCTACCTCTTACTGGATCTTCGATTACGCATATCACGTCTTCAACGGTATATTCTCCTTCTTTAGCAATGTAAACAACTTTGCCAGCTTTGTCTGGTGGTACAAGTATCCTATGTACAATTCTTGAGGTTTCTTGGACTTCACCTATTATACTACCACCTTTTAGAAGATCTCCTTCCTTGATTAAGGGTTTGAACCCCCATTTGGTTGACCTATTTAAAGCAGGTAGGTCTATACCTCTTGGAATAAATATACCATATTCGAAAAGTTCATCTAATGGTCTTTGAATACCGTCGTAAATCTTTGAAAGAAGCCCTGGCCCCAACTCTACAGATAAAGGTTCACCGGTTCCATAGACATAATCACCTGGTTTTACACCAGCAGTATTTTCATATATCTGAACTATCGCAGTATCACCAGAAAGAGAAATAACTTCCCCTATAAGGAGATACTTCGAGACTTTTACAACTTCCATCATTTTTAAATTTTTCACATCTTTTACCAAAGCTAGAGGACCATTTATCTCCTCTATCACACCTACAATATTTTTTTCGAGATTTTCTTTCAAGGTAGCTTCAGCCATAAATACCTCTAATCTAAAAAGTTATAATACAATCCGAATTTTCAGTTAAGCATCAAAGGTTTTTCAAATTATTTTATTTCAGAGTCAACAGTTGCTTAGTATTCTATTTAGAGGAATTTCTTCTCAATCCTCATAATTGTTGTTTTAAATGGCTTCGCCCCTTATTTTAAGAAAATGCCTTAGGCAACTCTATTCTCTAAGAAAGTGAACTTCTTCTTTGATGCGAATTATTACTCCTTCTTTAAGCTAAGTACCGTTTGTTTGCTTTTTAGCATGCTATTTAGGGTACCTTCCCACCCAACCCACCCTTAGTTACTTCTAGGGGGTCCACCCCCTAAGTATACCCCCATTTTAGTTAGGTAACTTTTGTTTGCTTTTTAGCATCCTATTTATAGTAACTCCCCCCAACCCACCCTTTAGTTACATACAGGGGGCGAAGCCCCCTAGTAATACCCCCAAGTCTGAGACTCTTTTTTCTTCTTTGGGTTAGATAACTTTTGTATGCTTTTTAGCAACCTATCTAGAGTAACCTCACCCATCCCTTAGTTGTTCACAGGGGTTTTCACCCCCTAAGCATACACCTTTATTTGATAAGTTAATTATAGGTACTTCGTCCCCTAAGTGTACCCCCGATTTTAAGAAAAGTGCCATAGGCACAGTGCCTAAGGCACCCACCTTAATTGTTCAATAAGGAAAAATTCTTGTTAAATAGAAATTTCTGCTTTTTCTTTTAGGGGGAATTATAGATATGTGAGGTAAGAAGTTATGAATATTAATAGCATACTTAAGAGTATTGACTCTTTAGTTATCCGACTTCTTGGGCAAGTTAAGGATGTGAGGAAGAGGATTAGGAAGAGACTGAGGATGGGATATGTTTTGGGATATATCATATTTGGTTTAGTAATGGGGAGTAAGAGCAAGTTAAAGCTGGAGGAAGCTTGCTATAGAAATTCCTGGAAAGCTCTGAACTTAAGTTGATATAGTTGAGAATCTTAAGTTATAATTCATCACCGAGCTATGTTTTGCGCCCGTAGCTCAAAGGATAGAGCATCTGCCTTCTAAGCAGAGGGTTGCGAGTTCGAGTCTCGCCGGGCGCATATTCTTTACTGAGGTGTTTTATATGTCTCGAAATGTTATAATAGGTCCAGTGATGACAGAAAAAGCAAATTACGTCATTTTCGACAAAACCGGTAAATATGTTTTCAAAGTCCTAAGAGATGCCACAAAAATGGAAATAAAACAAGAAATAGAAAAACTATACAATGTTGAAGTAGAAAAAATAAACACAAGTATTCCCCCAAGAAAGTGGAAATCTCTAAGGGGCCGGGGTGGGTATACAAGTGGCTGGAAGAAAGCCTACATAACATTAAAGAAAGGAAAAATTCCTATTTTTGAAGAGATTAATCCGCAACCTATTGAGAAGGAAACTAAACCTAAAAAGGAAGAATCTAAAAAAACAAAAGAAAAAGCTTCTACTAAAAAATAGCCAGGAGGGATAAAATGGGTATAAAAGTATACAAACCAGTAACAAATGCTTCTAGAAACAGAACAGGTTACGATTTTAGCGAGCTAACAACTTCCGAACCTTACAAAGGGTTAACTTTTGGTCTTAAGAAAAGCGGTGGTAGAAATAACTTAGGTAGGATGACAATCTGGACAAAAGGTGGAGGACATAAAAGACTGTATAGAATAATAGATTTCAAAAGAGATAAAAGAGACATATGGGGCAAGATTGAAACAATAGAGTATGACCCAAATAGAACAGCAAGAATTTGTAGAGTAGTTTACGAGGACGGTGAGAGAAGATATATTTTAGCGCCTCTCGGAATAAAAGTCGGTGATAGGATAATGGCTGGTGAGAATGCACCTATAGAAGTAGGTTGTGCGCTTCCTCTAAAAAACATTCCCGTTGGTGCTATTATTCATAACATCGAACTTACCCCAGGTAAGGGTGGGCAAATCGCAAGAAGTGGTGGTAGCTTCGCTAGATTAGAAGCAAAGGAAGGTAAATATGCTATACTAAGGCTACCTTCGGGTGAGATAAGGATGGTGCTTCTCTCTTGTTATGCTACAATAGGACAGGTTAGTAACCCTGATGTTGTGAATATACTCATAGGAAAAGCTGGTAGAAGTAGATGGCTAGGAATAAAACCTAAAGTTAGAGGTGTAGCTATGAACCCAATAGATCACCCTCACGGTGGTGGTGAAGGTGGTAAACAGAAAGGTTACCCATATCCAATGACACCATGGGCCAAGCCTACCTTAGGTTATAAAACCAGAAAGAAGAAAAAACAATCTAACAAGTACATTTTACAAAGAAGAAAATAGTTAATGGTTATTTTCCCACCATGCTTTATAGGTTTATACACCTGCTATTCTAGGGGCTCACTTATCGATGTCCCTTCTATAGAAAAGCTTTCTCTATCTCTAGGTATAAAATCTGTTGGAGTTTGTGATAAAATACCTTCTCTGTGGATAAGTGAAATTCTACATTCACCTAAAGGTGCGGTAAAGGTTTTTGCAGCACCCGAAAGAACCTTGTCACTCGAAGGGCATAAAATAAAAATCTATGTGACACCAAACGACCTTGAATCCTTCATTGCCTTATCCAACAATAGTTTCCTTCTAGATGTCTCACTATTAAAGAATTTCAACTTTACTATATTTTACGCCGGAAATGATCATAAAATCTTTGAAACATTATATGACATATTCACTTACAGATTAGGAATCTCCCTACAAAACAACTTTAGTGTTATTGAAAAGTATCTAAAAAGAATTGATCTCATAGTACCTTTCCATTTTTCCAATGTTCCACCTTCTTTAAAAGAGTATAAAACTCAAATCCTTAACATTCTCGGAAAAATAAGTTTTTTCCCTGACGCACTCGAGATAATCTCGAAAGTCGACAAAATACCTGAAGAGATAATAGCGAAGATAATATACACTCAAGATTACCTTAGAGATGTCAGAGATATCTTTAAAGAAACTAGCAGAAGTAGAGAAGAGACATATTCAAGTCTGTTGTGGAACCTAATTACATCAAAAGGAAAACCAGATGAAGAGGTGAGAAAAGAATTCTTTCACATTTCTAAACTAGGGCTATCAGAGTTCTTTTACAAGTTCATACTTTCTATTCAAGAATACTCAAAAGATTACTTAATAGACTTACCTTTACTCAGCACTTCTAGAATCCTCAAAACTCTCAGACTATCCAAAGTCAACAGAACCAGAGGAAGATACCTTTTTAGGTTTCTATTAGACAACCTACCTCTGTATGTAAGAATAAATCTCTACGGCAACAAAGACATTTTCTTGAAACTTTTGAAAGAAAACTTCTCAGACACCTTGTTTCATAGAGTTTATCCTGTTCACCTAAGTGAAAAAAAAGTTAAAATCATATCACAGAGAATTTCTGAAAGTAATCCACAAGCTTTAGAAAAACATCTTAGAAGTTTAGTTGAGTCTTACAGAGTTAGTAATAACCTATTTTTTTCGAACACTTTGATCAAACAAAAGATTTTGGAAAGATCAAACTTTGACCTTGTGGCTATTGGTAAGTATTATGATGTTGTACTGGACATAAAGTCTAGTAAATACGACTTAATTTTCTTTAGGTCTGGAAAAACGAACGATACAATCGATGTTAGCAGATTTTTTGATATTGTCAAAAATGACAGATTTTTTATCACACCAGAAATATCTTCCTTCTGGTATGATAACATGAGAAAAACTTTTGATTTCAAAGGGTTTAATGGTTTATTTAGGTATTTCTACCTATCATATGTAATTTCTAGAAAACCTTACCTTAAAAGTCTTGTTGAAGAATTAATCGAATTGAAAGGCACGCCATTTTTCGAGGATATTTTACCTAAAGACACAGATGAAGAAGTGATAAAACTACTTTTCTCAGTAGTAACCTCAAAAGATAAATACGAATACTCGATCAGGGAAGTAGATTTTTTTAATTTACTTTTAAACACTAATATCGGAAAAGACATCTCAACAGCTATATCTGATTTCGTTAACAGATTTAGAAACATCATAGGTATAAAATCTTTCGAGATTTCCAGTTTTTACAATTTCCTTTATCTTATTTCACTGAGGATAAGAGACCTAGAAAGTTTTGTAAGTTTAATATTCGAGGAATCCTTAGAAAAGCACTACAATTCAACATTGGTTATGGTAAATCACTTCTATAAGTTAGGGTTTCTATTCTTACAACATGATATCAACGAGAGTGGTTTCAAAAAGGTATTAGTAAGAAACGATAAGATAATCTTGCCTTTTAGTGTTGCAAAAGTCAGCAAAAATTTTGTCTCTGAAATCTTTGGGGAAAGGAAACATAAACCTTTCGAAAATTTCTACGATTTCTACAAAAGAGTTGGCAATAGATACCCATTAGAGACAAGTAGATTAGTCAAATGTGGGTTTTTTGATAATTATGACTCAAGAGAAAAATTAACAAAGTTTATAGAATTTAGTGATAAAGCTAGCAAGGACCTGTATTTTATACGTGAAGAACTCAAAATCACCAAACTTCCATTGCACATATATAGATCAGATTTTTCGAGCTATAGAGAAAAAGCGAACGTTGGCACAATAAGTGATCTGAAAAAGTTGAACTCTTTCAGCTTTTTAGGAGTGGTTGTATTCGTTGATAAGTTTGGAAATATAGTTGTTGAAGACGAAACAAACATCGTATATATTAGAAATAAGATCTTTCAGAGTATTAAAGTTGGTGATTTCGGAATTTTTGAAGTATCTTTAGGGAAATCTGGTATTCTAGGATATGATTTTATACTCAAGTTTTTTGAAAAAATGCTATAGGAATTTGAAAACAGAAGTATTACTGTTTCTGGTTTCTAGATTTTTTGATATTATCTATCAATATGTAGACCACAAAGTAGCTTATTATAGCAACTACCAGAGAAATAACTAAATTTCCCGCTATGAAAGCTAAGGTAAACTTTAGAGTTGTGTTCAAAAAATTTATCTTTAGGTCCAGTAGCTCTATTCTTACCCCTGTTATAAGTTCTCCTAACTTGTAACTGGAAAATATCCAGAAAGGACTTAGGAAGGGATTTCCTAAAGCAGTACCTACGAACGCAGCTATTACATTAAACCTTATAAATATCGCAAAAAAACTAATAACCAAAAAACCTAACCCAAATGTAGGTAAAATACCTATAAATACACCAACAGCAAACCCTAAAGATATCTCATGTATAGAAGCTCTTAACCTAAGCAGTTTTTTGAGGTTTACTAATAAACTCCTGAAAAGCTTGCCAATTACTGTATCTTTAAATCTCATTGAGATGTTATTCTAACAAACTAGAATGTGATCTTTCTAGATAATATAGTAGCCACACAGGAATTTCTGTTTTAGAGTTGATATTTTAAAAGGGGGCAATTAGGGTGGGTGTCCAAGACACTTTCTTAAAATAGAGGTCAAACTCCTATAATTGAGGAAAGAGGCCTAGTCTCATGCCTAAGACACTGTGCTTAAAGCACTTTCTTTAAAAAACAGGGGTATTCTAGGGGGCCAAGCCCTCTGTGATCAACTTACTAAAAAACGGGGGTACACTTAGGGGGTGAAATCTCATAGATAACTTAAGTGAGGGTAGACGGGAAGTTACTTTCTAAATTCAAGCAAGAGAGAATATTGCTAAGGTGCGAAGCCACATTAATTAGTTTTACTTTCTTAGAATAAGGAAGTACCCTCAGAGGACAAAGCCCTATGTGAAATCTTTTAGGACGGGTGCCTAAGGCACTTTCTTTAAATAATGAGGGTATTCTAGTGGATGAAGCCCCTTACAATTAGGAGAAGAGGTTTAGCCTCGGGGGTAATCTTAGGGGGTAGAACCCCCTAGAATCAAACTAAGGGATGGGGAATTACCCTAGATGGATGCTAATAAAAATTCTTAAGTAGAAATTCCTGTACTTTACATGGTATTAAAGCATAATTTACCAAACATCTGCTTTTTAGTTTTCCACTAGTGTTAGGAAATGTTTTAACGATAGTGATCAAATAGATATTTTCAAAAAAGTAGATAAACATTAAAAATTCTCAAAAGATTTTTCATTGAAACTACTTTTCAAATCATTTTATACTTTGAAAGTAGGAGGTAATAGTATGATTGAAGTAAAAATCTCAAAAAACGTGAATGAATTCATAAAAGTGTCTTTTTTAATTCAAGGTAATGACCCCAATTGGGTTCCACCACTGCTTATAGACCTAAAACACAAGATAGATAGAAAAAAATCTTCTTTTCTAAATCACAACGATGCTGAGTTTTTTATAGCTTACAAAGATGGAAAACCTGTAGGGAGAATAGTTGCTATCGAAAACAAACAACATAATGGATTATATGGCTCAAAAGATGGTTTTTTTGGTTTTTTTGAATGTGTGGACGATCAAGAGGTAGCAAATGCTCTTTTTGACAAAGCCTGTGAATGGCTAAAATCTAGAGGGCTCACTAAGGTTTACGGCCCTGCCAATTATTCATCCAATGATGACTGGGGGCTCTTAGTTGAAGGTTTTGATACACCTCCTTTCGTTCTCATGCCCCATAACCCAGAGTACTATAAAAAACTCATAGAAAACTACGGTTTTACCAAAGCAAAAGATTTATATGCTTGGTATTACGATGCAACTTTACCACCTAGTGAAAAAGTTATGAAACTTTACAATGTTATTTTAGAAAAACTGACTAAGGAGGGTTTTAAAATAAGAAACATAGATGTAAAAAGAATCAATTCTGAAGTTGATAAAATAGTTGAGATATATCACGATAGCTGGTCAGACAACTGGTTTTTCTTGCCTCTTACTAGCGAAGAAAAAAAAGATATATCTGAATTCTTGGTGAATATAGTTTATCCTGAACTTGTCATAATAGTAGAAGACAAAAATGGAGAACCTGTGGCGTTCTCTGCAAGTGTCCATAACATAAATGAAGTTTTAATAAAGTATAGAACTAAAAATCTATTTCTACTGGGTATCCAACAATTGCTTTCTTTAGCTTACCGACTCTATGTAAAACCTTACAACAAATTCAATAGCGGAAGGTTGCTTCTTGCGGGTGTCAAGAAAAAGTACAGAAGGTTAGGAGTAGAAGTAGCATTATACATAAGATCTCATATTTTTAGCCAAAAACTTGGGTATAAATATGGAGAACTTTCATGGACGCTAGAAGATAACAACTTGATAAATGGCGAAATAAAAAAGATGGGAGCAAAGCTTCACAAAATATATAGAATATATTCGAAGGATTTGTGATTTATTCACGACTTACTATAACCTTGACGATGTCAATTTCGCTTTCAAGAAAACCCATACTAATAAGCTTTTGATTATCAAAACCTTTTTTGATAAGCGACTTGAGAATGTTTATTCTTTCAGCAGAATCTAAATTTTCTATCTCCTCTTTGCTTGGAAATTTTTCTTTCACCTTTTCCAGGGCACTATCTGACTTCTTCAGCAAATTAGCATTGTTTTCTCCTTTTTGATCTGTAGAGTCTAGACTGAGTATTTTGGTGTCGAATTTGGAAGATATTTCAGAAGTATTTAAAGCTCTAGATTCATTTACTCCTGAAACCGAAACGGGAATCTTACTAGAATTTTTAAGCAATTCGTATCTTTTTATTAAATCTACTGCTGTCTTAGTTATTTTTTCGAGTTCTTTTATTTTTTCATTGGCTGTTTTCACTACTTTTTCTAGATCTCTTATTTTGTCATCCATTAATACTATTTTTCTATTTGAGACTTTGTTAAATTCCAATATTAGCGATTCGATCTCCTTTTTTACCTCTTCAGCTAGCCCGCCACCTCTTATTAGTTTTATTTCATCCTTGAGCCTAGCAAAAAGAAATATTGAGACAGCAATCGAAACAACAAAAAGCACTACAAAAATAAAAGTCATACTATAATATCTAGTTTATCACCCTTTCCATTTTCAACTACATGGGTAATTTGATTATTTCTTTCTTTGCTTTGGTTATTATCATTTTTACCTTGGTTAAAAAAATTCTGGGTTCTATCTTCACCCAAAGCTCTTCTTTTTATCTTTTCTGATTCTCTTTCTGTCCTTTCTATCTCACTGGGTTTGTTTTGATCTTGGATTATCTGATTTTCTTTTTGAACTTTCATATGTGAAGCTATGAGAGTAGCATATCCTGGATTATGTGACGATAGTTTAGGGCTCAAATGTTCACTGAATATTACTGTTTTTACATCTAAAGGAGAATAAGGCATACACTAATATTTTCGTAAAAATTTGCCCTATAAGTCAAGAGTTCATTACTTTCTAAAATTATTCTCTTTTCCTAAGAAGTGATAAAGCTAAACCTATTCATTTTTTGAATTAGGTAACCTTTGTTTGTTTTTTTAGCATCCTACTTAGGGTAATTCCCACCCACCCTCCCCTTAGTTTAATTCTAGGGGGTTAACAC
>FWWL01008794.1_pt1 | contig 12711 bp, 10 predicted proteins | sample 2228331 | NCBI WGS metagenome assembly FWWL01 (sample SAMEA103939775, study PRJEB20133) | metagenome | reverse complement strand
GCGCAACCGCTCCGGCAGCAACGCGCTCGGCAGTCTCGCGGGCACTCGCGCGCCCACCGCCGCGCGGGTCGCGGTAGCCATATTTCAGATGGTAGGTCAGATCCGCATGGCCTGGACGAAATGTATCGGCAATTTCGGCATAATCGCGGGAGCGCTGATCGGTGTTGCGAATAAGAAGCGCTAGCGGCGTTCCGGTTGTGCGGCCCTCAAACACGCCGGAGAGAATTTCAACCCGATCCTCTTCGCGCCGTTGCGTTGTGTATCGGCTCTGGCCGGGCCGCCTTCGGTCAAGCCAGGGTTGAATATCGGCTTCAGACAGGGGAATGCCGGGGGGGCAACCGTCGACCACACAGCCAATCGCCGGGCCGTGGCTTTCCCCCCACGTGGTGACCCGAAACAGATGACCAAAGGTGTTGTGCGACATGCCCGGCCTTTGGCATGCCGAGGCGCGCCGCTCAAGAGGGATGAGGCTCGTGAAGGCCACTCCGCGCAAGCGCCGGGAGCTTTGGGCTTCTCCCCCCACAGTTCGCTCGGCTGCGGGCTGACTAAGGACGCCACTCCGCGCAAGCGCCGGGCGCTTTGGGCTTCAGGCTTCGGGAGGCCGGCGCCAATCGCTGCAGTCCCAGCCTGTCCAGCGCTCAACCGCGGCAATATCGGCCTCGTAAAGCGGCAAAAGTTGCAGAAATTCCGCGCGCGTCCATTTGCGATTATAGCTCCAGGTATTCACACGCCGCTCTTTTGGAATGGGAAAGTCCTCCGGCCCGCCAACAAAACGCACAGCTTGCCGAACATAATCCGCTTGCGCGCGCTTAAAGGCCTCGTATTTTATCAGCAGGACTTGCTCGCGCGAAAAAACTCGAAACAGTTCTGCAAGTTGCGGGGCATAATGACCGGTTGCGATATAGCCGTATTTGTTTTCTCGTGCGGCACGAATATCGCCGCCGGTTTCAAGTTCCACCCGCACAGCCTCCATAAAATCGCGCTTGTCACGAAGCCGCGCGCGTCGAAAATTCCAGGCAGAAAAGGCGCGCATTACGGGCGAGCGTAACAGTGCAATCACCTTAATTGCTGGATTGTAGCGATGGATGCGCTCAAGACAGCGGTAGTTTTTCAAATAAGTGGGCGTCGCCTCGCCCAAAAGCGCACCCTTCGGTGCAAAGACAAACCACCAATGCAGCGCAGAATAATCTGACCCATCGCCCCAGCGTTCATCACGATCGAAAAAATTGAGTTCTTTGATGATCGGTCCATAAATGCCGGGTACATGCCGCATATAATAGAAAAGGGCGGAGGTGCCGGCTTTTTCTGCACCGATGATGACAAAATCGAGCTTTGGGCGTGCATTGAGCCATGCCCGCCAGGCCGCTCGTGGCGACCAAGAGCGGAAAGCCGAAGCAGACCGACGAGGGGCAGGCATCGCAAACCTCATCAAAAAACCCTGGCCCAAAAACACCCTTGTCCGCGCGCGCAGCTCTGAAGGGACAAAGACAACGACGTCTCACCCGCGCGCACAGCTCTGCGAGATGCGGGCGGCTTGGCCACTCATGCCGAAACGAGGCGGGCTTGACAACAGGATCGCTGCCTGTGTGCGGCGCAAAGGGCGGTGCCTTTCAACTTGGTGGCGGGCGCGAACTTCGGCAAAAGAGCGCTAACGGGTGCTTGGTGACGCGCGTGTCGTCTGGCCGAAAGTACGCTGACACCCCTTGCGGGGCACGAAAAAGGCGTTATCTTCGCTCCTACCTCGGGGTGCCCTGATGCGGGGCTGAGATGCGGCAGCAGCCGCGAACCCGTTGAACCTGATCCGGTTAGGACCGGCGGAGGGAAGGTGCATGGATATCCTCCAAGACCGACTCCGCCCGTCGCAATGGAGGAGACCACATCACCATCCATCCTTGCTGCGGGCTTCGTTTGGATGGCTGCCGCTGCAGTCGTCAACGCACGTCCCGTACTGACAATCTTCGCTTATGACAGCATCGCCTACGACCTCGGGCCGGCAGTGCCCGAGGTCGACGAACCCCGCTGCGGCTGCGCGCTCAACTTTGTGCCGCTCGGGGGAAGGGCCGCGCTTGTCCCGCGCCTTGTGCGCGAGGCTGCACTCCACCGGCCTGATCTTGTGCTCGGGATCGAGCCTAATAATTTGGCGCGCGCGCGTGCGACCGGTCTTTTTGCCCCACATGGGATTTCGGCCTCACAGCCGGATTTACCTGTTGTTTTTACCGATCCGCTGTTCCTGCCCTACGCCTGGTCGAGGCTCGCCTGTATTGACGACGCGAACCGCCTCGAGGATGAGCCGCCGCAGAATTTTCGCGAGTTGATCGACAGTGAGCGGTCGCTTGTCCTGCAAAACCGGCACACCTTGACGACCGGTCTGGGTTTGGTGATGCGGATCGAGGCGGCCTACGGGGCCGAGGCGGAAGACATATGGCGGGGGCTCGCCGCGCGCATTTCCCGCGTGGTGCCGTCTTGGGCCAATGCTTATCACCCAATTTTCCGGCAAGGGCAGGCGGATATGGTTCTGTCCTATGAGACGTCACCCGGCTGGCACCTTTCTGAAGAAAACGATGACGGCCCGCGCGCGGCGTTGTTTGAGGCGGGTCATTCCGTTCGCATCGAGGTCGCCGCGACCTTTGCCGACGCTGCAAAACCCGAGCGTTTACGCGATTTTCTGTCCTTCACGCAAGAGCCCGCGTTCCAGGCCCTGATCCCGAAAATCCGCGTGATGTATCCAGTGGCCACTCCGCCGGAGGGGTTGCCGCCCGCCTTACGCAAAACTGCCGCGCCCGAGCCGCACGATCTTTGTTGACCCGGATGAAGCCGAGGCACGCCGGGAGGAAGCGCTTTTTCGCTGGCGGCGCGCAACGGGTCGTTAAGCGAGCCCCGGCAAAAGGCGCCGCGAGCGGCTGCCCACACTCACAACAACCATGCCCGGCTCTTGCGGCCGAGCCTCAGCCAGAGGAGAGACCATGAAAAAAGCCCTTTCGCTTTTCCTCGCGTCTGTTGCCGTCGCTTTCACAGCGGCGGCCGAACAGCCGACGCTCACGGTTTACACCTACGACAGCTTCGTTAGCTCGTGGGGCCCGGGACCAAAACTCAAAGAAGCCTTCGAAGCCGAATGTGGCTGCACGCTCAATCTGGTCGGTGCCGGTGATGGCGCGGCTTTGCTTGCCCGGCTTTTGATCGAAGGCGACCGGACCGAGGCCGACGTCGTCGTTGGTCTTGACACCAATCTCACAGCGCGGGCAGCGGCCTCGGGCCTTTTTGCCCCGCACGGGATCGAAACGCAATACGACCTGCCCATCCCCTGGGATGATCCCTTGTTCGTGCCGTTCGATTGGGGGTGGTTTGCCTTTGTCTACGACAAGACCCGCGTGAGCACGCCGCCCGCCAGTTTTGAGGATCTGATCGCCTCAAACCTCAGCATCGTGATTCAGGATCCGCGCTCGTCCACCCCCGGGCTTGGGCTTTTACTCTGGGTGGACACCGCCTATGGCGCGCGCGCCCAGGAGATCTGGGAGGGGCTCGCAAAGCAGATCGTCACCGTCACACCCGGTTGGTCCGAGGCCTATGGCCTTTTCCTGCGCGGCGAGGCCGACATGGTGCTATCCTACACCACATCGCCTGCTTATCACCTTATTGCCGAGGGGGATGACACCAAGGCCGCCGCCCCCTTTGCCGAGGGGCATTACATGCAGGTCGAGGTGGCGGGGATGCTGGCTCATGCCCGCAATCCAGAGCTGGCCCGGCAATTCTTGGAATTTTTGCTTTCGGACACAGCGCAGGCGATCATCCCGACGACCAACTGGATGTATCCGGCTGTGATGCCCAGTGAAGGATTACCCGCGGGCTTTGAAACCCTGCACCGCCCCGAGGTGTCGTTGCTGTTGAGTCCCGAAGAAGCGGCCGCGCGTCGCGATGCTGCTCTTGAGATCTGGCGCAATGCGCTTGCACGTTAGCCTAAACGCAGGCTGAAATCACTGCCTCGCCTCTTGCTCCGGCGCATGGCAGCGTGTCGCCACTCTTTTGACCTTCCGGGTTGAGAGAGAGCGCGCGCTGTCGCCGGGGCAGGGTATTTTCTTCCACGAAGGCGCTTGGGCGGATTCAGATGCGGGGAGCGCGGGGTGCGAGACAACCGAAATTCGGAGAGCCTGTCGGCAGAGGCCCAACATGGCGAGGCCCATCCTGGCCCGCATGGGCCGCTTTGGCGGGCGCCCCCTGTGATTCTTCTCGCAGGCGCACTGACCGCGGCCGCGGTTCTCCTTTTGAACCTTGTCCCGCTTGCTGCGGTTGCCTGGCTTGCCAGTAAACCTGCGGGGTTGATTGAAGCGGATCTTGCCGCGCTTCGCTTCACACTGGTGCAGGCCGCTTTGTCAGCAACGCTTTCGGTGGCTCTGGCACTTCCGTGGCGCGGGCACTGAGCCGGCGCCGCTTTCCGGGGCGCAAGGCGCTCTTGGCGCTGATGGGGGCGCCGTTTGTTCTGCCCTCGCTTGTGTCGGTGGCGGCGATTTTGGCCGTGTTTGGCCGGGCGGGAATTGTCAACAAGGCGCTGCAGGCTATAGGGCTGCCAGTGGTTTCGCCCTATGGCTTACAAGGGGTGGTTCTCGCCCATGTCTTTTTCAATCTGCCTTTGGCGGTGCGTCTGGTTTTGCAGGGATGGGCACGGATCCCAGGCGAACACCTCCGCTTAGCGGCGGCCTTTGGTCTTGATGGCTGGGCCCGGTTCCGCATGATTGAGCTTCCCATGCTGATGCGGGTTGTCCCTGGCGCCTGGGCGGTCATTTTCTTGATTTGTCTCAGTTCATTTGCGGTGGCGCTAACCTTAGGCGGAGGGCCCCGGGCAACAACTCTCGAGCTTGCGATTTACCAGGCGTTCCGATTTGACTTCGACCTTGGCCGTGCTGCACTTTTGGGCCTAATTCAAACCGGGCTTGGCTTTTGTGCGCTTGGCCTTGCGGTTCTTTTGGGCCGCCCGGAAGTGGCGCTGGGCGGGCTTGGGCGCCCAACGCCGGCACCCCCTGCGGGGGCGGCGCGGCTTTTTGATGTGCTGTCACTCACGTTGGCTGGCGCGTTTCTCATCGTGCCGCTGCTCATGGTTGTCGGTGCGGGCTTGCCGCGTCTTTTGAGCCTGCCGGTTTCGGTTTGGCAGGCGGCGGGGCGGTCTTTGCTTGTGGCGCTTATGACCGGCGGCATTTTGGCTTGCTTGACAAGCGCGCTGGTGCTTGCCGCAGTGCTCGCGCCATGCGGAGGGCGCTGGTTTGAAGCGGCCGGGCTGGCTGGGCTTGCTGCCTCGCCGCTCGTGATTGGGACGGGGCTTTTTGTTGTGATCCAGCCGTTGGTTGACCCTGCGGCGGCCGCTTTGCCGGTGACTGCCGCGGTGAATGCGACAATGGCCTTGCCCTTTGCCGTGCGGGCGGTTTTGCCTGCGGCACGGCAGGGTTTCGCGGATCATGGCCGCCTTGCTGCCTCTTTAGCCTTGCCGACGTCAGCCCTTATTCGGCATGCGCTCTGGCCCAAGATGCGCCGGCCATTTGGTTTTGCCTTGGGGCTTGGGGCAGCACTGGCTGTTGGCGATTTGGGGGTGATTGCGCTTTTTACCCCGGGCGCTCAGGGCGAAACGCTACCGCTTGCGCTGGCCCGCCTGATGGGCGCCTATCGCACCCGCGATGCTGAGGCAGCCGCCCTTGTGCTCATGGTGCTTGCGCTTTTGGTCTTTGTGGGGGTCGAACGGGTGATTGGAGGCAAAGATGCTCGTGCTCGATGGGGTTGAAGTGACTCTTGGCGCCTTTCGCCTTTTCGCCGACTTTACCTTGCCGCAGTTGGCGCGGGCGGCGGTTGTGGGCCCGTCGGGAGGAGGGAAATCGACGCTTTTGTCCACAATCGCAGGCTTTCAGCCTCACCGGGGCCAGATCTTTTGGCAGGGCACGCGCATCGACACCCTTGCGCCCGCACGGCGGCCTTTGACAATTTTGTTTCAGGACCACAACCTGTTTCCGAACCTTACCGCGCGGGACAATGTTGCCATCGGGATCGACCCGCACCTTGGCCGTAAAGCACGCGCAGAGGCCGAAGCGGCTTTGGCCGCGGTTGGCCTTGCCGGCTTTGAAGACCGCCGTCCCTTTGCACTTTCCGGCGGGCAGGCAGGGCGTGTCGCTTTGGCCCGCGCGCTTTTGCGTGACCGACCCCTCCTTTTGCTGGATGAGCCTTTTGCGGCGCTGGGCCCCGGGCTGAGGGCTGAGATGCTAAATCTGGTTGTCAATCTGTGCACAGCGCGCCGGCTGACCATGCTCATGGTCACCCACACACCTGCAGATGCGCTTCAGTCCTGCCCACTGACACTTGTTGTTGACGAAGGGGTTGCTGCCCCTCCGATGCCGACCAAGGCTCTTTTTGCGTCCCCACCCCCGCGGCTTGCGCTTTATCTTGGGCAAGGGCAAGGCCCTTGGCTCGCGGCGAAGGGAAAGGGCGTGGGCTAAACCATTGAGGACGCAAACATGAACGGCAGGCGGGCGTCGCAAAGGTGCGTCCCCGCCCAGGCGGCAGTTGCCCAAAGGCCCGCGGCCAACCGACGAGGGACGCCCGCAAGGCCGGTGAGGGGCAGCGCAAGAAGGATGCCCCTCTTCCCTTATTCCCTGCGGCGCAGCGCGCAGAGGGGGCTGGACAGAGGTGTTTTGCGCCGGAAAGACCCGATAGGGCGCGCGACGGGCCTTGCGCGCATCAAAAGCCACCCATGGGCTGAGCGGCCTTAGCCCTTCATGCCATCCCAAAAGCTGCGCACTTTTGAAAAGAAGCTCGAGCTTTCGGGGTTATTGCCAGACCCAGCCCGTTCGAACTCCATCAACAATTCTTTCTGACGCGGCGTCAGGTTGACTGGTGTTTCCACAACAAGCTCAACCAGCATGTCGCCTTGTGCTCCGCCGCGAAGCGCCGGCATCCCTTTGCCGCGCAGGCGCAAAATTTTCCCGCTTTGCACGCCCGCCGGCACCTTGACCCGCGCCCGCCCGCCGTCGATGGTGGGAACTTCGATCTCCCCGCCCAGCGCGGCCGTGACAAAACTGATTGGCACGCGGCAATGCAGGTCAAGCCCGTCGCGCTGGAAGATCGGATGGTCAGCAACCTCGACAAAGATGTAGAGATCCCCGGGCGGCCCTCCACGAACGCCGGCCTCGCCTTCACCGGAGAGCCTTATCCGGGTGCCAGTTTCGACCCCAGGCGGGATGGTCACGTTGAGGGTGCGCTCGCGTTCAATCCGCCCTGCGCCCCGGCAGGCCTTGCAGGGATTTTTTACGATCTGGCCCGACCCGCCGCAGGTTGGGCACGTGCGCTCGACTGTGAAAAAGCCCTGGGTTGCGCGCACCTTGCCAAAGCCGCCGCAGGTGGGGCAGGTCACAGGCTCGGCCCCTCCGTCCGACCCTGTCCCGTTGCAGGCCTCGCAGGTGACTAACGTGTTGATGCGAATGGTTTTTTGGGTGCCGCTGTAGGCTTCAGCAAGGCTGATCCGCAAATTATAACGCAGATCGGCCCCGCGCGCCGCGCGCCCGCGCGCCCCACCGGCGCTTGCGCGTCCCATGAAGTCGCCGAAGAGATCCTCGAAGACATCAGCGAAAGCTGAGCTGAAGTCGGCGCTGCCCGAAGCTGTCCAGGCGGCGCGCGCTCCGCCTGCGCGCGCATCCCGTCCCATGCCCGGGTCAAAGGCTGCATGCCCAAAGCGGTCGTACGCGGCTCGTTTTTCAGGATCCCGCAAGACGTCGTAGGCCTCGTTGACCTCTTTGAACTTGGCCTCTGCATCGGGGTCGTCCTTGTTTCGGTCGGGGTGAAGCTCCTTGGCCTTGCGCCGATAGGCCTTCTTGATTTCGTCAAGTGAGGCGTTGCGTGAAACGCCAAGAACTTCGTAATAATCACGCTTCCCCATTCCCGAACCTCAAAGGGATCCCATCCAAAAAGCACAGCGCTGCGGGTGCCAGCTTTGGCCGGCACCCGCATGATGACTGAACCGTTTAGTGTTTCTTGTTTTTGCCGTCGATGTCTTCAAATTCGGCGTCGACGATATCATCGTCGGTGCCCTTGGCCGAGCCCGACGTGCCGCTCGTGCCGGTTTGTTCGGCCGCTTGCTGGGCTTTGTAGATGGCCTCGCCAAGCCGCATTGACGCATCGCGCAGGTTGTTAATGCCCGCGCGGATCTTTTCGATCTTGTCGCGTGCAAGCTCCTCCTTAAGCGCCTTGATCGCAAGCTCAATCGCCTCGACCGTGCTTTGGTCGACCTTGTTGCGGTGCTCAGCCAGCGACTTTTCGGTCGAATAGATCAAAGCCTCGGCCTGGTTCTTGGCCTCCACGAGCTCGCGGCGACGGCGGTCTTCGGCAGCATGTTCCTCGGCCTCTTTGATCATCCGCTGGATTTCGGCCTCAGTCAGCCCGCTTGAGGCTTGGATGGTAATCTTTTGCTCCTTGCCCGTAGCCTTGTCGCGTGCCGAAACATGCACGATGCCGTTTGCGTCGATGTCAAAGGTCACCTCGATTTGCGGCACGCCACGCGGCGCGGGTGGAATGCCTTCGAGGTTGAACTGGCCAAGAAGTTTGTTGTCGGCGGCCATCTCCCGTTCGCCCTGGAAGACGCGGATGGTAACCGCGGTTTGGTTGTCTTCGGCGGTCGAAAAGATCTGCGACTTGCGGGTTGGGATGGTGGTGTTGCGCTCGATCAGCCGCGTGAAGACACCACCCAGGGTTTCGATCCCCAAAGACAGCGGGGTGACGTCAAGCAGCACGACATCCTTCACATCGCCCTGCAGCACGCCCGCTTGAATGGCCGCACCCATGGCCACCACTTCATCCGGGTTAACGCCCTTGTGTGGCTCCTTGCCGAAGAATTTCGTCACCTCTTCAACGATCCGCGGCATCCGGGTCATGCCGCCAACCAGGATCACCTCATCGATGTCTTTCGGCGTCAAACCCGCGTCTTTGAGCGCGGCTTTGCAGGGCTCAAGGGTTTTGAGGATCAAATCCTCAACCAGGCTTTCGAGCTTAGCCCGCGTCAGTTTCGTGACCAAATGCAGTGGCTGCCCGGTGTTTTTGTCCATCGAAATGAAGGGCTGATTGATTTCGGTCTGCTGCGCGGAGCTCAGCTCAATCTTGGCGCGTTCGGCCGCTTCTTTCAGCCTCTGCAGCGCCATTTTATCGAGCCTAAGATCGATACCATATTGCTTTTTGAACTCATCGGCGAGGTAATTAACAATCCGCATATCGAAGTCTTCACCGCCGAGGAATGTATCCCCGTTGGTCGACTTCACCTCAAACAGGCCTTCATCGATTTCGAGAATGGTAATGTCAAACGTGCCACCGCCCAAGTCGTAAACGGCAATGGTCTTGGCCTCTTTCTTGTCAAGACCGTAAGCCAACGCGGCTGCGGTTGGCTCGTTGATGATACGCAAAACTTCAAGGCCGGCAATTTTGCCCGCGTCTTTGGTGGCTTGGCGCTGGGCATCGTTGAAATAGGCCGGTACGGTGATCACGGCCTGAGTTACCTTCTCGCCAAGAAAATTCTCGGCCGTTTCCTTCATTTTCATTAGGACATAGGCGGAAATTTGCGCTGGGCTATATTTTTGCCCGCGCACCTCGACCCAGGCGTCCCCATTGCCGCCATCGACAATTTTGTAGGGCACAAGCTTTTTGGCTTGCTGAACCTCAGGATCATTGATCCGCCGGCCAATCAGGCGCTTGACGGCAAAAATTGTGTTTTCGGCATTGGTGATGGCTTGCCGTTTCGCAGGCTGGCCAACCAAAATTTCCCCCGAATCGGTAAACGCGACAATGGAGGGTGTTGTCCGCGCCCCTTCCGAATTTTCAATCACGCGAGGCTTTGAACCCTCCATAATTGCAACACAGCTGTTGGTTGTTCCAAGGTCGATGCCGATGACTTTAGGCATGGTCTAATCCTTTTCTCCGGCGATGCATATGGGGGCGGTCCCGTAAGGCTCCGCCACCCGGATCCCACGAACCCGGAAGGTCCGCTTTGCGGCGCGATCCGGGTGTCGCCCGCTATATAGGAAGGGGGGTTAGACGCTGCAAGCCGAACGATGACCAGAAATTTTCACGTCGCGCTTGCAGTTTGGCCAAAAAAGCGGGCAAAGCTCTGGGCTCGGCGCGCGTGCCGCAGGCGCGGGGCAAAGGAGGGCTTTGCGTCGAATAAGACCTAACGCTTGGAAAGCATGCGCCGCACCGAGCCTTATACCCGCTTGAGCAGCCGAAAGCTTTCCGCACGTGAATTCTCGTTGTCCGGGTGCCACTTTCGTTAAGCTTTCTCTAATTTAACGCGCGCGCCGGCCCCCTGAAGGGTCGCGGCGATCGGGCTGAGGCCACTCTTTTGCTGCAAAGCCAGCGGGCAAAAAGCGCATGCGAAAGCCCGAGCGGATCGAAAAAGCCGCGTCACATCCGGCAGGCCGGGGCAGGGGCGTGACCGGCTCGGAAGTGAGTCCAAAGGCGCGGAAAAGGCTCTGGACGTCCTCGGCAGAGAAGGATATTCGGCAGAGAAGGGCCATAAAACAGCGACGATGGTTTGGAGGCAGGCTTGGCATCGGTGAGGTGGCCGAGCGGTCGAAGGCAGCGGTCTTGAAAACCGTAGGCGGGCAACCGCCCGTGGGTTCGAATCCCACCCTCACCGCCACTTTCCTGTGCGCAAGCGTTCTCCCCATCCGGCTGCGGCCGGATTTTTTCTTTGGTTTCGTAGGTATGCGGGAGGGGCTGAGCATTGGCATGGGTGCCCGGGGGGCCGAAAGCGGTTTTTCGGGGGCGATCTCTCCGGCCCTCTCAGCTGCGCGGCTAGGGTGCAGAGCCTGTAAACGTCTGAACTTCAGACAAGAAGCGAAATTCAACCGAAACACCCGTGCTTGAACACGGCGATGCCAGTGGCGCGATCGAGAGCGAAGCGGAATCGGATGGCTCTGTCGCGCTCTGGGCGCAAGGCCAGTTCTATTCTGCAGGCGCGGCGATGGCAGCGTGCCTTGCGATGATGTCCTCCACCGCGCATGGCTTGAACGCGCCATCCCAAGCCCAGAGCCCGAACCCGCGGGCTGCGTTGGCCGCCTTCCCCCGTTCGTTCGGTCCATGCCACTTGGCCTTGTTCGGAGGCTTGACGCTGCCCGTGATCTCGAGCGCAAGGATCGTACCGTTCGCAAGGCGGAGGAGGAAATCCGGGCCCTCGCGCCGCCGCGCGCCCGCCTCCATGGAGTCAATGTAAATCCGCGGTGATCGTTTTTGCCGTAGGCGAGATTATCCCGTTCTTGGCAAAGAGACCGGCTGCGTGGTCCGCCCCGGCGGACGCTCTTTCTTGATGGCTGAAGCGCTTTGGTCATCGGGAAGCACCGCGTGAGTGTGAGCGCGATGCGCATGAACCCCTTGCACCGATCGGGTTTCCCTCGTCGAACACGGGCGCGAGTCGCTCTGAGTTCTTTGCCGTTACGGCGCGCAGCACATCGCTCACCACGAGAGCGACGTTGAGCGCGATGAGTATACGCCGCCGAAGCGCTTCGGAATGAAAGAGCGACGGGAGGTCGAGGCGATCCGAGTTGAGGAACGCCTCGACGATCCTGACGAGTTGTGCCGCCAGATATTCGCGCGTGCCCGTGAACCCACGCTCAGCGCGGCACGTGGCTTCCGCGCAGCCTGGAATACGAGGCGCTACAGACGCAAGCCATCTGGCAGCGTCTCGAGATCGATCGCAGTGCCCTTGCCCATGTCTGTCGCGCTGCCGAGCGCCGGGGCGCGTTCGGCGCTGATTGGTGTGCTGGCAGGATCGCGCACAAGCGGCGGCCCTTTGGCCCAGACGAACACCAGACCGGCGTGCGACGGTCGCGATGCGCGGCACGTTCGGCGACCGGATTTCCAGATGCGCGCGCCCGGGCAAGACTTCGATCTCTGTGCGTGGCTTGGGTGGCGGCAGGGCCGCAACACCGGCGCGCGTCGCTGAGAGCACGATCAAGAGCGGCACACCAAAAACATTGACATACTTTGGCAAAAACAGGCCGTTCTCGGCGGTGTCATATGACACGCGCCGGAACCCTTGTCCGACGACCTGTGCGCAGAGAAGCTGCGAGGCGAAGGCACAAAGCCCCATGATGTGAGCCGCAAAGCCCACCGCTGCAAGGCGAACGCTTACTCTCGTCACGGAGCTTAATGATGGGGGTCACAGTCTTGCCGGCCCACCCCTCGGACAGCATCAGCACAGAAATGACATTCTGCAGGTTCTGAGCGGCTGTTCCCCGTTTTCCGAGATTGTCCATGATCATGCGCAGGGGCGCTTCCTTCGCAAGCGCCAAAGGCGCGCGGCAGCGCGGCTTGGGCAGGCCTGAAGCCTCGATGCAGGCTTCTCGCCGCGCTCGTCTTCCGTGTTGGTGCGGGCGGTCTCGCGACTTTCGGCTGTCTCGATCCCCTTCGACGCGACCCGCAACGTCCGATCCGGTGCGCGCAGCGCTGGTCAGTGCGGATCGCCGGTGTTGCAATCCTGCGCGATGCGCGCGGCCGTCCCCGTTTGGGTGCAGACCAGACGGTCAGCATGACGGGCGGTAAGTGACGCGCCGCCTCCTGCCAGCGCCCAGGTTTCCCGCCCCTTGGCACCGAACAGCGTGTCGGCGTCCTGGACCAGCTTCGGCAGCGCCTTGTGCGGCTCGGCCTTGGCGCGAGTCAGGTCTTCGGAGACGGATGGATCGCGACAGATGTGGGGAGCTT
>FWWL01008793.1_pt1 | contig 12712 bp, 17 predicted proteins | sample 2228331 | NCBI WGS metagenome assembly FWWL01 (sample SAMEA103939775, study PRJEB20133) | metagenome | reverse complement strand
GTAGGCGTTCGGCGAGCGTGGCCGCGTCGAACGCCGCGCAGGCGTGCGACCGGGCCGGCGAGGTCCCCGTGCCGTCCTCGCTCCAGCCGGGCGCCAGCTTGCCCAGGCCGTGCGCGATCCTGTGCGCGAACCCGAGCTGGGCGGCGGCAAGCAAGGTGACGGCGAGTAGCGCGGCCAGCGCAGGGCGCAGCGACCGCGAATGGAAGATCCGCATGGGCGAACCACTTTTCCATGGACGAACGGCGCGACGGCGCCGGGCGTCGGTTCAGGGAGCCGGCCGCGGCGGGAAAGCGGCCGCGCTGTCAGCGTGGACAGCGGCCGCTTGCACCGGCGGGCAGGCGTTTAGCGAACGGAAAAGGGTGGCGCGGGTGGTGCCTGGCGTAGTGGAATCAGGTAGCGGCGGACCTGGACGTCAACCGTACTGGGCAGGCGGGCAAGGAGCCAGCCGACGGCGACGAAGACCGCGATCAGGAGCGGGCCGGCGGCGGGAAGATCGGCGGGCAGGTTCGATGCCATCTGGCAGCTGACGCACTCGGGCAAATGCTCGTGCAGGTCGTGCTGGTGGAAGGCGGTTGCGGCGAGTTGCAGCGTCAGGATCAGGGCGCACAGGCACAGCAACGCGCGACGCAGCGGCGCCGCGTGGAAGCGGATGGTCTGTGATGTGCCGAACGGGAGCCGCATGCTTGCGCGTGTGAACGAGTGACTTGCAATGCGCGCAAGTATAGCCCAGGTGTGGCGGTTCGGCCAGACCGGCTCGCGGCCTTACCCCTTCCTATTCGAGGACGAGAATGGCGGAGAGCACACCGAGGGACAGGCCCAGCAGCACGCCGATCCGGTTGCGCACCCGCCGGGCCTTGTCCACCAGGTCCCGCGCCATGAAGTGCCGCTTCGACGCGGCGGGCGTGACCGGTTTCCTGCGGCTGGCCTTGGTGTAGATGTCTTGTTCCTGAGGATTCATTGTCGTATCCAGTAGCGTTCCCATGCGAAGGGCTTGCGGTGAATGAAGGGACGCACAACGGGCCGCTCGCGACCCGGAAAACAAATATCTTACATGCTGAGGACAAGACATCAAAGGTGCGCACGATTGAGACGGATCAAATCGCTCCGCTAGAGTTGCGGGTGCGCCTGCCACAGGCAGTCTTGCAGGCTCATCTCGGCGAAGGTCGCGCTGAAGGAGGAATCGCCCGGACTGCAGGCGTAGATGCCGAAAGGTAAGGGCGAGGCCGCCGGCAGCGGGGGCTGGGCGCGTCCCATCGCTTCGCTCGTCACCCCGAGTGAGGGCAGGTGAAAAATGCGCATCTGGTGGAAGCGTTGGCCCGCCTCGGAGTACTCGACCAGGAAATCCGGACCGCGCCGGCTCAGGCGGTACCACATGTGCGAGGGCGTGGCGATGTCGAACGAGGCCCAGTCCGAGTGGCCGGCAAGGGTCAACACGCTGCCCAGGCGCGCGATGCGGCCGTCCTCGTATTCGACCGAGGCCTTGAACCAGTTGTCCGCGTCCAGGTAGATCGCCACGCCGCACTGGTCGAACTGCTTGCGGTAGTCGAACTCGGTGCGCACGGTGAAGGTGAAGTTGTCTTGCGCCAACCACTGGAGCACGGGCGCATTGTCGTTACGAAAGCCGTAGTAGGTGCGCTGCCACAGGTCGGTGTGGGGTTCGGTCACGATCGTGACCCGGCCGGCTTCCACCTCGGCCTTCGCCGGTGGGCGCGTCCACTCGGCCTCGCGCGGGTCGCAGGGGCGCATCAGGCTGCCCCGCCGTCGATGAGATGCAGCTTGCCGTAGGTGGGCCGGTCGATCTCGAGCATCTCGACGCAGGCCTGCACGTCGGGGTGGCCCAGGCTTGCGAGTTGGGCGCGCAGGCAGTCGAGCAGGGCGCCGGAGAGACGCTGGCGCACCGCCTCGGTGCGGCCGGACAGGATCGCCAGTTTCACGTGGACGAAGGCCGCGTCGGCCTCCTGCGTGCCGACCAGCCAGGTGTCGAGGCGCAGCGCGCGGCTCTTGATATCGATATCGGTGAACTCGCCGCTTTTCGACAGGGTGCGGTTCAGTTCGAGCAGGAGGGAGCGGGCTTGCAGTTGGCCCAGGTTGGCGGTGTATTCGACGGTCAGGTGTGGCATGGGTATCGTGATGTCCGTATGAGTTGCGATTTCTCAAAGAGCGGACAGACGATAGCACAGCGCGGCTGGCGTAGTTGTATGCGGATGTCGTGGCGCCAGGGCGGCGCATGTCCGCGGGGCAGGGTGGGAACCTGTGCCGGCCGGCGTGGAGATGCTCGTTTTGAAGAGTAACCAAAAACGGCGTCACGATCACTCGTGACGCCGTTTCCGATACTGCGAATTCGTGGTAGGCCGTGCGGGATTCGAACCTGCGACCAACGGATTAAAAGTCCGCTGCTCTACCAGCTGAGCTAACGACCCGAAAGAAGCGAAATTATACGGGGCGGCTCGCGATCCTGTCAATGCCGCGCGGTCCGGGGCGGGCGGGCCGCGCGCGGCCCGTGTCGTGCGGCCTTACTTCAGCGCCGCCAGCCTGTCCTTGGCCGTTTGCGCCGCGGCCGACGACGGGTACTTCTTGACCAGTTGCTGGAACGCCTTGCGGGCGTTCTTCTTGTCCTTCAGTTCGGTGTAGCTGCTGCCGATGTTGAGCATGGCGTCCGGCGCCTTCGGGCTTTCCGCGTAGGAAGACAGCACCACCTCCTGGGCCGCGATGGCGTCCTTGTATTCGCCCTGCACGAAGTAGGCGTTGCCCAGCCAGTACTGCGCGTTCGGCGCGTACGGCGAATTCGGGTAGCGGCGCACGAAGTCCTGCAGCATGCCACTGGCGCCCTTGTAGTCGCCGGTCTTGAAGCGTTCCATCGCGGCCTCGTAGGCAGCCTTCTCGGTCGGCATGACTTCGGCGACCTGCCCGTCGATGGTCTCCTGGCGCGGCTCCAGGCGCTTCAGGCGCGCATCGAGGTCGGCGTACAGTTGCCGCTGGCTGTTCTGGACTTTCGACACCTCGTTGGCCAGCACCTCGATCTGGCCGCGCAGGCGCGCGATCTCCTGCATGGTCTGCTCGTGCTGGTTCAGCATGTCGAGCTGGGCGGACTTGTCCGACTTCGTTTCGATCCGCGCGCTCAGGTCGCGGGCAATGGCGTCGACCTTGGCGCGCAGGTCCAGGATGGCGCGACGCGCTTCCTCGTCGTCGAGCAGGCCGGCGGACGCCTGCAGCGGCATCCAGGCTGCCAGCACGAAGCAGGCGATACGGGACGGGGACAGTTTGATCATGTCTGAGCTCTTTCTAAACCGGTTGCAGATGGGAAGCGGGGCGGTTGCAGTCTGCACTGCACCCGCCCCGCTGTCAATCGACCGTTTCCGGAGGATTATTGATAGACGATATCAGCGCGGCGGTTCTCAGCCCATGCCGCTTCGGTGCTGCCGGTCGCCTTCGGCTTCTCTTCGCCCAGCGACACCGCTTCCATCTGGCTGTCGCTCACGCCCAGCGCGTTCATCGAACGGCGCACGGCTTCGGCACGCTTCTGGCCCAGGGCCAGGTTGTACTCGGTGCCGCCACGCTCGTCGGTGTTGCCCTGGATCAGGACCTTGCGGCCCGGGTTCTTGTTCAGGTATGCCGAGTGGTTTTCCACGACAGGCTTGCCATCGTCGCGCACGACGAAGCTGTCGTAGTCGAAGTACACGCTGCGGTTGGCCAGAACGCCTTTCGGATCGTTCAGCGGGTCCACGGTCGCGGTTTCGACCGGACGGATCTCGCGGTTGTCGGCCTGGGCAGGCGCCGGTGCCGGTGCTGCCTCGACCACCGGGGTCTCTTGCAGTTTGACGGGCGACGAGCAAGCGGTCAGCAGGGCGGCGGCGGCCGCGATGAAGGCTACACTTTTGAAGTTGCGCATGGTTTTTCTCCTGGTCTAATAAAAAGTTACTTCATAAAGGGGCCCCAGTTGGGCTCCCGAATGTTTCCCGCGTTGGTGGTTAAGCGTTGCTTGACCCGTCCATCCACCGAGACCACGGCCAGCGAGACACGCCCGCCGCCTTTGGTCGCATACATGATGTACTTGCCGTTAGGCGAAAAACTCGGTTCGGTGGCCCCGTCGGCCAGGCGAAGTTCCTGGCCGCTTGCCAGGTCCATCGCGTACAAGGAGTAACCGCCATCGCGCTGGGAAATCCATGCCAGGGTCTTGCCGTCAGGAGACAGGCGCGGGCTGATGTTGTAGTTGCCGTTGAACGTCACGCGGGTGGCGTTGCCGCCCGATGCGCTCATCTTGTAGACCTGCGGACCGCCACTGCGGTCGCTGGTGAAGTAAATCGTCTGCCCGTCGGCCGAGAATTGCGGCTCGGTGTCGATGGCATTGTTATTGGTCAGGCGGCGCAGGCCGGTCCCGTCGACGCCGATGGTGTAGATCTCGGTGTTGCCGTCCTTGGACAGGGCCATGGCCAGCATGTCGCCCTGCGGCGACCAGGTCGGCGCGGAATTGTTGCCCTTCTGGTTGGAGATCACGCGCCGCTTGCCGGTCATCAGGTCCTGCAGGTAGATCACCGGCTTGCGGTCTTCCATCGACACGTAGGCGACCTTCGTGCCGTCCGGCGACCAGGACGGCGAGATGATCGGCTCGCGGCCGTGCACGGCCACGATCTCGTTGTGGCCGTCCGCGTCCGCCACGGCCAGGCTGTGGTTGTTGGGGCCGCTCTTCACGTAGGCGATACGGGTGGAGAAGATGCCGCGCACGCCGGTCAGTTTCTCGTACACGTCGTCGGCGATGCGGTGCGCCTGCAAACGGGTGTACTTGGGCTGCACTTCGCCGCCCAGCGAGGAGATCTCGCCCGCCTTGACGGTGTCGAGCAGCTTGTAGCGCACCGCGAAGCGGCCGTCGGGCTGGCGCGCGACCGAGCCGACGACCAGCGCGTCGACGCCGCTCGCCTTCCAGGCGCCGTAGTCGATGTTGGCGTTCTCGCCGATCACCTGGCCGGCGTCGACCACCTTGAAGACGCCGCTGCGCTCCAGGTCGGCCCGGATGATGTCGGACACGTCCTCGGGCGCCACGTCCTCGTTGGCGAAGGCCGCCACCGCGATCGGGATCTGGTTGCTGCCCACGCCGGCGATCTCCACGCGCAGCTGGGCATGTGTCGCCGGACCCATTAGCAGGGTGGCGCTAAACAGTAAATAATGAAGTTTTTTCATAGTTGTCTCAGCAAAGATTGCGCTACCGCGGTTCAATCGAGGTCTTTCATTGAGAAATTTACCTCCAGGGACCGCTCTACCGTACCATCTTTTTTCTTTGGGAGTGGTGACGCTTTGATAATGCCTTTCTCCACGGCATCATCAAACTGCGGCACACCACTGCTTCTTATCATTCGTACCGAAATGATTTCCCCCGTCGGCAGCTGCTCGACGCGGAATACCGCTTTCGGATTGCCCGGCAGGTTCAGGCTGCCGCCGTAGCTGGTCGTGCTCTTGATCTTGGCCGTGATCGCCGCGATGTAGCCGCTGTCGCTCCTCGGCGCGGTCGACTTGGCCGCGGTGCCGGCGGTGCCGATCGCGCCGGTGATGCGCGCCAGTTCCGCCTCGCGCAGCTTGGCGCGCTTGGCTTCCTCGGCCTTCGCCGCCCGTTCCGCAGCCTTCTTCTTCTCGGCGGCGATGCGCTGCTCTTCCTTCTTCTTCAGCTCTTCCTTCTTCTTTTTCTCCGCTTCGGCGCGCTCGCGTTCCTTGCGTTCGCGCTCTTCACGTTCCTTCTTCTCGGCCAGTTCCTTCTGGCGCTGCTGTTCCTGTTGCTTCTTCAGCTCCTCGGCCTTGCGTTCCTTCTCGCGTTCCAGGCGGATGTCCGGCGCGGGCGGCGCGACCGGCCGCTCCACCGGTGGCGGCTCCACCGCCGGCGGCTCCGGCTCCGGTTCCGGCGCCGGTTCCGGCACCTCGGCCGGAAGCGGCGGGGCCGCCGCCGTCTGCACCGACATGTCCCACACTTCCGCCTCCACCGCGACCGGCTGGTCGCTGTGCCAGTTCACGCCGATGGCCAGGAAGGCCAGCAGCAGGACGTGCACGGCCACGGCCAGCACGAACGCTGGCCAGCGGCTCGGTTCAGGCGGCACCCGGTAGTGTTCGCCATTTGGGGCATGCTTCATTGCTGACATGTCTGGTGCATCACTGGGTGGCCAGGCCAACCCGGTCGATGCCTATCTTCTTGGCTTCCGAAATCAGCGTGATCACATCCTCGTACTTGCTTTCGCGGTCGCCCGCGATCAGCACCGGATACTCGGGATATTCCTGGTGCAAGGTGCGCAGGCGCTCGAGCAGGGCGGCCCGGTCGGGCATCTCCTCCGCCGGCATCGACCGCTTGCCGTTGATGCTGATCGTCATCTTCGCTTCCGGCTGGACCGACACCTGGATATAGGTGTCCGGCGGCAGCGTCGAGCGCTCGGCACGCGGCAGGTTGACCACGCTGGGCGCCTCGCTGGTGGGCACGGCCATGAAGATGATGAGCAGCACCAGCATCACGTCGATGTAGGGCACGACGTTGATCTCGGATTTGAACTTGCGGCGCCGTCCGTTGCGCAGGCTGCTGGAAAAGGCCATCTGGTTCCCCGTGCCTTCAGCGCGCCTGGCGCTGCAGGATGTTCGAGAATTCCTCGACGAAGCTTTCGAAGCGGATCGCGAGGCGGTCGATATCGTGCGTGAAGCGGTTGTAGGCCACCACCGCCGGGATCGCGGCGAACAGGCCGATCGCGGTGGCGATCAGGGCCTCGGCGATGCCGGGGGCGACCACGGCCAGGGTGGCCTGCTGCACGCTGGCCAGGCCGCGGAAGGCGTTCATGATGCCCCACACGGTGCCGAGCAGGCCGATGTAGGGGGAGACCGAACCGACCGAGGCCAGGAAGTTCAGGTGCACGTCAAGGGCGTCCAGTTCGCGCTGGAAGGCGGCGCGCATCGCGCGGCGCGAGCCGTCGAGCATGGCGCCCATGTCCAGGTCCTCGCGCGAGGTCTGCTTGGCCTTGATGAATTCGCCCATGCCCGCCTCGAAGATGCGGGCCAGGGCGCCGTTCTGGTCGCGCTGGCTGCTGGCGCTCTGGTGCAGGGTGTGCAGGTTGCCGCCGGCCCAGAAGCTGCGCTCGAACTGCTCGGTTTGCTGGCGGGCGGCGCGGATCGCGAACATCTTGCGGAAAATGTAGGTCCAGCTGACCACCGAAAGCACGAGCAGCAGCACCATGATGAGCTGCACGATCAGGTGGGCGTTGCTGATCAGGGCAACGAAGGAGAGGTCTTGGGACGCATTCATCGGCATTTGGATCCGGTAATTGTTCAGGCGGCACGCATTTTAGCAGCGGCGTGCTCGGGTAGCGAGCGCGGCCGCATGCTGTCGAGGTCGACGCAACCCACTTTCACGTTCGCGCTGGTGAGCAGGGTGTCGCCGAGCCAGGCCTGCTGCGCGAACTGGACCGAGGCGCGCCCGATCTTCTCCGCCGTCGTCGTGATGCGCAGTTCGTCATCGAGGCGGGCGGGGGCGTGGTAGTCGAGCTGGACGTTCTTGACGACGAAGCCGGCGCGGTCCTGCTCCAGCAGCACCTGCTGGCCAAGCCCGGCGGCGCGCAGCCATTCGGTGCGGGCGCGTTCAAAGAATTTCAGGTAATTGGCATAAAACACAATGCCGCCCGCGTCGGTATCCTCGTAATAGACCCGCACGGACCACGTGAAAACGGAAGGCATTTCAATTACCAATAATGAAAATGGGAAACATTTTACGCGATTTTCTCCCGTGATATGTACGGTGCCGAACATTCAGCGAGAAAAAAGCGAATGTACCGACTTTTAGCCGTCCATGGAAGGGCCGCAGTAGTAGACGGGAAAGCTGGGCTGTGCGCCAACGTCGGTAACAATTTCTAACAATTAAGGGGTGGCGGGGAATGGCATCGATCGCATCGGCGCCCCGGGACCTGTCGTTCCCGTGGGAAACGGGAACCCATGCCGAGGCACGGCATCCGTCGTGCTCGGAGGTCGCCGGCGCGTTCGGACTTTTAAGCTCAATATGGGTCCCCGCCTGCGCGGGGACGACTTGTCGGGGCGTGGCGGCGCTGTCCGGCGCACGGGCCCGCCGGACCCGTCAGCCGCGCTTGATGTTGAACGGCGAGAAGCCCTGGCAAGTCGGCATCAGTTCGATGGTGTTGACGTTCACGTGCGCCGGCAGGGTCGCGATCCAGTATGCCGTGTCGGCGATGTCCTTCGCCGTCAGGGGTTCGGTGCCCTCGTAGACCTTGGCGGCGGCCGCGTCGTCGCCCTTGAAACGCACGTTGGAGAATTCCGTCCCGCCGCACAGGCCGGGCGCGATATTGGTCGCGCGCACCCCGCTGCCGGCCAGGTCGGCGCGCAGGTTCAGCGTGAATTGCTCGACGAATGCCTTGGTCGCGCCGTACACGTTGCCGCCAGGGTAGGGGTAGTGGCCGGCCACCGAACCGATGTTGATCACCAGTCCGCTGCCGCGTTCGACCATCGCCGGCAACACCGCGTGGGTCATCATCACCAGGCCCTGGCAGTTGGTCGCGATCATCGTCTGCCAGTCGGCGAGCGGAACCTCGTGGGCCGGCGCCGTGCCCAGCGCCAGGCCGGCGTTGTTGATCAGGACGTCGATCTGGCGCCAGGATTGCGGCAGCATCGACAGCGCCTCGTTGATCGACTCCTGGCTCGTGACGTCCATCGCGATCGGCAGCGCCAGTTCGCCCAGTTCGCGCGCCAGGGCGTCGAGCCGGTCCGCACGGCGCGCGGCCAGGACGACCTGGTGGCCGTTGGTGACGAACGTGCGCGCCATTTCCGCGCCAAAGCCGGACGACGCGCCGGTGATGAAGACGATCATGTTGGGTCCTCGACAGGTTGAACTGCGAGATTGTAGCCGAAATGACCATCCGCGCAGAATGGCCGGCGGGAAAGGCGGTTCGCCGGCCGGGCGCTTGCAAGGCAGGCAAGCACTTTCCTTGCTCTAACTGGGCGACTTCCCGTACAATCTGGAGTCCATTTACGTCTCACGTAACTGGCGACAAACCGTGCGTGTCGCGCCTTTTGCAGGCCGGCGGCGCGGCGAAGGTGGGGACCCACCGGGGAACGTGAGATTTCACCCGCCGTTCGCCTGGGCAGCCACCGATTGGTACGCGTTGATGCGCGGCTGCCTGTCCATCCGCCGACTTTCCGTTCGGCCCGGCGGCGCCTCCAACCTGCCCGTTGCCTGGTACTCTTATCGATTGGAGTTTTTCATGTTTGCAAAAGATCACACGCTGGCCAACGTCGACCCGGAACTGTGGGATGCCATCCAGAAGGAAAACGTCCGCCAGCAGGACCACATTGAACTGATCGCCTCGGAGAACTACACGTCGCCGGCGGTGATGCAAGCGCAGGGCTCGCAGCTGACCAACAAGTACGCGGAAGGATATCCGGGCAAGCGCTACTATGGCGGTTGCGAGTACGTCGACGTGGCCGAGCAACTGGCGATCGACCGCATCAAGCAACTGTTCGGCGCGGAAGCGGCCAACGTGCAGCCGAACTCGGGTTCGCAGGCGAACCAGGGCGTGTTCTTCGCGATGCTCAAGCCGGGCGACACCATCATGGGCATGTCGCTGGCCGAGGGCGGCCACCTGACCCACGGCATGGCGCTGAACATGTCGGGCAAGTGGTTCAACGTGATCTCCTACGGCCTGACCGAGCAGGAAGACATCGACTACGAGCAGATGGAGCGCCTGGCGCGCGAGCACAAGCCGAAGATGATCATCGCCGGCGCCTCCGCTTTCGCCCTGCGCATCGACTTCGAGCGCTTCGCGCGCGTGGCCAAGGAAGTGGGCGCGTATTTCATGGTCGACATGGCGCACTATGCCGGCCTGATCGCGGCAGGCGAATACCCGAATCCGGTGCCGTACGCCGACTTCGTCACCTCGACCACCCACAAGTCGCTGCGCGGCCCGCGCGGCGGCATCATCCTGATGAAGGCGGAGCACGAGAAGGCCATCAATTCGGCGATCTTCCCCGGCATCCAGGGCGGTCCGCTGATGCACGTGATCGCCGCCAAGGCCGTCGCGTTCAAGGAAGCGCTGTCGCCCGAGTTCAAGGACTACCAGCGCCAGGTGGTCAAGAACGCCAAGGCCCTGGCCGAGACCCTGATCGAGCGCGGCCTGCGCATCGTGTCGGGCCGCACCGAGTCGCACGTGATGCTGGTTGACCTGCGCGCCAAGGGCCTGACCGGCAAGGAAGCGGAAGCGATCCTGGGCCAGGCTCACATGACCTGCAACAAGAACGGCATCCCGAACGACCCGCAGAAGCCTTTCGTCACCTCGGGCATCCGCCTGGGCAGCCCGGCGTTCACCACCCGCGGCTTCAAGGAGGAGGATGCGGTCAAGGTGGGCCACCTGATCGCCGACGTGCTGGACAACCCGCACGACGCCGCGACCATCGAGCGCGTCAAGGCCGAGGTCAAGCAGCTGACCGACAAGTACCCGGTCTACGCCGCTTAAGGCCAGAGCGAAACCCGGAGCGGACGGCGGCCCGCCGCCGCTCCATTCAAGCAGCACCGGCGTCCATGAAATGTCCTTTCTGCCAGCACGAAGATACCCAGGTCCTCGATACGCGCGTATCCGAGGAGGCAGACGCCATCCGGCGCCGGCGCCGCTGCACCCGCTGCGACAAGCGCTTCACCACCTATGAGCGGATCGAACTGTCGATGCCGATCATCGTCAAGAAGAACGGCAGCCGCACCGAATTCGCATCGTCCAAGCTGCGTGGCAGCCTGATGCTGGCGCTGCGCAAGCGCCCGGTCGCCGCCGAGGCGATCGACACCGCCGTCGCCTCGATCGAGGAAAAGCTGCTCACCAGCGGCAGGCGCGAGGTCGACACCGGCTATGTTGGCGAACTGGTGATGCAGGAACTGAAGCGCCTGGACAAGATCGCCTACATCCGTTTCGCCTCCGTCTACAAGAACTTCGAGGACCTGGCCGAGTTCCAGGAAGCGCTGGCCGAAGTGGGCCATCCGCGCAAGTAGATCACCCGTCCCGCTTTCCACCAAGCCCTTCGTCGCGCCTTCCCGGGCGGCCGGCCGCCACCGCCCGGCGGGGCTTTCGCACGCTTGAGGCAGCTCATGGGCGCCTCCGGCCCGCCTGATAACTTCTGTGCTCGCATCCAGTTCGGGGGAGGGGCAGATGGCACGGTGGCGACGGTCCGTAGGTTTCACGCTGGTCGAAGTGCTGGTGGCGCTGTTCGTGCTGTCGGTCGCGATCGCCGGCGCCGCGCTGGCCCAGCTCGCGGCGCAGCGCACGCTGCACGAGGCGGCGCGCATGACCGACGCGTCGCTGCTGGCCGGCACCCTGGCGGGCCAGGTGCAAGCCCATGCCGCGCGCGCGAACGGCCACCGGGGCGACCCTTACCTCCGGCTCGATTACGATGCCGCGCGCGATGGCGCCCCCACGCCGCCCGCCGCCTCCTGCTTCGACGCCGACTGTTCCGCCGCTGAACTGGCCGACTTCGACCTGTACGAGGCCATGCGCGTGGTCCATGCGAGTCTGCCCGGCGGCCGGGTGCGGGTCTGCCGCGACGCCCGGCCCTTCGACGAGGCGGCCGGCGCGCTCGGCTGGCACTGCACGGACGATGCCGCCGCACCCGTGGTCGTCAAGGTCGGCTGGCGCGGGCCGTCCGGTACTTCCGGGGCACGCCCGGCGCTGGCGCTGGCGGTGCATCCATGAGGGCGATCCGTTTCCAGCGCGGGCTCACCATCGCCGAACTGCTGGTCGCCATGACACTCGGGCTGGCGGTCTCGCTCGGGGTGGCGACGCTGCTGCTGGGCGCCAGCGGCGCCTACCTCGCGCAGGCGCAGGCCAGCGCCGCGGACGAGGCCGGCCGCCAGGCAATCGAGGCGGTGGGGAGGGCGGTGCGCCTGGCCGCGCCGGGGGAAGGGGAGTCGTCCGCCGGCGGCCCGGAACCGGCCGCCCCCGCCTCCGTCGTCGGGCTGGACGACCATATCCTGGGCAGGGCCGGCGCGGACATCGCGAAGGCGCGAGCCGGTGGATACAACGGCAGCGACGTGCTGGCTGTCCGGTTCCGCGGCGCGGGTCCGCCGCCTGACGGGGATGGCAGCGTCACCGGTTGCGCCGGATTTTCCGTCCACGCGCAGGAGGACGGATGGAGCATCTTCTACGTGGCCAGCGGGAGTGGCGGGGCCGAGTTGCGCTGCAAGTACCGGGGCGCGCGAGGCTGGGGCGCGGATGCGCTGGTGGGTGGCGTGGACGGCTTCCAGGTGCTCTACGGCCTGGACACGGACGGCGACGGACTGGCGAACCGCTACGTGAGCGCCAGCACCGTGACGGCGCTCGACGCGGCGATCGTTCCCGCCGGCGGGACGTCCGCCGAGCGCGCACGCGACTTGCGCGGACGCACCCACTGGAAGCGGGTGCGCAGCGTGAAGGTGGCCTTGCTGCTCGACGCCGGCAGGGCCGGGGATGAAGCCGAGCCGGAACGCTACGACCTGCTCGGACCGCTCTACGGGGATGCGCGGGCGGCCGCCGACCGCGGAGCCCGCTTGTACAGCGCGGCGCTCGCCGGGGGCGGCCCGGCGCGCACGCGCCGCCTGTTCCAGGCCACCTTCGCCGTGCCGGCCATGCCGTAGCGGGATGAGCATGAGGCATCTTCGCCCCCGTGTCCCTGGCGCCGCTGCCGGTGCCGCCCTGGTCACAGCCCTGGTGCTGACGCTGGCCGTGCTGGC
>FWWL01008792.1_pt1 | contig 12714 bp, 8 predicted proteins | sample 2228331 | NCBI WGS metagenome assembly FWWL01 (sample SAMEA103939775, study PRJEB20133) | metagenome | reverse complement strand
ATTTATAAAATAAAAAGTGCCGGAGAGGGGACTTGAACCCCTACGCCCTCGCGAGCACATGGACCTGAACCATGCGTGTCTGCCAATTCCACCACTCCGGCAGAGATATTCTTTCAAATATTTTACCGCATAAACTTATTATATGTCAAAGGATGTAAATTCATTAATAAGATTACTGCATAACTAAGGTGAAAACGAATGTCCTTTCCCCCACAGAGATTCCTTTTGTTCCATTTAAAACTACTTTTTAACCACAGAGAACATAGAGATAACACGGAGAGCCACGGAGGGGTTGGCGTTCCTTCTTCGTTTATTCTTACTCGTCATTGATTTTTGGATGTATAGAAGTTGCTTTATTTTTTTACCACAAAGGAATAATGTAGGGGCAGGTTCTAAACCTGCCCAAAAATCTATATTCCTTCTTTGTTCTCATACTTTTTCCATGTTCTCTGTTGTTTTTTTAACCACAAAGGACACAAAGAACACAAAAAGATTAACAGTGGCAATTCTTGGTTTGAATGAAAGACAGAGAATAAACAGATGACTGGGAGGGGTAAATAGGTGAAGGATGCAAGTCCCTCTGTGGTTCTTCATACTTCTCCGTGTTCTCTGTGGTGAAAAATGGGGGCGAAAGATTTTTCGCCCCTACATAATCTTAACCATCGTTTTCGGATACCTCTCGTTCGGTTGGTTCTATCGTTCGTGGATTCAAAATGGGTATGACAAATTGGTTTCCACAACATATAAATATTTATCCTGTGTGGTATTAGAATTATTATGAACACATTGTTTGTAATGAAAAGGAGAAATTATTTCTATCCTGAGAATATGCTCGTAATAACCTATACAGGTGGGAACATGGTGAAAATTTCCAGAAATGAAATATGATGTAATATAGGTTCGTGCAAACATTATGGGTATGGAAAATATCATTTGGATAAGAATGTAGGGGCAAAAAATCTTTCGCCCCACATATTTCCGGTGGTTTTATATGTTCGGAGGTTAGATAAGCATTTCCCAAGATTTTTATATTAGAGGTTATACAGGAATAGTCTCTAATAGATGTACTATCAAAGAATTGAGAGAAATAATCAAAAATAACATCTATGCAATAATCGTTATGTAATAATCTTATAGAATAGGATAATTTAATGTGAGTTATGCAATGGTCTTTTGACGGAAAAGAAAAAACTGAGAGCAAATAGATGGTTGATAATTCTTTGGTGTATTTGATATAATATATTCTCTTTTATGGCGGACGGGTAGCTCAGGTGGAAGAGCATCGGACTTTTAATCCGGTGGCCGCGGGTTCGAGTCCCGCCCCGTCTACCATGTTAAAGAGGGGTTAGTATGTAAATTTAACAAACTTAAAAAGGAGGATTGAGTTATGTGTCGGTTATTAGGTGTTATCGCGAATAAGGTCGTTGAGTTTGAATTCTCCACTAAGGGTTTTAGAGAACTTGGAAAGAATAATCCTGATGGTTGGGGAATAGGTTGGTATGAAAGAGGTGAAGCAAAAATTTTTAAAGAAGCATGCTCTTCTAAAGAAAGTAAAAAGTATGAATCCGCATGCAGAAAGATTAAATCACATCTTATCATAGAGCATGTCCGATTGGCTTCCTGCGGAAATATTTGCGAAGAGAATTCTCATCCGTTTACATTTCATAATTGGATTTTTGCACATAATGGGGGAGTAAAAAAACATAAGTCTCTAAGAGAAAAATTAGTGGCTTCGTATGGTGAAAATTTGGGTGAAGACTGCACAGATTCTGAGATATATTTCCGATTTTTAGTTCAGAACATAGAACAGATTGGTGATGTTGAAAAAGGTATTCGGTCAGGTATACAAAAGATTTGTGATGAGTGTGAGCACTCCGGTCTTAACTTTCTTCTTTCTGACAGGAAGAAATTATATGCATATAGAAATGGAAGGGAACTGTTTTACTTGGAAAGGAATCCAGAAAAATTAAATAAGGATGAAGTATATAAAACTGTTTCTGAAGAGACTAAACTAATGATTGAGAGTAAAATGCTTAATCACGAAAAAGCCGTTGTTGTTTGTTCAGAACGCATATCGAATGAACCTGGCTGGGTAAAAATGGAAGACGGTCAGTTACTGGTTATTGATAGTAAGTTGAATATTAAACCAATAATTGTTCCATAAAATATGTAGGGCGAAAAATTTTTCTCCCCTACATGTTCAATTTTTTTATAAAATTTTCGTCATACGCCCAATTTTGGGGTTATTATGTATATCTTGCGTCAGGGTGGAATGAGATGACGGCGCCAGTGGTGCTGGTGGGGTGAAATTGCCCTGAGTCCAGAATGGAAACGCCGATGGGTTCTCCACTCCCAAGAAGGTCAAGGATGGTTTTGTTCATCATTATATGGGTCATGCCGGGATAGCCAGGTGACCATCTTCTACCGTGTTCTTGCGGGATTTGGAGCAATTCTCGCAAGTATTTATGAACATATTCCGCTGTATCCTCTGCGATACGGTCTCCCAATCCCTGAAGATATAAATAGGACTCACTGTCTCCCTGCTCCTTGAAATATCTAAGCCCTTCTTCCATTGCCAGTCCTGCGGTGCAAATTTGTATGCCGATAATGTCCCACTTTTCATCCTGTAGCGGTCGGAAGTATTGTGCCCCTGACACAATATCCTTATCCCCTGCTCCTATCACTGTGGTAAATTCTATCCTACCTAAAAGTTCCTCTGGATTTTCTGGATTATATACATAAACCACATAGCCGTCAGATTTTGCCGGGAATAGACCGTAGATAGCCTGAGGCTCTATCCATCCTTTGCTATCTACCAGAGATATCCATTTTTCAAACAGTTTTTCCAATTCTTCTATACTGTGTCCAGCTTTTTCTTGGCTGGTTTTTCCGCCGAACTTCCAGTTCAGGGAAAACAGATTTTGTTTATCAATATAAGGAACAAATTGGGATAGGGACATTTTGAATAGACGACAGCGGAAAAGAGGTATAGGCGGATATTCAGGAAACTTACCTGTGATAATACGACGGGGTAATTGCTGTAGTTTTTGCTCCTCTTCATGAATTCGTCTTGTTGCCTGAATGTATCGCTGTTTCAGTATCTCGCGATTTTGCTGATATAGTTTTTCGCGTGTTTCAGGAGAAGAGGTTAACTGATTCATTATGTTCACGCCATCCATAGCGGTTCGGCAATAAAAAACATCCGAACGGATTTGGTTTATATCTTCCTGTCCCATCATTGCTACGAAGGCGGAGTGGCGTGGTGTGACTGCGGCACCTCCGATTAATATAGGAATATCCAGTCCATGTTCTTTTGTCATCTTTGCAACGGTTATCATGTGATTTGCAGTTTGCACAAGAAGTGCGGACATACCGATGGCGTCCGCCGTATGTTTCTTTGCCTGGTCAATAAATTCCTGCAACGGCACCATTACACCTAAATCAATCACACGATAGCCATAATTCTCAAGTAGGGTTTTGGTCAAATCCTTTCCGATAGAGTGGACATCTTGATAGACCGTTCCCAATACAATGGTCCCGCGATGGGTCTCATGCGATAGTCCTGTCTTTTCCGATTTCGCTTTATATCGGAGGTAGCCTTCAATAAAACCCATTGCCTGTTTCATTACATCGGCGGAACGGAGCAAATGAGGGAGAGATACTTCACCTCTACCGAACATATCTCCTAATTCTTGCATAGCGGACATTAAATAATCACTGACAAAAGCCAGGGGTTCATGTTTTTCTAATGCCTGAGCAACCTGAACCACAATTGCGTCCTGATACTCATAAACAAATCCCTGGAATTCTACGGCCCCTTTCTTTCGCTCCTTATATCCATCTTTTATCTTTTCACAAATTGCCTTTTCCAGAGGGAGTTCATCATAATTGGTCTTCTTAATAGTTTCCTTTTGTTTGATGGATAGTGCCCGCTCCTCTAAAATGGAAAAACTTTCCATATCCCGCTCAAAAATGATTTTTTTAGCAAGGCGGTAATCCTCCGGGTCCAGGTTCTCTACGAAGACATAATGTTGTGGATTCAATATAGCGGAATGGAGACCACGCTTTCGTGCCTCGTCCAGAAATACCGAAGTGAGCACTTTCCGCATGTGTGGCTTTTGCGATAAGCCGTTGGTTAAATTCCCAACACCGATAATGGTAAAAGCCTCTGGAATTTCCTTCCGAACCTGTTCAATTCCTTTCAGTGTCTCTAAGGCGTAGTTTTGCATCTCATCCGATTCTGCACCTATGGGAAACACATTCACATCTATAAAAAGCCTCTGTGGCGGGACACCGTATTGTTCTGCTTTTTCCACAATTCTCTTCGCCAACTCTATCTTCCGTTCCACTATATCTGCGGGACCTTTTGAATCCGTGCACAGGGCTACATAGAAACATCCGAAATCCTTTGTAGCGGGGAGAAGAACATCTAATTTCGTTTTGCCAGGTTCTACTTCTTCCAGTGATATGGAGTTAAGTATCGGCACACCTGCATAATAGTGGACTGCCTCTATTAATGCGTCCGGCTGGAAAGAGTCTATACACATTGCCCCTTTTATATCCGCACTGATTTGATGAACAACACGGGATAAGGTCTTTACTGTGTTGACATGATTGGAATCCATGCATACATCAATAATTTCACATCCGAGGTCGTTTATTTGTTCCCGAGCAACCTCTTCCAGTGCATCCATATCAATTTCATTATCAGTTTCCACTGCTTCCCGAACTTTTTTTGAACCCCGAACATTTAACCTTTCGCCGATGCGTATCAGCGAGCGAGATGCATCCAGAGGAACTGCGTTCTGGACGCCTGCAATAAACATCGTTTCTGAGGGTTTGCGTAGTGTTGGCGTTTTCCCTCTCAGTTTCTCCACCAATTCCGCGATATGTTCAGGTCTTGTCCCACAACAGCCACCCACGATGTTCAGCCCATACTCAATTGCAAGAGAACTTAAAATTTCTGCAAAAGGTTTTGGCTCAAACTTGAAAACGGTTTTGCCCCCTTCGGATAGGGGGAGTCCCGCATTTGGTATTGTGCTCAAAGGGATGTGCGAATAGCGGGACATCTTTTCAACGGCGGGTTGCATCAGGTCGGGACCAATGGAACAATTAATCCCAAAAACATCCACACCTACTGCTTCTATACTAACCAGTGCAGAGAGAATATCTGTATTGAAAATCTGCATACGGGCGTAAGGGTCTACCGTAACCTGAGCGATTATAGGTAGGTATTTACCACTTTCCCGCATTGCGTCGCGAGCACCGAATATTCCTGCTTTCAATTCCAACACATCCTGTTGTGTTTCAAAAAGGATTACATCCACACCACCGTCAATTAAACCTTTCACCTGAATTCTGAAGTTTTCCCGTATCTCTTCAAATGTAGATGGGGTCAATCCTGCACGCGAGAAGGTCAATACACGATTGGAAGGTCCCACCGAACCCAAAATATAAAGGGGTCTTCCGTCGTATTTGGTAGAATGGATATACTCCGTTCTTGCCTCGCAGGCAATTTCCGCACCGCGACGGCTGAGATAGTAACTCCACTCTTTGTGAGAGAGTTTTTGGAGGGTAAGGTTATAAGGATTGGGAGGGAAAATTTTGGTGTCAAGGAGTGAGAAGTCATATTCAGACAGACGCAAAAAGGACGCTCCGAATGTATTGGTCTCAACGGCACTACTACCGACCTCAAAATAGGTTTTGTGGATATTTTTCATCGCCTCCGGCGTAGAAAAATTGATTAAGTCCGTAAGCATACGGAAAGGTTCACCGCCATAATATTCAGGACCCAAGTTTAAATCCTGAACCATAGTGCCTGTCGCACCATCAATTATGAGTATGTGCTCTCTTATATAGTCTAAAAACTGCATATAGTTCCTGAGTGTAATGTTAAGGTTGTGGTGTTTCTGTTTTGTCGGACCTGTCGGACGGGTCGGACAGGTCCGACTTATTATTAACCGTAAGGTAAAGACTCAAAGTTTTCAGGTAGCAATACCAGATGAATCTCCTCATATCCAAAACGGGAAGTATTAAAAACAATTCCTGAATTATCAGGCAAGAAAGATGCATGTGGATGTACTTTTAAATTATTTCCAATTTTTCCCGTAACCAATAACCGTTTCTCTTTTTTCTCGGGATAGATTAGCCAGATGTTCCTGTCAAAATCATCACCTAACACCCACTTAAAATCGTGGCTTCCGTGTGTATGCCACGCTGGATATTGTGCTAGGACATTTAAATTACTTTGTTTTCCTTGCTCTATATTAGTCTCTGCGACACCGTGAGGCAATTTTTTGTGTTCCTCATCATAAGGCCAGATAGTAAATAGAGCCCGTTCTTTACCCCACCATACTTCGTGGGTTACCCAGAGTTCATCCTTCTCTACAAAGAAAGGTTCCGCCTCTCTTGTTTTTGCAGACCAATACCAGGTTCGCTGGGGACTATCACCCCCTGTCTCCCAGCAAAACATAACAAGGTCAGTATTCCAGAAATTGGGCTGAACATGTCCGATAAGGAAAGACTTTCGGGTACATTCTTCCCATTTTCCATCAACCGTCCGCATCCTTCGTAAAACACTTTCTTCCTCTCCATGTTTTTGCGTTGCACAATATAGCCACTCCTCATCCGCAGAGATACCTATCCCACCTACGAGTTTTCCATAATCTTCAGGATAAATGCCAATTTCTGTTCTTTTACCGTCTGGTTCCTGCTTGAGAATTTTTTCGCCCTTAAAGAAATAAATCTGTTCTGTTTCCCATGATAATGTAAAGTTCCCAACACCTTCTTCTAACACAGGAGATATATTTTTTGTTGCCCTCTCCAATCTATGTAACTGCATTTTCCCCATGGAACGATTTGATAGGAAATAAAAATGTTCGCAGGATTTTCCCCATTGTGGATGTGTCTGGTATATTGTCGTATTGGAGGAAGAACCCGTGACAATTTTATAAATTTTTGCTCCTGTTTTTTCGTCTTCGTACATGTCAAAGTGGTCCCATGTGTTCTTCCTCTCTTGTTGTGTGACCTTATCCTGGCTGTATGAAACACTGGCAACAGAAATAAAAAAAGATGTTGTTAAAAAGGAGCGACGGGAAAGTTTGTTTGTTTTTTTAGAGGAGTTCTTTTTCACTTTGAATCCTTCATGTCTTTTAAGGGATAAAATCTTCTGATTCGCTTAAAGAAAGTATCCATTGTTTTATCAGTTTTATGGCATTTTCCACATCCGTTAAAGATACAATCTCTGCGGGTGTATGCATATACCGATTTGGGATTCCCACCAATCCTGTTGCAACGCCTTTCCGGCTTAACTGTATAGCATTGGCATCTGTTCCGGTGGCTCGTGGTGCAGGCATAAGTTGATATGGGATTTTCTGTGTCTGGGCAACTTTTATAAGTCCCTGCAACACTTTTGGGTTGATATTAGGTCCCTTGTCCAGTATGGGTCCTTTGCCTAATTTTATTTCTGCATACTTCGCCTTATCAATATCCGGATGGTCTGTTGCCCAACCAACATCTATCGCAATCGCAGTATGCGGTTCGCAGGCATAAGCACTGGTGACGGCACCTCGTAGCCCAATTTCTTCTTGAACCGTAGTCACACAATAGACAGCTACTTTCAATTTATTTTTAGGGAGATTTCGTAAGGTTTCAAGGCAAACGAAAGCTCCGATACGGTCATCCAGACCTCGTGCAGAGATAAGATTATTTTTGAGTTCACGAATGGGAATATCCAGAGTAATCGGGTCTGCTATGGACACATACTTTTCTGCTTCTTTTTTACTGTTAACTCCGATATCTATCCATAATTCATGTATTTGGGGAGACTTTTCTCGTTCTTTCTCGGGTGTTAGATGAATGGGTTTTCTGCCGATTACTCCATATCTTGGACCTTTGGCAGAATGGATTACAACCCTTTGGCCGGGGAGAACCGCGGTATCTACTCCGCCTATGGCTACCATTCGGATAAATCCATTTTCATCTATAGAGTTGACCATTAGCCCAATTTCATCCACATGTCCACACAGCATAACCCGAAGTGGAGCATTCTTATTGACTACATAAAACTGGTTCCCATGCACATCTTTATAAATCTCATCTGCATACCCTGCCATATATTCTTTACATTTTTTTTGAATTTCTGTTTCAAAGCCAGATGGACTTGGAGTGTTTAATAGTTCAAATAAAAAATCCCTGGATGTGTTTGTTAGCATAAATATATCCTCATGTTTTTGAATACAAATTATCTCATAAAATAGATATAAACATAAAATACATAAACAGAGAGAAAATAAGAATGGAACACGAAGATAACTGAAGGTTAATTATTGACAATACTTTGAAATAAACAAAATCCCCCTAACTATTTTGCCTATTTACCTGCAGACACTATGTTTAATATCTAACAATCCGATATTTTTTCCTTACTTCTACAAAGATTATACCTGACTAATAAAATTTTTGCCGAAATATTTTTTATATTCTAATTCAAAATAAATCCTTATTTTTCAATAATATATACAAATAGACGAATTTTTCGTTACAAAAATTCAAAAATTTTTAAAAATTTTATTTGACAAAGGGGTTCAATTCTTGATAAATTTGAATTTACGCATATTTTAATATGGTAGATTGAAAAGTTAATTATGAGTAAGAAAAGGACTTAACCTTTTCTGTAAGGAGCCGAAACGCGTGAAATCGTGGACGATAATCAGGCTTCCTAAAAAGGAAGGCGAGAAGATTCATGTGCGGTTATCGCCGGGCGTGTTCGGTTTTATACTATTACTAATAGGTGTTCTCACCTTCTTTACTTCCTTTTTATATACCCGTCAGTATATTATTTCACTACATCTCTCAGAATTAAAACAGATTAATCGCAATTTAGAATATGCGACTGGGAACGGAAATAATAAACCTACTGTTACTTCACAAATCTCTGAAGAAGAATTACGACGGATGGAGAATCAACTTCGTGCAGAGTATGAGTCAACCATAGCCGTGATTACTTCTCAACTGAATGAACTCCTTGAAATAGAGACAAAAGCACGGCAAGCGACCGGTTTAACTCCTAAATACAAGACCCCAGCAGTGGATAATACTCCTCGTAAAGAAGGTGGGAAAGGTGGTCCTGCGGGAAGAGACATAGGTATAGAGTTTCAAGTAACTCGGAATACCATTACGGTTCCAACACTTCTCCGCAGTTCCAATAAACTTTCCGCCGACTTGATTCTGCAAGAGATAGCCCTGCGTAAAATAGGTTTGCAAGATTTACTAAAAGGTATAGAAGCCAAGAATGTTAAGATTGAGCGGACACCGAACACATGGCCCATTGCAAGACGAATGGGCAAACTTATGTCATACTTTGGCTACCGTAGAGACCCATTTACCCGCAGAATTAGACACCATGATGGTTTAGATATATCTGCTCCGTATGGAACGCAGGTAATATCCGCAGGAAAAGGCACGGTTGTTTTTGCAGGGCGAGAAGGGGATTATGGGAAGATGGTTATTATTGACCATGGTGATGGTATGCAAACTGCATATGCTCACCTTTCCCGGATTGATGTAACGGTCGGACAGAAGGTAGAAAAAGGGCAGGTAATAGGTGCAGTAGGGAGCACGGGTAGAAGTACAGGTCCTCATCTGCACTTTGAAGTGCGAATTGGAAAACAAGCAGTAAATCCGTTAAAATATTTGAGTAGATAGTAAGTTTTTACTATCGTGAAACAGCCTTCAACAAAAACCAGACAAATAATAAACAATAGGAAGATACTATGTTAGATGTTAGAAAGAAAGGTCCCGGTGAAATGGAAATTGCAAGTGTAATCGGTCAAGGCACAGTGGTAAACGGAGATATAAACTCCGAAAGTTCTATACGAATAGAAGGGGAAGTTATCGGTAAGATTAATAGTAAGGATACCGTAATCATTCATAACAATGGCAAAGTAAAAGCGGAAATCCGTGCTCAGCAGGTAATTATTAGCGGTGAAGTTCAAGGGAATATCTATGCTACGGAAAGATTAGAAATTACCGCTTCGGGGAAAGTGATTGGAGATATAACGGCTCCTCGTGTAAGTATTGCAGAAGGTGTGGTATTTGAAGGTAAGTGCACAATGAAACCTCCAACAAGTGTACCTTCTTCCCCCAATCCTCAGCAAAAGTAATACTGCAATTCATAACAACAAGTTTGGAGTGCTTCTTATTTGAGACCTCTGGATAAATACCCAATGTCTTATCGGAATAAAAAATGATATTATCAGAACCTATTGCAATATTATTCTTAATTATTCTTTCTTCCTTTGTTTTGCCTTTACGCTCTATCATCTGACTCTTTTTATTCACCACAGAGGACACGAAGAAAAACACGGAGAACCACAGAGGGGTTGGGATAGTTTGATTCGTTTTTTTCTGTTCGTCATTCATTTTTTGCGTTATGAGAAGTAACTATTTTTCACTGCAAAGGACACAAAGAAGGGATGAAGGGATTGAGGTGGATAATTCTGGATATATATGAAAGATAGACGATAGACGATGGACAGGGAGGGGTGAATAGAAGAAGGTATGCAAGTCCCTCTGTGGTTCTCCATACTTCTCCGTGTTCTCTGTGGTGAAAAAGAAAAACTTCAGAATATCGCAAAATGAAAGATGGGCGTAGTAGAACGAAATAAGACAGAGTAAAAGTGAAAAAAGATTCAAACTATCATTTCAATAGGTTGTGTAGTAATCTTATTTTAATAATGGAATAAAATCGCAATTATTCAGAAGCCTCATTCGTTTTTCTCTGCTTTGATTTTTTTTAGTTTTCTCCAGAGTGTATTTCTGCCAATACCTAATCTTCGAGCCGTTTCTGAGCGGTTGAAATGGCATTCCGCAAGAGTTTTTAATATTAATTCATTTTCCAACTCTGTAAGAGAGGGAGATTTTGTTTTGCCCTGTTTTTTGCCGATACTCCATAAACCCAATGCTCGCTCTATCATCATATTGGCTTCTCCAGGTTGGAAAGGAATAAAAATATAACCATATACTCCCCGTCGCATTAATTCTACTGCCTGTGGTATTTGTTGTGCGGTAGCGAGAACGAGTGTAGGCAGTGCGGAAGCATATTTCAGTGCGGAACTGTAATCATCTGTAATCACGACATCCGGAACATCATCTGCTACTATATAGCCATGTGCCTCAAGGATGGTTTTCAATGTAAATTCATTTAGAGGCTGGTGAATTTCCAACTTTATACGAGGCATAAAATTATCCTTTTACTTCTATTATATTTATCATAGTATAATACACTCTTAAAACGATTATTAAAAGAAGGGACCCACCGAGAATCTTATGTTTCAAGACAATCCGGAAAAAACATCCAGATATTTTTCATGGGCAGAAGCAGTCCGTGAAGTATTTTATATGTCCTGGCCAATTGTCTTGGGGTCTCTTTCATACACAGTTATGGAATTTTGTGACAAATGGATGGTCGCACAATTGGGAACGGTTCCCCTTGCTGCGGTAGGCTCTGCGGGGATTTGGTCTTACACGATGAGCACATTGCTTCTGGGGATTGTCGGTTGCACGGGGACATTTGTCGCTCAATCCTACGGGAAGGAGATGTGGAAAGACTGTGCGAGATACACCTGGCAGGGGATTTACCTTTCTCTCTTTTCGGTAATTCTTGCAGGAGTTTTGTTCATTTTATCAGAGCCTTTATTTATTTGGATGAAACATAGTCCAGAGGTGACACAACAGGAAATTTTATATTTTCGTATCCGCCTTATAGGCTATTTCCCAATGGCGATGGGTTCCGCCTTAGCTTCGTTCTTCCCATCTATAAGTAAACCTCGAGTTCCAATGTATTCCGCTGTTATCGGGAACATTTTGAATTTGATACTAAATTACCTTCTTATTTTTGGTAAGTTTGGTTTTCCCAGATTGGAGATAGCAGGTGCCAGTCTTGCTACAGTAATATCGCAATGGATACAGACCCTAATTTTGCTTTTTTTATTTTTGAAACCGGGACTACATCAGAAGTTTGGCACGAGGAGCCATTATTATCTTGATGTCAGGCGGATGAAAGAATTAATAAGAATTGGTATTCCGGCGGGTTTGTCTATGTTTTTAGATATTTGTAATTGGAGTATTTTTACAAGTTTTATTGTGGGACGATTTGGCGATGTATCTCTTGCTTCTCACAATGTAGCTATTAGTTTTATGCATCTGTGTTTTATGCCTGCGGTTGCTGTGAGTATAGGAATTTCCGCAATTGTGGGGCAGTGGTTGGGGAGGAAACAGATACAAATTGCAAAACAAAGAGTATATGTGGCATTGGCTCTTTGTATGACATACATGGTCACAATGGGCTTCATACTTGCTTTGTTTGGTGGAAAACTTATTTATTACATATTCAGCAAAGACCCGGAAGTAATCCGCTTTGGGCATCGTCTGCTAATTTTAGCCGCACTATTTCAAGCATTTGACGCTATCAATATTATCTGCTTGGGTGCTTTGCGAGGGGCAGGAGATACTCGCTGGGTGATGTGGGCTATGGTTTTTAATGCTTATTGCTTTTTCCTGCCTCTGGCTGTGGTTATGGGCTTTGTTTTCGGTTGGGGGGCTTTCGGTGCGTGGGTTTCTGCAACAATATACATTGCGGTATTGAGTATGACCTTAATTTATCGCTTCCTCTCCGAAAAATGGACAAAAATTATTATCTTTACAGAGCAAAGT
>FWWL01008790.1_pt1 | contig 12714 bp, 14 predicted proteins | sample 2228331 | NCBI WGS metagenome assembly FWWL01 (sample SAMEA103939775, study PRJEB20133) | metagenome | reverse complement strand
GCGAAAAGCGAATGAGAGTAAGGCGCGGCTGTTCGTTTTCGGCGTCGGTCACGATGTCAATGCCGTCTTCCTTGACCGCCTCGCCAGCGAACACGGGGGCATCAGCGTCTATGTGCGCCCCAACGAACCTGTGGAGGCGAAAGTAGCAGACTTGTTTGCCATGCTGAGCGAACCTCTCTTGACAGATGTTCAAGTTCAGTTTGAGGGCGTGCGGGTGCGCGATGTCTATCCGCCGCAACTCCCCGACTTGTTTAAGGGCATGGAGTTGGTGTTGGCGGGCGCTTATGGGGGCAGCGGGCGAGCAACGGTGCGCGTCAGTGGGAAAGTGAACGGCAAAGCCCAGACCTTTGCCGTCACAGTGGAATTGCCCGAGCAAAGCACGGAGCACCCGTTCGTCGCGCGGATTTGGGCATCCCGCAAAATTGGCTTCCTGTTAGACGAACTGGCAACGAAAGGGCGCAACCCAGAACTCATTGACGAAATCGTGCGCCTCTCCAAAGAGTTCGGCGTGTTGACGGAGTTCACCGCCTTCCTTGCGGTGGAGCCCAACCTTCCCCTTGCAGCGGTGCGGGAACGGTTTGACCGCGACTTCCTCGCTGCCCAACGAGAGCAAACAGGCGCATGGGCTGTGGCGCAAGCCCTAAACCGACAAGTGCTGCAGCGAGCAACAACCCAATACGACTTGGCGGTGGGCAATCAAGCGCCGATGCGCCGGGCAGAAGCCGTGAACCCTTCGGCAGCCGCTGGTGGTTTCGGTGGACTGAGTGGATTTGGTGGTGTTCCAGCAATGGGTGCCCCACAGGTGTTCGTTAGGCGCACAGGGGAAATCCAACCCGTCAGTAACATACAGGTGGTGGGCGACCGAGCCTTCGTTCAGCAAGGACGGCAATGGATAGACTTGCGCTTTGACCCGCAGCGACAGCAAGTGATTCGCATCCAAGCCTTCAGCCCCGCTGTTTGGCAGTTGCTGCAAATTCGTCCCGACTTAACTCGGTTCGTGGCACTGGGAGAGGAAGTCATCATCGTCACCAATGACCGATTTGCCGTGCACATCGGCGCTACAGGCAAAACCACCCTCTCCGACGCTGAACTGCAGTTGCTGTCAAGGCTTTAAGGGGGAAGCAAGCCAATCAGCGTTCCCTACAAGTCGGATCAGGACTTCCCGTAGACAGCCTTGCCATTGCTGAAGCGAGTTTGTGTTCCATCCCTTCAAGTCGGTTCTGGTGGATGGAGCAGCGGCTATTCGCTTTCCTCCTCGCTGCGGACAACGAAAGTGCCGGCAGCAAGGTCATGCCATCCCTGCTTGTAGGGGTCAAGGGCAGCCCATAAGATGCCAAACCCGCAGGGCATGAGTGCGAAAAACAGCCCAATTTCCCGCAACAAAGCACGCCCCAATCCACAGGGGTGACCATTGCGCAGAACAACTTTCAACCCAACCATCGCTTTGCCGATGGTGCGGCTGGCGAAAGCGTGAGCAAGAATGCGGTAAACGGGAAAGCCGAGGAACATCGTGGGCAAAACCTTGCGCTCCATCTCTGGCCAAACCCAAAGGAAAGGTCGCTCCCCCGCGGTGCTTAGCAGGATGGCATACCCGAAAATCAAAGTCCACACTGCCGCGCCCCAAATCACCACATCCAACAAAAAAGCGAAAGCCCGTAGCCACAGGGGCGACAACATTGCCCGCAACGGGAACGCGAAAGCCGATCTGGCGGGTGCAGGGGAAGGCTTTGGTGGTGGCGAAGCGCCTTTGGGCACTCGCTGTGGCGTTGGCAAGAAAGAAGTTGTCAATGCCTGCAGCATTTCTTGCACCGATGCGAACCGCTCCCCACGATTTACTCGCATCGCTTTCAAAATCACCTGCTCCAACGCGGGGGGAACAGTTGGGTTGATGGAGCGGGGCGGAATGAGTTTGTCGGAGCGCCCCGTAATGCGCTCAATAGCCTCTGGCGGCACTCGTCCCGTGAGGGCGAAGTAAAGGGTGGCACCTAAGGCGTAAATGTCGGAGCGTTGGTCGGTAGGGGCGGTGCCGTATTGCTCTGGTGGTGAGTAGCCAGGCGTCACTGCCCGCGCCCCCGCTTGGGTGCGGCTGCCCGCTTTCATCACTTTCGCAATGCCGAAGTCCACCAAATAAACGCGCCCATCGGCACCTACCTTAATGTTGGCGGGTTTGATGTCACGGTGGATGATGGGTGGGTTTTGCGCGTGCAAGTATTTGACCGCTTCCATAACCTGACGAAGCCACTGCACCGCTTGTTGGGGAGGGAGCGGACCTCGCTTGCGCACGATGTCTTCCAAACTTTCGCCCGAGATGTAGTCCATGACCAAGTATTGCCGCCCATCAGCGACGAAAAAGTCTTGCACGCGCGGCAAATTGGGATGACGCAACCCCGCCAAAATCCGCGCCTCGGTAGCAAACTGCTGCTGACTCTCAGGAGACATGTCCAAGTTTTCCTTGACTGCCACTTTGGCGTTCAACCGTAAATCAGTGGCTAAGTAAACGGCGCCCATTCCCCCACAACCCAACACCCGTTCCAAACGGTAGCGTCGGTGCAAGATAGTGTTGCGACCACGCAGGCGTCGCAGCGGTGCGCCACAGCGGATGCAAAAGCGCGCTGTGTCTTTATTGTCTGCACTGCACTCTGGACACATTTGCATGGGAAATCACCAGAGCCCTTTGGTCATTGCTTCCCTTTCTCATCTTCGGCACCAATGACGGTTGCCAACTCCCATGCATTGAGCCTGCCAAAATTATTGCGGTGATAGCGCCATGCGCGTAAAGGTGAAACTGTTCGGACCACTAAGGGACCGCTTGCCGCCTGAAAAGCGGCAGTTGCCCATAGAAGTAGAGATTGCGGAGGGTGGAACAGTGCAGGATGTCGCTGAACAGTTAGGCATCGGCGATATAGGCTTTATCGTGCTCATTAACGACCAAGAAGGGCACCGCAATAAGCGACTGACGGAAGGCGATGTGGTCAGTTTCTTCCCACCCTTAGCCGGCGGAAGCGCAGGGTAAATTGCGAGTGCAGGTCACTGTTCCAACGCCGTTGGAAGGTGAAGTCTCGGGTCATAGCGTTGCAACTCGCTCGTTGGCGATGCGTTCGCCGCAACCGTAAGCGCTATCGGGCTTAACGGTCGCTCCTTTCGCCACTTCACACTGGCTTCCCAAGATGCAGCGGCGAACAACGGCGCGAGCGCCAACGATGCAACGCTCCCACAGCACGGCTTCTTGCACCGTTGCCCCTTCTCCCACGACAGTGTGGTCACCCAGAACCGCGAACGGACCGACGACGGCGCCGTCTTTGATAACGCAATGGCTGCCGAGCAACACGGGTGGGTGCAAGGTAGCGGTGGGAGCAATCTGCACATCCTTGTTGACCCAAACGCCGGGCTGTTGCTCTTGTCCAGGGATGGGAAGGTGGGCTTTGCCGCTAAGCACATCAAAGTTGGCTTGCAAGTAGTGCTCAATCTTGCCGATGTCCAGCCAATAGTTGTCGGGGAACGCTACCGCGTAAAAAGGCGCGCCCAACTCCAGCAACTTCGGATAAAGCCCGCGCTCCACCGAGTAAGGTTGCCCTGCGGGGATGTGCTGCAACACTTCCCGTTCGTAAAGGTAAATGCCCGCATTGATAAGGTTACTGGGCGCCGTTTCTTTGGGCGGTTTCTCAATGAAGGCTTGCACGCACCCCTCCTCGTCGGTCACCACCACGCCGTAGCGGCTGGGGTCATCTACGGGTGTGAGTGCAATGGTAACTAACGCGCCCTTCCGTTCCAGCAACTGTTGCAGCGGAATGTTTGTCAAGATATCGCCATTGAACACGAAAAAGCGGTCGCCCAACAGAGGCTCAGCGTTTTTGATAGCACCAGCGGTGTCCAACGGCTGCTCTTCCACAACGAACTCATACTTGGCTTTGCCGTTGCGTTTAGCGAGGTGATTGGCAATGGGGTCGGGCAAGTAGCCCATGGCGAACACAATGTGGGTGATGCCGTTTTGCTCCAAGTAGTCCACGAAGCGGTCAAGGAAAGGGATGTTGGCGACGGGAACCATGGCTTTGGGCACATGGTAGGTCAACGGTCGCAGCCGCGTCCCAAACCCGCCAATCAGCACCAACGCTTGCATCGCCGACTTCACCTCCCTCAGGGGATGAACCTATTCGCCTCAGGGCGTGTTGGTCACCCGTCCATACTTGTCCTCAAGGCGGATGATATCGTCCTCGTCAAAGTAGCCGAAGGAAATTTCCAGCACGCGGTAGGACTTGTCTTCGCCGATGAGGCGGTGCTTGGCGCCGACAGGGATAAAAACGGGTTCCATCGGCTTAGGACGCAAGATTTGGTCGTCTATTTGGATGCACGCTCCTTCGTCCAGCGGCACCCATAACTCGCTGCGATGGCGGTGGGCTTGGTAACTCAGTTGCTCGCCTGCCTTGACCTCCAAAATCTTCACCGTGACGGGTTCGTTGAGCACATACTGGATGAACCGCCCCCATGGTTTTTCCACGACGAGCGGTTCGGGTGGCTCCTTGCGCGGCTCAGGGTAGGTTGTCAAAACTTCCCGCTTCTCTTCCGCCATTGCGCATCACCTCCGGTCAGGGTTTCCAATTGCCTATGTCTAAGGCGCGCTTGCCTTAACAGCAAGGCACACCCGATGTGCCGAAAAGCCTTCTCCAGTTGTCGTAAACGCTATCATCCTCACTTTCCCGATCTTCGGCAAACGCTGGATGCGACATCATTGCCCACGCTTCATCTTCTGCGACCGTAATGTCCACCACCGTGCCGTCAGGGAGCGGAAACTCCCCAATTGGCACGATGACGCCGTTGCGGACGACGCCTTTATAGCGGATTTCCGCCATCCTCTGTCACCTCCGTTCATCGTTCGGCAAGTCGGCAATTTTCGGCAGGTCGGCAAATCGGCAGGTCGGAGCAGTTCGTCAGGGGTGAGGACGCTTGACAGCGCTTGAGTTCCGCAATGCCCGAATGAGCCGATGCAACATCTTGCCTACCCGATCGCAATTAGCCAAGACAGGAGCGCTTTCCCCTTCTGCTACCAGTCCGATGCGCACCGAAAGCAGCAAGTAGGTTTCTAATTCCTTCAACGAACCTTGAGCGATGCGCAAAAACTGCAAGTATTCGCCCTTGCCTTCCCGACCGTAACCTTCGGCAATGTTAGCCGCTACTGAGACAGCGGCACGCCGAATTTGCATCGTTAGCCCAAAGAGTTCGTCCTTTGGAAAAGTTTTTGTTAGGCGGTAACACTGCTCTGCCACATCCATCGCCGCTTGCCATACCTCCAAATCACGGTAAGACCGAATCGCTTGGGTTCCCACTGCTTTCGCCTCCCCTGCATTCATTCTTCATCCACTTGCCGACCTGCCCATCTGCCGAACTGCCCACCTGCCGGTTTTTCACGCCGCTTTCAGCCATTCGTCCAACTGCACTTCAGGATATGGCTTCAGGGCTTCCGTGACGAGTTGGTGCAAGCGCTTCAGCCCTTCAGGCGTTTTGCCTTCCGCGCGCAGGATGAGCGCCGGTTCGGTGTTGGATGCACGCACCAGCGCCCAACCGTCATCAGTGACGACGCGGGCACCGTCCACATCAATGACTTCGTAACCGCTGCGTTTGAAGTGCTCCACAACCTTCGCAACGACCTCAAACTTTGCAGCATCGTCGCAATGAACGCGCACTTCGGGCGTGGCAAAGTAGCGCGGGACATCCGCGAGCAGCGCCGAAAGCGTTTTGTCGGTGTGCGACAAGATGCGCAACAAACGGCATGCCGCGTAAAGAGCATCGTCGTAGCCGAAGTATTCGTCAGCGAAGAACAGGTGCCCGCTCATCTCGCCTGCCAGGAGTGCCCCTTCTTCCTTCATCTTCGCCTTGATGAAGGAGTGCCCTGTCCGCCACAAAATTGGGACGCCACCTGCTTTAGCGACTTCTTCAATGACTGCTTGGGAGCACTTGACTTCCACGATGATTTTGGCGCTGGGGTGCTTTTGCAGCACTTCTCGGCTGAACAAAATCATCAGTTGGTCGCCCCAAAGGATGTTGCTCTGTTCGTCCACAACGCCCAATCGGTCGCCATCACCGTCAAAGCCTAACCCGACATCAGCGCCCACTTCCCGCACTTTCGCAATCAGGTCGCGCAGGTTTTCGGGTTTGACGGGATCGGGAGGGTGGTGCGGGAAGTTTGGATCGGACTCGCAGTAGAGTTCAACGACTTCGCAACCGAGGGTTTTCAAGAGTTGGGGCGCAAAGTGGCTGGCTGTCCCGTTGCCGCAATCCACGACAACTTTCAATCGTCGCGGACCCAGCCGAATGTGCTCAGCAATCCACCGCAAGTAATCGCTGAACGCATCCCGCTGGACCACTGTCCCGCTGCCTTCCACGAAGTCACTTGCTTCAATCATTTGCCGCAGTTGCTGGATTTGCTCGCCGAATAAAGTCCCATGTCCCCAAACCAACTTGAAGCCGTTGTATTGGGGCGGGTTGTGGCTGGCGGTGACCATCACGCCACCGTCAATGTCCCAATAGCGGCAGGCGAAGTAGAGGATGGGTGTTATCACTTCGCCAATGTCTATCACATCGCACCCTGTGGCGCACAGCCCTTGAATGAGAGCGGCTTGTAACTCGGGCGAACTGGCACGGTTATCGTGCCCAACGACAACTTGCTTGATTCCGTTGCGCTGGCACAAGGTGCCGTAAGCGCGTCCGACCAACTGAGCAACTTCGGGCGTCAAGTCCTCTCCAACGATGCCGCGAATGTCGTATTGGCGGAAGATGAGTGGGTTAACGACTCCCATTTTCCGACCCCCCTTTGAGTGAAGGGTTTTGTGCGGCAGACAGAGAAAAGGACGCGATCAACGCTCAACAGCAGTGGGCAACGACATTGGAAGGCATGTGTTATTTTAGCCCGCCATAGCAAATGCGTCAACTCTTGCGAAAGGCAGTAATCACATCACGCGGGCGATGAGGACGGTGATGTTGTCGTCGCCACCCGCGTCGTTGGCGAGGCGAACAAGGGTTTGCGCCGCTGCGGTCAAGTCGGGTTCGCTCAGAAGCACCCGTTCTATCTCCGCATCGTCCACCATGTCCACCAACCCGTCGGAGCAAAGGAGCACTAAATCGTTGGGGCGCAGGGAAACTTCAAAAATGTCCGCTTGAACAGTTGGCTCAATGCCGATGGCTTGGGTGATGATGTTGCGCTGTGGGTGCCAGCGGGCTTCCTCGGGCGTGAGGAGCCCAGCGTCCACATATTGCTGCACCAGCGAGTGGTCTTTAGTGATTTGCCGCAACTTGCCGTCTTGCAGCACATACCCGCGACTGTCGCCGACATTGACGAAGACGACTTTGTTGCCAGCGATGATGGCAGCGGTCAAGGTTGTGCCCATGTTGTTGCGCAGCGCTTGCGCTTCGGCGAAGACTTGTCGGTTCGCTTCTGTTGCGGCTTCTTTCAGCGCCGCGTGCCAATTGGGGTCGCGATGGTGCAGCCAATCTTGGATGGCTGGGAGAAGGTGAGCGGCGAACACTTGCAAGCATAATTTAGACGCCACTTCACCCGCTGCGTGCCCCCCCATTCCGTCGGCGACGGCTAAAAGGGCAACGACTTCCTTTTTGTCCAAGTGGCAGCGCTCCACTGTCAAGGTTAGGTAACTGTCCTCATTGTGCTCTCTCCGTCGCCCCACATCCGTCGCTGCTGCAAAAGTCACTGTCAGGGAAGGCGGAGCGGAAGCGATTTCCGCAAGGCGCTTGAAAGCCAGCGAAAGATCGTGCCAATCGGATGCTTGCTCAAAAGCGGTTTGGACATTGGGCAGCCATTGTTCCCCTTGCGCTTCTTTCAGCCACTTTTGGACGATAGTGGCGAAGGTTTGGCGCACAGGCTCCCAGTCGGTTGGCTCAAGGCTTACTGCCTCGGGGCGAAGGAAGGGCTCGCCTTGGTCGGTGAAGATGAACGCCGTTTGCAGTGGCTCTTTCAACCCGAACCCGTTCGCTGCCAACTCCCCAAAGGCATCTGCTATCAAGTGAACCCACGCAAAAGCGGTGGGAGCATCTTCTGGGCTCACTTCTTGCAAAGGCGTTCCAACGATTTCTGACAAGGCAACATAGGTTCGTCGGTCGTAGGGCGTTTCTTCAAAAGCGGCGAGGGGCGCAGCAATGGCGGGATGGTGCAGCCCTCGCTCCGCCATTTGCCAGAAAGGTTGCAGCGCTTCCGCTGAATAACTCTCCAGAAGGCGAACGAACACTTGCACTTGTTCCGCTTCCGTCAAATCGCTCCCACACTGTTCGCAAAAGTTACTGTCGGCGGTGTTCAAAGTGCGGCAATTGAGGCAGCGCTTGCGCGGCTCGGTTTCCACCGCGCGATACTCGTTCACGCTATCTCGCACTTGCACAAAAGCAAGGATTTCGTAACGCCGCTGAAGTAACAACGCCCCTTCTGGTAAAGGAACAGGGGACGGGGGACGAGGGGCGGGAGGCGAAGGAATTTCCTCCGCTGTTTCAGGGACGCTTGCCCCCGCTTCAACGGAGGGTTCGCTTTCTGTTAACAACGACTCACTTTCGGTGGTCGCTTGTGTCTCTTCCTGCTCCGCAGTTTCCTCCTGCAAGGCTTTCCCACACTGGGCGCAGAATTTGGCTTCTTCTCGGTTGTCAAACCCGCAGTTGGGGCAGCGCATCCGAGACCACCTCCGAACTTCCCTATTGACTATGCCGCACCGCCGAAACGACTGTAACGGGAAGCCCCTTCAGCGGGTCTATTTGGATGGCAAACTCTCAAAGGAGGTGACCGCACATGCAAGTGACAGAGCAGCAGGAAGTTGTAACAGCAGAGCGCCTTGCTGCGATAGAGGAGCGGTTGAAGGCGTTGGAAACGCAGATGCAACAGGTGCGGGAAGAGTTGCCCGACAACCGCGTCAGCATCATCGTCTTCAGCGGCGACTTGGACAAGGTGCTGGCTTCTTTCGTCATCGCCACCGGCGCCGCTGCATCGGGCATGGAGGTCAGCATGTTCTTCACCTTCTGGGGCTTGAACGCCCTAAAGAAGAAGCGGGACTTGTCGGGCAAGAACTTCATGGAGAAGATGTTTGCTTTGATGACCCCTGTGGGCACGCAGGGATTAGGCGTCAGCAAGATGAACTTCTTCGGTATCGGCGCCAAGATGCTGCGGGCGATGATGAAGCAAAAGCAAGTAGCGTCGTTGGAAGAGTTAGCCGAAATGGCGCGGGAGTTGGGCGTCAAAATCATCGCCTGTCAGATGGCAATGGATGTCATGGGGCTAAAGCGGGAGGAACTGTGGGACGGCATTGAGGTTGGTGGCGTTGCCGCTTTCTTGGCGGAAGCGACCAAGAGCAAGGTGACGCTTTTCATCTAAACGCCGATGCGGTTACGGCGTATGGGCAGCGGAGAAGAGCACCTTCCGATACGGCTCTGGCAAACCGGCTCGTGCGGTGAACCCGTGTCGGCGTAGGATGTTTTGCCCTTCGTCCAACGCAAACTGCAGGAACAACTCTGCCCCTTGACGGTTTTTCGTCGTCTTCAAAATCGCCAGCGGGTTGGCAGTGATGACATTTTGCTCGGCGGGGATGGGAATGACCTCCACGGCGGGGCGCACCCAAGGGTAGTTGGCGATAGCGTCCCAGTTGATGCACGCGTCAATGCCACCCAGTCGCAGCGCGTTGGCTAATTCAGGAGCGGTCATTGCCCGCAGCACCACATTTTTGCCCACCGCTTCCGTCAATTTGTTCTTCCGCAGAATGGCTTCGCTAATCTCACCGATGGCGCACGCTTTCGGGTCACCCAACCCAACTTTGACGCCCGGCTTCGCTAAATCCTGCAGCGACCGAATTCCTTTCGGGTTACCCTTGCGCACCAAGATGACGGGGATGAAGTAGCCGATGACTTCGCTTTTCAGCACATAGCCGCGCCGTTCGGCTTGTCGCACATAAAACTCTTCGCCCGGCAGGAAAAGGTCGCCGTGACGGGTGAGGATGATTTGCGCCAGCAGGCAATTGGAACCCGTGAAGTTGAAGCGGACGGGGATGCCGTAGCGGCGCTCAAAAGCGCGCCCCATCTCCTCCAACGGCGGGCGGAAGGCTGCCCCCGCGTAGATGAACAGCGGTTGCCGATTAGCAGGCGAAGGTTGACTGGCAGGCATCATCTCCTCAGCGGGCTCAAAGCCCCACTTCTGCCACACCTTTTTTGCCTCAGGGGTTTTCAGGAACTTGAGAAACTCGCGCGCCGCTGCGTGGTTTTTGCCCCCCTTGACCAAAACAGCAGCAGCGTGGATGGGTTCGTAGAGTTTCTGCGGAATTGTCTGCACAGCCACCAAGTCATGCTCAACAACGGGCGGTTCGCCGGGGATGTAACTCTCCATCAGGCAAGTGCGGTAAAGGATGGCAGCATCGGCTTGTCCTTTCTTCAACAACTGCTTGGCTTGGTCGGGCACTTTGGGGGTGAAGATTTTGTCCTTGACTTTGTCCCACAGCCCGGCGGCTTCCAATGCTTGCTTTGCGCCCCGCCCACCAGAGAGGTGAAAGGGGTAGGTGATGACCCGCTTGACAGAAGGCGACGCCAAATCCTCCAATCGCTTCACTTTCGCTGGGTTTCGCTTGGGCACAACAATGGCTAACGGGATGCGGGCGCAAAGGACCAAACTACCCTCCACGAACTTCCCTTGCTCCGCCAACTTGGTCAGTTCAAAAGTGCCCAGCGCCAAGAAGATGTCAGGCGTGGCGCCATCCCGCAATTGGTTAAGCAGCGCCACGATGCCTGTGACCACCGGGCGAAGTTGCACCTCTGGATGCTGCTGTTGAAACATTTTTGCCAAATCGCCGTAGGGACCTGCCAAGCCACATGGGACGAAAATGGTGATGGTGCCTTTTGCGGTTGTGCCCGTGCTGGTTTTTTTCGCTGGGGGCGACGGCTGTGTTTTCGGGGCAGGTTTGGTGGCTTTCCCGTAGGCTTTCTCCACTTCCGCTGCCACGACCTCTTTCAACTGGTCAAAAGTCCACCCTGTCATCACAGGGTTGCGCAAGAACGCTACCTTGCGCCCTTTGTGGGTGACGGTGATTTGACCGTTGATGAGAAAGGCGCCGCAGGTTAGCCCACGCTTGCTGAATTCGGCGCTTCCTTTCTCCGTTGTCCAGTCGTAGAGGATGACTTGCACTTTGCCAGGGAAGGCTTGGGCAAGTTTGAGGGCGTAATCTTTGACCCACTCGTGGCTCTCACCACCTGTCACGCCCAAAGGGTAAAAGGCTTCCACCTTTACCTTCGCCTGCGGCACTCCGTAGGTGATGCGCCACCCTTCGTTTTTGATGGGCACTTTGGGCTTAGATGGCTCGGGCTTCTTCGCTTGCGCTGGCTTGGGCGGTTCAGGTTTCTTGGTCTGCTTTTGCGCCTGCGTCCACAACAGCGTCACCGTCAGCAAAACTAAAAGCGCCACAGCGAAAAAGGTGGCTGCTTTGACTATCCGCATCGTCCGTCACCTCCATCACAGTTTTGCATTCAACCGCGCCAATTTTCATGACACGCCCTCGCGCGCTGGCGCGGGACGGGCTTCTTTCGCTGCCGACGCTGCCAACACTTTCTCCCGTTCGCTGACGGGCGCGACAGCGACGAAGAAAGTTTCCAACGCTCGCACAATTGCCTCCCCTTCGTCCTTGCACACTCCCGCTCGCACCAACCAGTCCAAAATGGCGTTGACCTTCGGGTCGTTGGCAAGGGTTTGGGCGAGCACCTCCCCCCGTCGCTGCCGAAGGGCACGCTGCAATACAGCCACATCGTGTTCCAGTTCTTCAGGTCCAAGCAACTCCTCTTCTGGCTCGTGAGGCGTGAAGCGCTTTTCCGCCATCAGGTTTCACCCCGTGCCAATAGCACGGCTGTTTCAACGAGAGCGTCGCTGTAAAAAGTTCCCTTTCGGCGGCAGGTCTCCAAAACTTCCCGCACCTCTTCAGGCGTCAAGAGACCACTTTGGGCAGCCGCAATGACCACACCAACGAACCCTGTGAATTCAACTTCTAAAACCTTTGCAACCGCCCGTGCGGCGCTTTCTTCCAGCAAGATGTGGGCAGCGTTCAAATCTGATCGCATCGTCAAAACAATCGCCTGCGCCTCTGGCAAGTGGGCTTCAAAATCCTTCGTCTTCGCTCGCGCTGCTATTGCCTTTGCCACTTCCTTCGCCTGCCCAAATTCTTCTTCGCTCAGCGAGACAACGACCAGAAACCCTTCGGCGATCAGCCGCTGCACCTCTTCGCTGGCGCCGTGCCGCTCCAATTCTGCCACCTGAGCGGGCGTGACGAAGAGAACTTCGTAAAATGCTTGCAACAACTCCACGCGCCCGCACTGTAGTGCTGCCAACAGCGGTCCTGTGTCCGCTGTCGCCCGTAACTTAGCGCCAGATGCAGCCACGCGCTTCCCACCCACTTTTTTGAACGCTCAAGGAGAGCAAAGCGTTCCCGCACGAAGTGCTCTCACGGAGTAAGGAGACGAATTCGGACGCTGCTGATTGCCACGCGGGTGTGTCCTCGTGATTGCGAGCAACGGCGCGGGGACAAAACGACGGCGCCTTTCTCCACAGGAGGCACCCCATTGAAGTTTTCGTCAGTGACAGCGAAAAGTTGCTTACCGTCCAACCAAGCGGTAATGCGGTTGCCTTCAACGCGGAGGCGAACCTCGTGCCACTTGTTGTCGGGCGTCCAACGGGCGCGCGCCATCGGGTTCCTTTCGCTTGTG
>FWWL01008788.1_pt1 | contig 12715 bp, 8 predicted proteins | sample 2228331 | NCBI WGS metagenome assembly FWWL01 (sample SAMEA103939775, study PRJEB20133) | metagenome | reverse complement strand
CGGCAGAGAAAAGACGCCTCTCCCTGCCAGGGAGAGGCCGGCGCGCAGCGCCGGGTGAGGGTGGATCCTGTCGTCGTGCGACCTCCGTACGGGCACGGGGGCGGCGTGCCCGTACGCGTTACGGGCAGGACAGAACCAGGCCGAGCACGGTGTCGCGCCAATCCGTGCCGCCGATGACCGGCACATCCAACAGCGGGGCCGCGCCGGCCAGCGCCAACCCGCTCAACTGATTCGCGGCGATATTCGCACAGGCGCCGCTCGCAGGGGCTCCTGCCGCAGGGCTCGGAAGACCGATGGTCACCAACGTGGGCGCAGGATTCGTGCAGGTTTGGCCCGAAGGGCAGTTCGCGTCTTCGACGCACGCCGTGGAACTGGCGCTGCACGTACCGGCGGGTGCGGGGGAGTCTTCGATCGAGGCTGTTGCGCTTCCGGTGGTCAGCGGCACGGCGGTCGTGACAATGATGGGGTTGAAATCGTCCGCGGTGCACGGCGCACCATCGGCGCCTTCGTTGCCTACGGCTACCGCGGTGAGCCGCAGCGTGGCCCACAACACGCAGTCGTTGTTCACTGCTGCTCCGGTGGCGGTCATGTACACGGCACTGTTTTGCGTCCCGGCGTGCGCGACGTCGGCGCCGCTCGAACCCGCGATCGCCGACCCGGCGCAGCTCGCGCCGCTGCCGTCGACATGGTCGCGGCACGAGGCGAAGTCGATCGGGCCCCCGGTGAACGGTGCAGTGCACGCGCAGTATCCCATGCTGCGGATCACGTCCACGCACACGGTGCTACCGGCAAGTCCGAGGCTGCTCGCACCCGGAATGGCCACTGGCGCGAGCGTGCGGCTCGTGGCGGTGCCCAGCAACACGCCCTCGCCGCCGTTGCCGAACGGGTATCCGAGTCCGGCAAGCGAGCACACGGACAATGGCAGCAACCCTTGCACGGAGTACGTCTCATCCGCACCCGATTGCACGAACTCCGCGCTGCTCGCCGCGAGCCCGCAGCCTTGACGGAGGCAAGGCGGACGAAACCGGCAAAGATCCGGACGGCACCCGAGCGTGGTGCGCGGGTCGCAAGTACCCGGCAAGGTGCAATTGGTCGCCGCTGTGCCCACGCTGGTGCCGGGCGGTTTGGCGGGCGCGGCAATGGCCTCTTGCAACCGGCTGAGGAAATCCGCTTGGACCGCCAGTTGCCCGTCGAGGGCGCGCTGTACCTGCGTCACCGCCAACCACACCTTGGCGAAGTCCCACGCATTGCTTCCTAGACTTGCCGGCACGATCCCACCGGCGCCGCTGTGCACGAGGCCCTGCCACTCCAAGTCAGCGGTGGTGCACTTCGGGGTCGTTCCCGTGGTGAAGGCTTTGTCCACCGCATCGAAGAATTTTTGCCGCTCGTTTTTGCCGCCGCTGATGTTTGGCAAATCGAAAATGCGATTGAGTTCCTTCTGGCAAATGTGTGCGGCTACAGCCAAAAAGCCCGAGCCCGCTTTGGCGAGGTTTTTCGCCTGCTCGCGGCGAATCGCGTCGCCACACTTCTGCAGCGCGTTTGCAACCTTCGCGTGAAAAGCAGCGCTGCGTTTGGCGAGTTCGGCCTGACACTTGTCGGGCGCGGCGAACGCGGGCGGCACAGCGCCCACGAGCGACCCCAACACGAACCCGCAAACGACGAGCTTCACAGCATGCGACTGGACCATTTCTCCCTCTCCTTCGGGCTGCCCTCCAGCCGACAAGCACAGGTTCGGTCGAGACAGCCACACCCACGCTCTCTACCCCACGCGCACACTCTGTGGCAACAGAGAACGAGAAACATCTCCCCGCTTCCGGCCCGCCAGTGATCGGGGGCTGGGCCGGGTGCGTGTGGGCTCCGGTCCGTGCGGCCTTCCGGCCCACCGGTAATCGGGGGCTGGTGTGTCTGGAACGACCTAGTCGCACGAAGAGACCGTCCGATGCACGACTGCAGCTGTCGTGCATCGGACGGGAGCGAACCGGTGTGCCCGGAAGCCTCCGCGTCAGGGAACCTCGCGAGCGGGTCAGGTAGGGGTTCGAGTCGGTGTTCGTGTGGGCGTGCCGGTCCGGGTGGGCGTGCGGGTCGGACCGGTGGGTGTGGGCGTGGGAGTACGAGTTTGGGTGATCGTCGGGGTCACGGTGCGGGTGCTGTAAACGAACCCGTTCACGACAGCGATATCTCCCAGCGTAGGCAAGTTGAGGGCCGTGAATCCACCGACGATGCTGGCCCCGACTACCGAGGGATTCCCACCAAGCAAAGCCGCACAATCGAACGGCGCGCCTTGGATCGTCGCCGGAGTCATGGTCGGTATCGGCACCGCCTTTTTCAACACCGAGTGGTAGTGGTTCAGCACCTGCACTTGAACTTGCCCGGTGAGCAACGGAATGCTGTTCGGGTTGCCGCGGAATTCTTCGGGATCGTCGTCGGTGCAGAAGAGACCATCCGGACCGTACGGGAAGGGCGTCGGCGTTCCCCCTGGCGTCGGTGTGGGCACCGGTGTCGAGGGACAAGCACCGGAAATATTCCCGATGCGCACCGTGGTCAGGAACAAGCCACTGCCTCCGGGTCCCGTACCGGAGAGAGTGATCACCGGTGGTCCCGCATTCGGCGGCGGGGTACCCGGAGGTGGCGGCGGCGTGCCCCCAGCGTCTTGCGTCCATGACATGTCCACGGGTGCGAACGTTGTGCATCCGATGGTTCCCGACACCGCATTCCCCGGGCCATGCAAGAAGGCACAAGGAGGCTTGCCCAGGCTTGCGCAGTTGTCATTCAGCGTGCAGTCGACGGCCAGGGTTTGTCCGTCCGCCTCGAACAAGGTGCCCCCGCACGTTTTGGCTGCAACGGTTCGCACACAAGCGCAAGCCAGAACGGAAACGGAAATCCTGTCGAGCGAGCTGTCCGCGGCACGAATCACTACAGGGACTTCGCCGTTGCGTGCCTTGCCCACGGTCAGGATCTGCCAGCCCGTGATCGTCAAGCTCAATGGGCTAGTGGTGAAGGTCTCGTTGTAAACCTTGGCCTGCGTACCCGGCCCGAGCAATCCTGTCACCTGAGTCTCGAACGTGCAGTTGGCCGCGCAGCCGTCTCCGCCGAACGTGCGGCAGCGCACGCAGCGGCTGTCGGGGCAATCGGCATCGCTCGCGCAGGCTACGCCGATCTTCGCGCCACCGACGCACACCCCGTTTCCGATGCAGTCGCTTTCCGATGTGCATGCCGTGCCCGCATTGTCGCCGCCCACACAAATCCCGCCGTCGTCGCACTCTTCGTCGCCCTCCACCACGCCGTTGCCGCACACTTGCGGTCCCGGCGTGTTGGTAATCGTCGGCGTGGCCGTGACGGTGGGCGAGTCGGTAACCGTCGGCGTGGCGCTCGGCGGCAACGTGGCGGTCGGCTCCGGTGTCGCCGTGGGAGTTGCGGTGGGTGCGCCTACGGTGTGGGTCGGCGTGGGCGACGTGGCGACGGTCGCAGTCGGCGTGCCCGTCGGCGTCGGAGAAATTTCTACCTGGCAGGCTTGGTCGCAGCCGTCGCCGTTCAGGCGGTTGCCGTCATCGCAGGTTTCATGGTCGGCTTGGGTCTTGCCGTCCCCGCAAGTGCTCGGACGGCACTGCACTTTGAGAACGTCGCGATCGACTCTGCCCGTCGATGTGGTCACCTTGATGCGGAACGTCTTGGTGCGGGAAAACAGCTTGCCGCCGCTCCCCTGCCGCAACGGCACGTCCAACGTGAACAACGGCGAGCAAGCGTTCGGCTGCGTGTTCACCGCACCGAAAAACACCGGCGCGCTCGGGCGCCACACGGTCAGACCCAAGCCACCCATACCCAAATGAAATTCGAGGGCGTTCAGGTTGCTCGCATCTGCCGAATCACGCAGTCGCCGCGGGTCGGGCGATTTCACTTCGGCGGTATCGACGTCGGTCGCCACGCACTGCGGGAGGCGCGGGTCCGAGTTGTTGATACACAGGCGCACGCGAATGCTGCACTGCTGGTTCCCCAAGTTCGGGTCGGCATCGCACCGAGGGTCGCCCTCGTAGCACACGATCTTCGTCGTCGGTAAACCGTTGCGCCCCCGCTTCGGTACGGGTGTCGCTGCCCACTCCAAAAAGCAATCCGTGGCCTTCGTCCCGCCGCCAGGCACGCATGGATTGGTCGCCAAATCCGCGGTGCAAAAACCGGGAGTCGGCGTGACCGTCGGTGTGTGGGTCGCGCTCGCCGTGGGCGTGCTGCTGGGCGTATGCGTGGGCGTTCCCGTTTCTGTAGCTGTGGGCGTTACCGAGGGCGTCGGCGTGGCAGTCGGCGTTTCGGTGAACGTGGGGGTCGGACTCAAGGTTGGAATTGCTAGTGTGTACGGGCTCGAGGTCGTGCTGCCGATGCTGCCGTTTTGCACCGGGCTCGCCGACATGGTGAGGGTTTTGTTGCCGGGTGTCGAGTCGTTCACGATCGTAGCGAGCACGATGGTGAAGGTCGCGTTATTGGCTACCGCTACTGGAGAGCGGAAGGTGAGGTTCGGCCCGGAGCGGGTGCCCCACACCGAAATCGGCGTGCCATTCACGGTGCCCGTGGTGACCCCGCTCGCGTCGGTCGTGCCGGGGAACACGATGCTGATATCCGTGCTGGTGGTGATGTCGCAGCCGTCCAGGCTCGGAACCTGCGCCACGATGGTATACGTGGCCGGCTGGCTTACCAAAGAGCTGGACGGGCTCACAGTGATGAACTGGAACTGCCGCCCGCCGCAGTTGTAAGCCATCGCTCGTGGTGCGATGAGCGAAACCACAAGGAAGAGAAGCGTGGCAGCCCCACACGCTCCTCGAACGCCCAGGGGAAATCGGGCCCGAATGGTTCCCGGAACTTGCGCCATGTCGGCCGCCTCCTTTCGCCCCGCCGGCCCCCCCATGCCGTGTTTACCGGAGCTTTTTTTTTATGCGCCAATTCGGCAACCGCTGTCAATAGGTACAAAACGTGGAGCCACGGCACCGCCGTGCCGCTACCTGCCGCGTGCAGGCAGGTGCGTTGTATCGACGTTGTAGGGGCGGCCACGTTGCATCGGATCCCGCGATGGAATCGCTGCTGCCAGGCGCGGGGCAGGATGACAGACGACGTGGACCCTCAGAGGTCGCACGACGACAGCATCGACCCTCACCCGGCGCTGCGCGCCGGCCTCTCCCTGGCAGGGAGAGGCGTCTTTTCTCTGCCGTGAAACTGCGATGTGCAAACCGTCACTCCGTCGCGCCAAGCGACGTCGACTCCTCGCCCTCGCCCTGGCTAGGGCGAGGGAGAGGATGGAAGGTGAGGGAGTGGGTCGAACGTCGATGCACGACGCAACCGACCCTCACCCGGCGCTGCGCGCCGGCCTCTCCCTGGGAGGGAGAGGCGTCTCTTTGTTGCTGCGTTGCGAACAGGCGGCAGCATTCTGTCCACTCACTCCACCGAGCAAACCCCTCTCCGGCGGACATCGGAGGACGTGGCCGCACCCGTTGTAGGGGCGGTTCGCGAACCGCCCCTACAACGCCGCACGGTGTGGCACTGGAACCCGCGGTCAAATGCCGCGATGGCCTGCGAGTGCCAGGGGGCACGGCACCGCCGCGCACCGGCGACGGTGGGGGAACTGGCGGCAAGGCAAAAAAAGAGGCGGGCCCGAGCGGAATGCTCGGGCCCGCCTTCCTTTGCCGGTAACGTCGAACTGCCCAGCTACCTAGGCAACAATCGACTCACTGGCACTGAATCTGGAACGCTGTCGCCAGCGATGGCAGAGATGCCGGACAAGCGCCGGGGAACCCACCAACGGTTTTGCCTCCCGAGTTGTCGGAGGCGTCGAGGTAGTTGACCGGCCCAGGGGCGCTGTTGCTGTTCGGAGCCACGCTGCTGAACGCCACCCCCGGTCCTCCACCCTGCGAAAGCGAGGCGCCGCACACCGTGCCGCAGTTGGGGTCCAGAACCGTGACGTTCACCGTGCCTGTGCTAAAAAACAACGGCACGAAGGTGGCATCGCCAGTGGTCCCGGAGCAGTTCACCCCCGGAGGCGTTCCTGCACTAGCTGTGTGAATCAGGAGTGCGGACGAGACGATCGAATCCCCAGCCGCCAAGGAGCCACTGAGCGTCACTTCAATCGGACCCGGGGGGGTTGAATTGCAGCTACAAGGCGTCGTTCCCCCCGGCAGGGTAAGGGTTCCGGCAGTACAGTTGGAACCCGAGGTCGTGTCCGCGTCCTGACAAATGGAGACATCCTTCGGACCGCTGATCACGCTGCTCACGTTGAACGTAGTGACGGCTCCCCCGGGGCTCGGCCCACCGTAACCAATCTGGCAGGAATTGCTGCCCTTGATCCAGCCTTCCGCGCGGAGGTTCGCGGTGCAGGCGTCGCTGGTTAGGAAATTGACCGGGTCGATAGAGCGCGACGGATTGCCTACCACGGCGATATCGCACCCCGTCCACGGCGGGAATTGGCAGTAATGCTGAACGACCTCGCCGCTGAGGTTGGCGGGAACCGCACCGAATCCGCACAAGTTGATCGTGAGCGTGGTGTTCGGAGTGTCGATGCGGCAGTTCACGTTGTTGCAGGGCGAGCTGGCCAGCACTGCGCAGTAGTTGTTGCCGTCACCTGCGGGCGCTGGGATTGCGCAGTCCCCGGCATTGGCTGTGTCCGGATCCACCAGGGAGTTCATGATGTTCGGCAGGTCCGCCACCAACGATTCTTGTTTTTCGTAGGCAGACTTCAGTTGCGAGACCAGGATCCAACGGATCCACGCATCGCCGTACTGCGCCGACGGCAGGTGACCAAGCTGAACTAGGTGGCTATCGGTGCACTTGCCCTTAACCAACAAGTCGTTGAATTTCTTGTAGTACTTTTCCGCTTGCGTTTTCGGCGTCGGCGTTCCCAAGCCGCCACCAGTGGTGCCCAGGACGCTCGTGAGCTTCTTGCCGCACACGACGGCTTTCTTGTCGAGGTTCAGGGCGAGCGTCGCCGCAGGCAAGTTTTGGACCTGTGCTTTCACGACCTCGGTCCGATAGAGGTCCTTGCACAGTTGCAGCGCCTTGAACACCTGATCCTGGAAGCCGCGGCCGTTGTTTTCGATCTGCTTCTGACACTTCGCCAGGTCTTGCGCTGCTGCGGGCCCGACCAAGCCGCCTACGGCGAAGGCAGCTGCAGCCAACGTCGACCACAACCATTTCCTTCCTTTCATAATCCTTCCCTCCTGTGAAATTTCTGCACCACCATTGGTGCGTAACCAACTACACACCAGGGACCCACCTTTGTCAATATCCTTTCATCCGCAGGCGGCGCAGCGTGAGCCGCAGGCGTGGTGCGTGCACCACAACCGCGGCCCGAGCATGGATCCGTGCCCAGCGGAATCGAGGGCAACCACGAGGTCGGCCCGTACGGATGGCGCCGCGAGATCGCAGAAAGCCTGCCCTCACGGCGTACGAAGGCAGCGCTCATCTTGGTTGCCATCATCGTGAGACGATAAATTCAGGACGCGGCAAGTGCGCTACGCAGGGACGGACATCGTACCCGCATCGTAACCGCGCTCCGAGCAGACATGTGCACTTACCTAGATTGGGGTGACCACAGGGTCGCCCCGATCGTTGCGGGTGACACGGCGCACAGATACGGGGCACCGCTACGATTGGCGCACCGAGGGGCGCGGGAACCGCGCCCCTACCACGTGCGCGATGCATTGGCCCCGGCGCTGCTATCTACGCGTGGGTGTGCGTGTCGGTGTAGTCGTCCGCGTCGGAGTGATGGTGGGAGACACTGTCGGCGTACTGTAAACGAACGCGTTGACCACCACCAAATCTCCGAGGGGCGGAGGCTGATTCAACGAGCTGAAGCCACCGACCAAGCGCACCCCGACCACAGACGGAGGATCGGCCAACAGGGCGTTGCAATCGAACGGGTTTCCTTCGGCTTGGGCAGGAGGCGTAGCAGGGATGAACACGGTCTTTTTCAAGACAGGATGCCAGTGGTTGTTTATCTGCACCTGCGCCGTACCGGTCAGCAAGGGAATCGTGTTCGGAGTTCCCTGGGCTGATTCAGGGTCGTCGTCCGTGCAGAAAAGGCCGTCCGGGCCGTAGGGGAAAGGCGTCGGCGTCCCCCCAGGGGTCGGGGTCGGAACCGGGCTCGCCGGACACTGGCCGAGTGCTGTACCAATGCGCGTCGTCGCCAACAGCAGTGCACTTCCCGGCGGACCATCACCGTAGAACGTAATCACCGGTGGGCCCGACCCGATGGGTGGGGTTGGCGGCGGCGGGGCAGGCTGACCGCCGGCGTCTTGCACCCACTGCATGTTCACGCCGCTCAACCCCTCGCAGCCAATAATGCCAGAGGCGGAGTTCCCGGGCCCGTGCAGAAAAGCGCAAGGCGGCTTGCCGAGTTCCGCACAAATGCCCGGGTCGAGCGTACAGTTGGTTGCCAAAGTAACCCCGTCTGCCTCGAACAGAGTCCCCCCGCATGTTTTTGCCGCTACTGTCCGCACGCACGCACAGGCAAGCACACCTACACGGATTTGTTCCAGTTTGCTGTCCTCGGCACGGATAACCACGGGGATCACACCGTCTTTCGGCTTGCCAAACGTGAGCTTTTGATAACCCACAAAGTGTCCCGACGGCGGGATTTGGAGCGGGTTCGCATTTTGAAAGCTCTCGTTGTAAAGCTTCGCACCCGCCCCCGGTCCGATCATCCCCAGCACCGTGCGCTCAGACGTGCAGTTCGCCGCACAACCGTCGCCACCAAAGGTGCGGCAACGCACGCAGCGGCTACCTGGGCAGTCGTCATCGCTCGCGCACGCAGTTCCAAGCTTGCCACCACCGATGCACACCCCGTTGCCGATGCACTGGCTCTCCGATGTGCATGGCGTGCCCGCATTGTCGCCGCCGACGCAAATCCCGCCGTCGTCGCACTCCTCGTCGCCCTCCACCACGCCGTTGCCGCACACTGCGGGCGCAGGCGTGTTGGTGATCGTCGGTGTCGCCGTGTGCGTGTTCGTCGCGGTCGGCTCCGGAGTGGGCGTATCGGTGGGACGCGGGGTCTCCGTCGGGCGCGGAGTGTTCGTCGGCGTTTCGGTGATCGGCAACGGCGTGTTCGTCACGCTCGGGGTGGGCGACAGGGTAAACGTTGCCGTCCGCGTCGGCGTGAACGTCGGTGGTGGAGGCGGGCAACCGGTGTCGTAACGCAAGATGTTGTCCACTACGCGCAGGATGTCGGTCACGGTGATCTGGCCGTCGCCATCGACGTCGCCAGCCGGGCAACCACCGCCGGGCACCGCCGGGCAACCAGCAGGATTGCCATCGCACCGCAAGATGATCGCCACCATGCGGGTGAGTTCCGCAGCGGTCACACGGTTGTCCCCGTTGCAACTTCCCGGGCAGGTTTGCGCAGCCACCGGCAACGCTGCAGTGCTCCACAACGCTGCGGCCACCAACCCCGCGACACCCCACGTGTACATGCGTTTCGACATGGACCCTCCGCTTGTGTTGTCCCTCCCGATCGCTCGGGCTCGGTTTGGTTTTCTCACTCTGATGTCGCACATTTGTCAACCACCCAGCCACACTTCGCGCTCCAGGGCGAACGGCCGGTCGACAAACGTCGTGTCGGCCACCTCTCCTTTCGCCCGCACCACCGTGCGGCCGCGCGCCGTGCCGGGGGCAGCGAAGACGCAAGCCAATACTTTGCTCGAACCGGGCATGGGGTCGAGCGAACCCACGACCACCGCGCGCAACCTTCCGGGCTCTACTTCGCGCACGTGCAGTTCCTTGCCGGCTTGCTGGGCGTCGCTTTCGCACCGCTCGAAGCGCAACAGCTTGGCATCGTATGCAATTTCGCCCACGACGGTCACCACCGGACCTCCCCCAGCCACGGCGCGCAGGTCCACATACACCTCGCGCTCGCCGTTGCGCGGGCGCACCTCGGCGCGCAAACCGACGTCGCCGTTGCGTGCCTCTACATCGCCGGACACACGCTGCCACACCAGCCGGCCGGCCACCGCCAGGGCAACAATCACGACTGCAACGTACAGCCAGCGGTTCGCACGCATCGTGGCTTTACTCCAACTGGATTCGTCCGCTCACGCCGGCGGCAGCGAATTCCCGGAAATCGGCATCCGCCATGTCCGCCCGGCGCACGGAAAGCACGGCGTCCACAGCAGCATCCGCCGCGACCGCGAAGGTGCAGCTGGCAATGCGACCCTCGGGCAACGGCTCCAAGTCGCCTGCGAGCACCAAGCGCAAGATCCCGGGAGCGACCTCTTGGGCCGAGAGCGACTTCTGCGCACTCACCGCCTCGTCGCGGGTGCATTCGACCAGCGAGAGGCTCGTGTCGTAGTGCAATTCGAGAGGCGCCAGGGTCACCACCGGCGTTCCCGCCGGATCCAGGGACAACGCTACGGTCACTTGCCCCCCGGGACGCGCAGAGCCATCGCCCACGGTCAGCGACGGCAAGCCCGGCACGAGCGTGATGGATCCATCGCTTCCCGAGGCGTCGAAATCGTCGAACTGGTCGTCGGCGACGTTTGCCGACACGAAGCCTAGCGCAGCGCTGCCGCTCGCGTTGCTCCGTGCGATGAACGTGCACTCCACCACCGGGCCATCGGCGAGAACCGTCAAGTCGCCCGCTAGCACCAAGCGCACGCGGCCGGGGCTCGGTACGGCCTCGGTGACGCGTTTCTGGCTGCTCACGCCTGGCGCCCGCTGGCAGCGCTCGAAGTCGAGCTTGGCTGCGTCGTACGTAAATTCCAGCGGCGCGATGGTCACCAAGTTTCGCCCGTTGGCGGTGAGAGAAATCGGTACGGACACAGCGTTCCCAGGCGCCACCTCGACTTGTCCGAGGGTCACTGCCGGAGGTGGCGGACCGGTGATGGCGATCGTGCCGTCGGTTCCCTCTGCCGGCAGCTCGAGTTCGTTGGCGTCCGCCAACGCTGCCGAAACGAAGCGCACCACCGTGCTGCCCGCTGCGCCGCCGGCAATGCGGAAGCGGCACTCGAGGATGGTGCTGCTCGGGAACGGCACCAAGTCGCCCACGGCGACGACGCGCAGGCGCCCCGGTTGCGGCGTAGCGGCCGACACGATCTTGCCGGCGCTCACGCCTGCAGCGCGGTCGCACCGGTCGAACGACAACACCGACGGATCGAAGCTCAGTTCGAGCGGTGCGAGGGTCACCGCGGCGTTCCCGCGCTGGTCGAGCGAAATGGGCACGACCACGACGGTACCGGCGGCGCCGGACACGCTCCCTACCGTGATCCGCGGCGGTGTGAACACGGGCGTGGCGGTGGGGCTGGGCGTGGGCGAGGCACTGGGGGTGAAGGATGGGGAGAACGTCGGCGTGGCCGACGGCGTGGCGGAGGGCGATGGTGTGGCCGTGGGTAGCGGGGTCTCCGTTTCTGTCGGAGTGGCGGTTTCTGTTGGCGTGTCTGTCGGGGTTGCGGTCGGGCCGATGGGACTCGGCGTTTCCGTCGGTGGGACGGTTCGCGTGGCCGTGTGGGTCGCGGTCGGCGCACCTGGCGTGGCAGTACGGGTAACCGTGCGGGTGATGGTGGGCGTGTTCGTGGGCACGCGAGTAAAGGTGAGTGTGGGCGTGGCGGTGAGCCCCAGGGTGGGAGTGAAGGTCGGCGGCGCGGTTGCCGTCGCCGTGGCCGGAGAGCGTGCCGGCGTCGGGGTAGCAATGGGGGCGATGAGCTTCTCTTGCACGCGCGGATCGCTGCTCGCCTTGCCCGTGGCATCGGTGGCGGCGTCCGACGCGGCATTGCCGGCCACCGTACCGGGGAGCAGGCGAATAGCGCGGTCGATGTTCAGCAAGTCCGCGGTGGTATAGGCACACAGGTTCGGTCCGGCCGTAAGCAGCACGAGCCGCACGAGGGCTTCCGAAAGCGGATCCACGTCCACCGCGGTCACGGTGCTGGTGACAAACGACCGCAAAGGCCCCGCCACGACCAAGAAGCGGCACGTATCTTCCGTGGTGTTCTCGGGAAGTTGCAATTCGTATTGCCCTTGGGCGTTGGTTTGGGTGCGGCCGTACTCGAGTTCGCTACCGTCGGGCCGCCGCAACACCAAACGCACCACGTGCCCGGGACCTACAGGAACGAAGTTGCCCGTGAGCGCGTACGCCGGCGCCGCCAGCGCGTCGTACAGGCGTTGCCATGTCGCATCACGAGCCAGGAGGCCGTTCGGGGCCCGCACCGTACCGCGCACGAACAACCCTTGCGGCGGGGGAGGCGGCAGCGTGTACCCCACGCTGGAGTCCCCTCCGCAACCGACTAGCCCGGCAAGGCAGACGACTGCCGCCATTCCCAGGCTCCATCCCCGTGTTTTGCTCCTTCGCACCATGCTCTCCCCTCGAACGACACGCCGACGATTGGGGCTCTTACATTGCTGGACTCGCTTCAGGATCGCTTTTCACCTGCGCCCTCGACGCAGGCGCATCAGTACAACGCAGCACTGGCTACCATCACGGCGTGCAATTGGTCAACCGGAAACCACATCGACGCTGGTTTAAACATGATGTGCAAGCATCTTACAACCAGGAAATGGCACGCGGGGCGAGCCGGAGGGTCGCCCGTGGGGCGTCGTGGTGTTGCGGGGCCGGGGCGCGGCGCGCCCGGTGAGGGTCGGTTGCGTCGTGGATCGACGTTCGACCCACTCCCTCACCTTTCATCCTCTCCCTCGCCCTGGCAGGGCGAGGGAGAGGAGTCGATGTGGCTTGGTGAGCAGGCGTGACAGTGTGCACATC
>FWWL01008787.1_pt1 | contig 12715 bp, 11 predicted proteins | sample 2228331 | NCBI WGS metagenome assembly FWWL01 (sample SAMEA103939775, study PRJEB20133) | metagenome | reverse complement strand
CCCAAGCCGAGCAAAAAGTGGTACAGCGTCAGCATCGAGGGGCTCATCCAGGCCGCCGAGAACGTCGGCAAAGTCGGCGCGCCGGTGATTGCGCTGGCAAAACAGTTGCTGGAATTGCTGGGGTAGCGGTACGGCATGTCAGCCTGTGCCTGGGTCAAGCTGTGGGCCAAGGCTATCTGCCTGGTAGAGCAAACCCAGGATTCAGGCCTGCTTGAACATAGACCTATTCGTTGAGGCGCGCTTGCCAATCAAAGCTATTTAGGTATTCGTATGGCCGCTCGCTCAATGTTTTACGGAAAATGCTTTCTGTGCGGCAAGACACTTGCCAAGCACGTTGTCAGCCGCCACCTGAAGACCTGCCTGCCTGCGCACGAATCGGGAAAGGGCGGGAAGAAACGCCTTTTCCACATCCAGGTCGAAGGCACCTATGCTCCCATGTACTGGCTCCACCTGGAAATTCCGGCCAGCACAACGCTTTACGACCTGGATGACTACCTGCGCGCTATCTGGTTGCAGTGTTGTGGTCATCTGAGCTCGTTTGAGATTGAAGGAACTTCCTATGAGCTCGAGCACATAAGCGAAATCTTCTGGTCTAGCACCAGGCCTGCAAAAGCCATGGAGTTCGCCAAACTGGGAAAAATTCTGCGTCCCGCTCTGGTTTTCTCCTACAAGGTAACTACCTACTCATAGCGATTGAAATCGCCTTTGATGGGCTTATAGCCTGGCGTCCCTGCCCCCCTGTAGTCCCCCTTGTCAGGGGGGACGTCAGGCGAGCGGATACCCGTAGGAGCGGGATTTATCCCGCCCAGGGGGCAGGGAAACAACATCTCGCCGAATCATCGTGATTTGTTCATCTATGCGATCTCGGCGTTCTCTGCGGTGCGAAATCTTTTACGCACTGAGCGGGTACAATCTGAGGTTATAATATTACGTTAGATTGGTTGCCACGTTCCCCCTTGAGGGGAGACTACAGGGGGCTATGAGTAAATAGCTGGATTGTAGCGCGCGGCATGTCCGGTGTTGCGCAGATGGCCATGGAGGTGTGGATGCCTGTTCTCTCGCCACGCGGCCATCAAGGGTGTGGGCAACTGGGGCGAGGCAGGGCAGGGGGGCCATGAACAGGCTTGAGTGCCTTTGGAGCTATCCTGTTGGTTAGATGAATTTAAAATGGGTGGGAACGATGCCGTACTTGCTTCCTGATAGCTTGCATTATGTATTTGGGCAAATGTCCTGGACTGTTACTGCTGCGGGCAAGAAGCTTTTCGCAGATGGCAAGGCCCGCGTAACGTACCTCGATGAGACCATCGCTATTTGTGAGGTTTTGGACCGCGAGATATTCCATCAGGTCACCATCCGGGTACTTGAAAAGCGACTTCACAGCTTAGAATTTTCATGTACTTGTAGTGAAATCAGACCCTTAAAACCGTGTCAGCATGTGCCTGCAGCGGTGTATGCACTGATAGATTACCTCCAGAATTTACCGCCAGAGGCGTGGAAATACAAACTGTACATGATGGCGGGTCGCATTGAGGGGAAAGCCAGGAAGTCGGACGCGGCATCATTGCCACCTGGCATCCTGTTCTTTGGGTTGGATATAGTTGAGCCGTCTTCTAATTCAAAGTTTATCCATAGAGGGATTTTGTACCCATTTTACTTCTTGCTCAAGGATTGGTTATCTGCGGAAAAGATCACAGAAAGTGAAAACCCTGTGGACGTGGCTTTGCAGGCTTTGCAAAAACGCGGGGTATGGGAAAAGTTGATCCATGGGTATAAGCCGCGAAAGATTCGAGCGGTTAATGTTTCACCAGAAGTCCAGGAATTGATTGACTTGGGTTTAAAAGAGATTGACTACAGCTCGCCTTTCCACTACCGGCGCGTTCCATGGTGGCCCTTCCATGAGAGAGTCAGCCTTCCCTTGACCCATTTGCGTTTACTGCCGCGCATTCACGCACCGGTTCTGTTGGTTCAGGAAAGGTACACGCTGCGTTTTTTGCATCTGTTACCTGAACTCGTGCAATTGAGTTCGGTCTTGGCTGAGCGTGAGAACGGGTACTTTCTGGACGCTGGCTTTGAATTGCAAGACGGGCGCACGTTTTTATGGTCCGCGCAGGAGTTTAAACTTGTTGGGGATAGTGGGTACCTCTGGGCTCTGACCATGGATATGCTGGTGGAAATTGCTAATCCGTTTGCTGCGTCCATGCTGATTTGTTCCCTGTAGCCGTGCCGCGCGATGAGGCTGAGCAGTTTCGAGATCTTTACTTCGAGCGCATTGAGCAGGCTGCGCCGCTTGTGGGGCAACAAGTGTCTTGGGAGATCTTGAACACGGATCCCATTCCGCGCCTGTATTTGCACCATGAGGAGGGTCAATCCATCGAGGCGGAGTTGCGTTTTGGCTACGGTGATTACGAACTCCCCTCAAGTGGGACGAAGCTGCCAGAACCCATGGCGATCGCCAAGACGCCTGGACGCTGGGGAGGCGCCAAAATCCAGCGCAATCTGGAAAAGGAGCTGGAGTACTACATGATGCTTGCTGACGCGCGCTACGGCCTTAAACGCGCCGGCGCCGATCGCCCCGGGGTTTTTCAGATCCGTGCGCGCATGCATCCCCTTGACTTTCTGATGAAGTGCGTCCCCGCGCTCACCGCCGCCGGCTTTGAGATTTACGGTGAAAAGACTATCGCTAAAGTCAATCGCCACACGCCCACCATCAGTCTCAACATTTCCAGCGGCATAGGCTGGTTTTTTGATGTGAATGTGGTGGTGCAGTACGGTGACCAGCAGGTGAACTTCAACGAGGTGCGCCGGGCTTTGAAACGTGGCGAGCGTTACATCAAACTGGCGGATGGTTCTGTAGGCCAGATACCTGAGACCTGGCTGGACAAGTACAAACATCTCTTTGCCCTGGCTGAAGAGACGGCTGACGGGGTCCGGGTCCGCGACACGCAACTTTCGTTGCTGGATGAGCTGCTGGCTGAGGCGGAGACCAGGAACATCGCCCCCGAATTCGAGGCCCGCCGCCAACGCCTGCGCAGCTTCGAGCGCATTGTCGAGCAGCCACTCCCGCAAGGATTCCGCGGCGAGCTGCGCCCTTACCAGAAGGCTGGCTACGATTGGCTGCATTTTCTGTACGAATACGGCTTTGGTGGCATCCTGGCTGATGATATGGGCTTGGGGAAAACGGTGCAGGCGCTGGTCTTCCTGCTCTCTTTGAAAGAGCGCGGCTTGTTGCCGCGTCCGGCGCTGCTCGTCGTGCCCAAAAGCCTGCTGGTCAACTGGCAACGTGAGGGGGAACGCTTTACGCCGGATCTGCGTTTCCTGGAGTACATTGGCCAGGGCCGCAAGAAGGAAACAGCGATTTTCGACGGGTACGACATCGTGATTACGACATACGGTACCATGCTGCGCGACATTGAAATGTTGCGGCAGTATCGTTTCACCTACGCCATTTTGGATGAATCCCAGGCTATCAAAAACCCGATGGCGCAGAGCAGCAAGGCGGCGCGACTGCTGCAGGCTGACCATCGCCTTTGTCTCACCGGCACGCCGGTCGAAAACAATGTCTATGAGCTGTGGTCCCAGTTTGCCTTCTTGAATCCCGGCATGCTCGGCAGTCTGGATTACTTCAAGCGCGAATTTGCTTTGCCCATCGAGAAACGCGATGCGGCTTCCAAACCCACGGCCGAGCTGTTGCGTCGCCTGATTTACCCCTTTATCCTGCGCCGTACCAAAGAGCAGGTGGCCTCTGAGTTGCCGCCGCGCGTCGAGCGCGTCATCTTCACCGATCTGGAACCGGCACAGCGCGGGTTTTATCAGCATACGCGCGATTATTACCGCTCGCTGTTGTTGGGAATGCTGGAGGAAAGTGCCAACATCAACGATGTGCGCTTCAAGATTTTGGAAGGGTTGCTGCGCATGCGCCAGGTGTGCATCCACCCCCGCCTGGTGGACCCGTCCTTCCATGGGGACTCGGCTAAATTTGAGCTGCTCCTGGATACGCTGGAAACGCTGCGTGCCGAGGGACACAAGGCGCTGGTGTTCTCGTAGTTCGTGCAGACGTTGCAGCTCTTGCGCCAGGAAATGGACGCGCGCGGCATGGCCTACGCTTATCTGGATGGTCAGACCCAGAATCGCCAGCAACAGGTGGACCGCTTCCAGACGGATCCACAGGTGACGTTTTTCCTCATCAGCCTCAAGGCGGGCGGCCTGGGCCTCAACCTGACCGCGGCGGATTACGTGCTGCACATTGACCCCTGGTGGAATCCCGCCGTTGAAATGCAGGCGGCTGACCGTGCGCACCGCATCGGGCAGGATAAACCCGTTTTCATCTACAAATTCATCGCCCGCAACACGGTGGAAGAGAAGATTTTGCAACTACAGGAACGCAAACGCGAGCTGGTGGAACAAATCATCACCGCTGAGGGGAGCTTCCTCAAGTCCCTCACCAGGGAGGATGTGGAGGTCCTCTTCTCGTAACGCGGCGCTGGGGGCCGAGAAAATCGCAAGATGAACATCGCCTCCCGTCCACGGGAGGCGATGTTTTGCGCCGTCGGCCCGCCTTAATCGGCGACTTTTTGCGGCAGGGATACCTGCGCGCGCGTGCGCATTCACCTTCGTTCGCCTTGCCTGTGGTATAATTTACCCACTTCACACCTAACATCCCATGCGGGATGATTACAGGAGCAACGATGGCTTTAGGATGGTTGAAAAGGATTTTTGGCGACGCCCACGAACGCGAGCTGGCGCGCCTGCAGAAAATTGTCGAGCACATTAACCGCCTGGAACCGCAGTTCCAGGCTTTTTCCGATGCGGAGCTGCGCGGCCAGACGGATCGCTTCCGCGCGCGCCTGGCCGCCGGCGAAACCCTTGATGAGGTGCTGCCGGAGGCTTTCGCGGCGGTGCGCGAGGCCGGGCGGCGTACCATCGGCCTGCGTCATTACGATGTGCAGCTTCTCGGCGGCATCTTGCTGCATCAGGGCCGCGTCGTCGAAATGCGCACCGGTGAGGGGAAGACCCTGGTGGCCACCCTGCCCCTCTACCTGAACGCCCTCACCGGCCGCGGCGTGCACCTGGTGACCCCTAACGATTACCTGGCCAAATTCGGCGCGCAGTGGATGGGGCCGATTTACCACGCCCTGGGTTTGAGCGTGAGCGTCATTCAATCGGGCGCCGGCGATCCCGACAAAGCCTCTTATCTCTACGATCCGGCCTACGTCTCTGACGATGACCGCTATCAGTACCTGCGCCCTATCACGCGCCGCGAGGCCTACCAGGCCGACGTGACCTACGGCACCAACAACGAGTTCGGCTTTGACTACCTGCGCGATAACATGGTGCTCTCCCTCGATCAGTGCGTGCAGGGCGAGCTGTACTTCGCCATCGTGGACGAGGTGGACAGCATCCTGATTGACGAGGCGCGCACGCCCCTCATCATCTCCGGCCCGGCGGAGGATGCTTCTGAGCATTACCGGCGCTTCGCGCGCATCGCCGCGCAACTGCGCCCGGAGCGCGATTACACCGTGGAGATTCGCGAGCAGGTCGTCCTGCTCACCGAGGAGGGCATGTCGCGCGTGGAGCAGTTGCTCGGCATCCCGGAGGGCGAGAGCCTGTACGATCCCCAGCACGCGCAATGGGTGGCCTATCTCGATAACGCCCTGCGCGCCAAGGAATTTTTCCATCCGGATAAAGAATACGTCGTGCGCGACGGGCAAATCATCATCGTGGATGAGTTCACCGGACGCCTGATGTACGGGCGCCGCTACTCCGAGGGCCTGCATGAGGCCATCGAGGCCAAAGAGGGCGTGGACGTGCGCCGCCAGTCCCTCACCTACGCCACCATCACCTTCCAGAACTTCTTCCGCATGTACGAAAAGCTCGCCGGCATGACCGGTACCGCCGTGACCGAGGCGGAAGAGCTGCGCAAGATCTACGATCTGGAGGTCTCCGTCCTGCCCACCAACGTGGAGTACCGCGCGCGCTTCGGCAATTTGACCGAGCACGAGGTCCCGCTGGGCGAGGCGGGGGTGACCTTTGCGGGCGTGGCCCAGAACGGCCAGGAGCTGCGCGTCACCGTCTACGATGGCCCGGACGGCACGGAGCGCTACTATCGCCGCCTGGACCTGGTGGATCAGATCTACCGCACCGAACAGACCAAGTTCAAGGCGGTGGTGGATGAGATTGAAGCCGTGCACAAGGCCGGTCGTCCCGTGCTGGTGGGTACCACAGCCATCGAGACCTCGGAGCGCCTCTCGAAGCTGTTGACCGCGCGCCGCATCCCGCACAACGTGTTGAACGCCAAGTACCACGAAAAAGAAGCCGCCATCATCGCCCAGGCCGGGCGCCCGGGCGCCGTGACCATCGCCACCAACATGGCCGGGCGTGGCGTGGACATCCTCCTGGGCGGCAACCCGGAAGGCCTGGCGCGTGACGAAATCCGCCGCGCCGGCCTGGACCTGACCCAGATCCGCGGCGAGGACTGGGAAAACGCCCTCAAGCTGGCCCAGCGCGGCGTGGATCCGACCGCGCAGTATCCCGAACCCTGGGCCGAGATCCTGTGGAAATGGGTGCAGCAGTGCGCCGCCGATCGCAAGCAGGTTTACGCTCTCGGTGGCCTGCACGTCATCGGCACGGAACGGCATGAGGCGCGCCGCATTGACAACCAGTTGCGCGGACGCGCCGGACGTCAGGGCGACCCCGGCTCCAGCCGCTTCTACATCTCCCTGGAAGATGAGCTGATGCGCCGCTTTGGTGGCGAGCGCCTCAAGCCCTGGATGGAGCGCGCGGGCCTGGATGATGCTCCCCTGGAGTTCGGTGTGCTGGGGCGCGTCATCGAGTCCGTGCAGGAGCGCGTCGAAGGCTACAACTTTGACATCCGCAAGCACGTTCTGGAGTACGATAACGTCGTCAACAAGCAGCGCGAGGTCGTCTACGCCGAGCGGCGCAAGATCATGAGCGTGCCGGACCTGCGCCCCGAACTCATGAAGCTGGTGCAGCAGCAGGTCACGCGCATCGTCGAAGCCAATACCCAGGGCGACCGCATGGACTGGCAGCCCGATGTGCTGCTCAGCGAGCTGCGCAAACTCATCCCGCTGCCCCGCGATTTGACCGAGGACGCCGTGCTCAAAATGGAGCCGGATGAAATCATCGAAACGTGCGTCAAGGCCATTGAGCGCGCTTACGACCAGGCCCGCGAACAGCAGGGGCGCGCGCTGTACCATCTGTTGCGCCAGGAAGAGTACACCCTGAACCGCCTGCGCGAGCAGGGCGATGCTTTTGCGCACATGCTCCTGGCGGCGGTTGAAGAGCGTCTCGGCGCGGACTTCCTGGAGCGCTACAACGAGCTGCCCTTCCGCCGCCTGCCGGAGGAGGACGAGCGGCGCCTCGAACAGGTGGTCGTGGAGGTGGCCCGGCTGTATCGCGACCGTCAGCTCATGTTGCGCGAGCTTGACCTGCACTGGGTGCGCCACCTGACCAACCTCGACATGCTGCGTGAGGGCATCGGCTTGCGCGCTGTGGGCAACCGCGATCCACTTGTCGCCTACAAAAAAGAGGCGTATGATATGTACCGCGCCATGCTGGAGGATGTCCAGCAGAGCATTGTGCGCGGCCTGTTGCCGCCGCCGGCGCCGACCAGCACCGCCGCGGCGCGGCGTCAGCCGGCCCGCCAGCCTGCGCCCGGCGCTCCGCGGCGCCTGGTCTATTCAAGCGGCGCTACGACCCCACCGGCGCCGGAACGTGGGCGCAAGCTTCCGGGGCGCAACGATCCCTGCTGGTGTGGCAGCGGCAAGAAATATAAGCATTGTCACATGCTGTCTGACCAGCAGAAGGCCTCATCAAGTGGGGGGCGGAGGTAAGCGTGTCCGTTCGGGACCAGCTCTTTCGTCCACGTGCCGCCGCTTCGGATCAGGAGGCTTTCGCCTTCCTCGAAGCTTACGTGGATTCTTTCGTCAAGTGGGATGTGTTGCACTATTTTTACTACCATCCCAACCTGATCAGCACCGCGGAAACGGTGGCACAGGCCATTGCGCGCGCGCTTGATGATGTGACGCGGGCACTGACGGAGCTGGCCGAACAGGGCGTTTTGCAGGCGAGTTTCCTGGGGGAGGGCGAGGTCTACGCCTTGAGCCAGGACCCGCAAATCATGGCGGGCCTGCGCGCCTTCATCGAAGCGGCGACACGAGATGATTTCCGTTACCGCGCCATTTTTCACCTGGTGCGCGGCCCTGTATGGCGTGATTGAGGGGTAACCGTGGACATTTCTATCTTGGACTGGGCCAAACAACTACCCAAAATCGAGCTGCACCGACACCTGGAAGGGTCGTTGCGGCTCTTCACGCTGCTTGATGTCGCGCGTGAGTACAACATTCAGCTCCCCACCTACGACCCGGAGGAGTTTCGCTCCTACGTCCAGATTGTGAACGATCCGGCGGACTTTCACCACTTCCTGGCCAAGTTCCGCCTTCTGCGTTACTTCTACACCTCCAAAGAAGTCATTCAGCGCATCACACGCGAAGTGGTCTACGATGCGGCGGAGGACAACATCCGTTATCTGGAGATTCGCTTTAACCCCATCGCCGAGGCGCGCGTCCATGGCTTTAAGCTGGATGACGTCGTGGAATGGGTGATGGAAGCGACGCAGCAGGCCCAGGCGGAGAAAAATTTGCGCACCTGCCTCATCATTCAGATTGGACGCGAAGAAAGCGTGGAAACGGCGGAATCCTTGGTGGACCTGGCCATCACTTATCATGGCGACCTGATCCGCGGCGTGGATTTGGCCGGCGATGAGGTCACCTATCCCGCCGAAAAATTTGAACGGCCCTTTAAGCGGGCCCGCGCCGCCGGGCTGCATGTTACCGTCCATGCAGGCGAGGCCGTCGGCTGGAAGAGCGTGCGCGCTGCCATCGAGTTCCTGGGGGCTGAACGCATCGGTCACGGCATCCGCCTGGTGGAAAACTCATCCCTCGTTCACCTGGCGCGGGAGCGGCGCGTGGCGCTGGAGGTGTGCCCCACCAGCAACCTCCATACGGGCGTGGTGCCGCACGTACAGCAACACCCCCTGCTCGACCTGTTCGCGCTGGGACTGCGCGTCACCATCAACACCGACGATCCCAGCATCAGCAACACCACCTTGAGCGAGGAATACGCGGTCGCGGTGGAACAGATCGGGCTGGAGCCGACGATGCTGTACCAGGCGCTGCGCAATGGGGTGGAGGCCGCCTTCATCCCCGAAGCGGAGCGCGAGCACCTGCGCAACCAGTTCCGTGCGTGGCTGGCGCCTTTCCCCGGCGCGGTGGAAGCTTTTGACGCCGTGCCGCTTTAGGCGCTCTCCCCTCCCTCGCGCATCAAGGAGAAGTAGACCTGCTCCAACGATGGGCGCAGCTCCCCGACGAATTGCACATCCGCCCCAGCCTGGACCAGGGCGCGGACGAGCGCCGGGTTGTGCGCTTCTGGATCCTCCACATCCACCACCAGCTTGTTGCCGACCGTTTGCACCTGCCGCACGGCCGGATGGGCCTGGAGCGCGGCACTGAAGACTGGCTCCACCGCGCGCAGGTGGAAGACCACCTTGCGCCCGTAGAGCTGCTGACGCAGGCGCGCGGGCGCGTCCACGCTCAGCAGGCGCTGCTTGAGCACCCCGATGCGGTCGCACAGCCGATCCGCCTCGTCCAGGTTGTGCGTGCACAACACGATGGTGCGCCCGTGCGTCTTGATCTCCTCGATGAAGTCGCGCACCAACCGCGCCGCTTCGGGATCGAGGCCCGCCGTGGGCTCGTCCAGGAAGAGGATGGGGGGCTCGTGCAGCAGCGCGCGACAGATGGCGAGCTTCTGGCGCATGCCCTTGGAGAACGTGCCCACCAGATCGTGACGCCGTTCCCACAGGCCCAGCAGGCGCAGGTATTTCTCCACCTGACCGGGCACATCGCGCACCTCGTACAGGCGCGCGAAAAAGGCCAGGTTCTGGTATGCGCTCAGCCGATCGTAAAGCCCCGGCGTCTCCGTGAGCAGGCCCACCGCACGGCGGATCGCGTCGTTCTCCTGGCCCAACACGCAGCCGTTGACCACCGCCCGCCCGGACGTGGGAGCGATCAGGCCCGTGAGCATGCGCACCGTCGTCGTCTTGCCCGCCCCGTTGGGGCCGAGCAGGCCGAACACCTCGCCCGCAGCGATGCTGAGCGTCAGGTCCTTGACGGCGGTCACGCCGTTAAACTGTTTCGTGAGGGCTTCAGTCTCAATCATGTCCATTCCCGACTCCGTTCATGAGGTATCCACACCGGCACGCCCGCGTTGGGGGCGCTTCTTCCTCGGCGCCTGGGTGTACCGCGTCCTGCAGCGGCTCTGGAAACTCTCGCCGCTGGCCAACCGTTTAAGCAGCGTCTGGCCCTTCTCCTGGCTCACCGCGCCCTTTTGGAGCCGACGCGCCAATCACGTCGTGATGGTGCCCGTCCACCAGCCGCTCACCCAGCCCCAAAGCTCCCCGCTGCCGCGCGTTCTGCTGGAGGAACTGATCCGTCACAGTGCCGCGCGCTGCATCATGCACCAGTGCCTGTGTCGCAGCGGCTGGGATTGCCAGACCTACCCGCAGACCCTGGGCTGTCTCTTCCTGGGGCCGGGGGCAGCGCACATTCCCCCCGCCCTGGGACGTCAGGTGAGCGTCGAGGAGGCCCTGGCCCACGTTGACCGCGCCATCGCCCTGGGCCTGCTGCCCCTCCTGGCGCACCAGGCCTTCGATGCGCTCGTGCTTGGCGTCCCCTACCGCCAGATGGTGGCCCTGTGCTTCTGTTGCACCTGCTGCTGTGCCGTCTTCCAGAGCCTGCGGCTGGGGCCGCCGCGTTTTTGGGATGCGGTCACACGCCTGCCCGGGCTCCACCTCACCGTGAGCGAGGCCTGTAGCGGATGCGGCCTGTGCGCGCGCCACTGTCCCGTGCACGCCATCACCCTCGTGGCGCGGCGCGCCGTTATCAGCGACACCTGCAAAGGATGCGGCCAGTGCCTGGCCCACTGTCCCCGCGGCGCCATCACCTATCATCTCGATGATGCCGAACGCATCTACGCGCAGCTCTACGCCGACCTGACGGCGCGCACCGCCCTCTAGCCCGGCGGCGTTTCCGTCATCACCGGCGTGAGGCTGGGCACGGGCGTGGGCAGGCTATCCACAAAAATCACGTGCTCGAACTTCATACTCCACAGCAGCGCGCGCAGCACCTCACGCGCGTTCTCCTCCGCCTTCTCCAGGATGCCATCCTCCAGCGCCGCCTGCAGGATCATGCGCTCCGCCTCCTGACGCGCCGCCGTCTCCAGTTGCGGGTTCATCCCCATCACACCCGTGCGCCGATCATAGACATACGTGCGGCTGTTATCGAGCGTAGCCACGAACACCTCCGGTGGGGGCAGCACCACATACACCGTCCCATCGGGCGTCACCTGCACATCCTGCGGGCGGATAGAGCCCAGATCCACCCCGGCGATCACCTGTCCGTAAGCCACCAGCAGCAACTTATCGCCGAAAAGGAACCCCAGCGGCCCCTGGCCCGATTCCGCCGTAATCACCTTTTCGATATGATACGACGCCGTCTCCAGGCGGCTGAGCTTTTGCACGCGCTCCACCACCGTCGCCGCGCTGGCGTAGATCGTGGGGGTAGGGGCGGGCAGGGTAGGCAGGCCGATCAGCGGCTGCTGATTGCGCGGCGCCAGCAGGCGGTACACCAGCCAGCCCGTGATCACCAGCACGCTCAATAGACCGAGCAGGACAAGAATGCGGATAAGTTTATCCATGGCTTCCTCCTCTAAGGAATCAACTCCAGGCGTTTGCCGTACAAAGCAGCGGCCAGCGCGCGCAAGCGCTGGGGCTCCTGTGCGCGCAGCGGATGCGCAAAGGGCAGCAGGGGTTCGGGGGGAAAATGCGGGGCCACCTGTTCCCACACGCGGCATCCGGGCAGGGGGGCAGCTCCCATTTTTTGATAAAAAAGGATGCGTCGCTCGGCCAGCGCGCGTTCCGTTTCATTGGGCTGGCGTTCGGGCAGCTCCACCTCGAAGAGCAGCGCCTCCGTCCCGTCTCGCAAGCGCTCCAGCACCCCGCGGTAGAGCTGCGCGCCGCGTCCCGCGCCACGGCAAGCGGGTGCAATTGCCAGGTACCACAGATAGCCGAGCGGCAAAGTCGGCGGCTCCTCGTACAGGGCGATGCCGATCAGCCGTCCCTCCTCCAGCGCGGCCAGGAACGTATATTGTGGCGTTGCTGCGCGCAGCAGGCGCAGCAGCACCCCTGCCAGGCCACGCACCTCCTGGCGGAAGCTCACCTCGTACACCTCAAACCAATCCGGCACCAGCGGATCGGCTATACCCTGCAGAGCGCGCAGCTCCATAAATACAGTTCCTTGAGCAATCTGACACGGTGCATCCGTGCAAAGTGTGTTATACTCTGTCCTGTTTGGAATGGCAAGTGGCATGGCGTGCAGGTCGGGACAGGCTTTAGCCTGTCCGGTACTTTCAAAGCTGTGGGACAAACTTCAGTTTTTGTAGGACAAACTTTAGTTTGTCCTACCCTGGACAAGCTAAAGCTTGTCCTACATTTTGTCCTGTCCTGGACAGGCTAAAGCTTGTCCTACATTTTGTCCTGTTCTGGACAGGTTAAAGCTTGTCCTACATTTTGTGTAACTACCTACCTTGTCTCATCGGCTAGCGGTTAAAACCGCCCCTGTAGGGCGCTACGCGCCGGGCGACC
>FWWL01008781.1_pt1 | contig 12730 bp, 8 predicted proteins | sample 2228331 | NCBI WGS metagenome assembly FWWL01 (sample SAMEA103939775, study PRJEB20133) | metagenome | reverse complement strand
ATATCCAGGCTAATGGAACAGATTTTGCCGGTGGTTCGGATAATAATGATGCCGGTTATATTTTCTGGATGACAGTGCTGAAATTCTAAGATATAATATTTTTACATATTGTTATTAAGGAGCAGACCAAAATTTAAGGTCTGCTCCTTGTTTTAAATTTAGACATGAAAATAAAAACAGTCTTTTTTTGAAACAGACAACGATAAATAAATAGAAAATTTCCAGATTTTATTTTGGCATATTATTTGCTTTAATAAATTAAAAACTAAAATAAGGAGGTAATAACCTATGAGATTTGATAGATTAACTATTCCATTACAAGAATCTTTATCAGAGGCACTTGACTTGACCTCAAACAAAGGACATCCTGAAGTTACATCCCTACATCTACTTTCTGCGTTAACAACAAAAAATAACTCTGCTGTTGTTTCTATATTACAGAGATTGGGTATTTCCAGAGGACAGGTGCAATCTACTATTAATCAAGAATTAGAAAAACTTCCCCGTGTGACTTCTGGTCTTCATAATCCGAATCTTTCCTATGAAATTCAACAAGTTTTGGAAACTGCCTGGAATTTCGCACAAACTTTGAAAGACCAATATTTAAGCTCAGAACATGTCCTTTTAGGAATGGTTCGTGAAAAGACAAATCATGCAGGGAAAATATTAAGGAATTTAGGGGTTAATGAAACAAATCTATTATCTGCCTTGAAAGAGGTAAGAGGTAACCAGCGAGTAGATGACCCCAACGCTGAATCAACTTATGATGCATTAGAACGGTTCAGCCGAGATTTAACTCAATTAGCACGAATGGGCAAATTAGACCCGGTTATAGGTAGGGATGAAGAAATACGGCGTGTTATTCAGGTTCTGTCAAGAAGGACAAAAAACAATCCAGTATTAATTGGTGAGCCAGGTGTTGGAAAAACAGCAATTGTAGAAGGATTGGCTCAGCGTATTGTATCCGGAGATGTTCCTGAAACACTTAAAAATAAACGAATACACGCCTTAGATTTATCTGCACTGATTGCAGGCAGTAAGTTTAGAGGTGAATTTGAGGAAAGGTTGAAAGCAGTTTTATCCGCTATACAGCAATCCGAAGGAAATATTATCCTCTTCATTGACGAAATGCATACCCTTATTGGAGCAGGTTCAGCAGAAGGAGCGATGGATGCTTCTAATATGTTGAAGCCAGCTCTCGCAAGAGGTGAACTCCATTGTATAGGTGCTACAACCCTTGACGAATATAGAAAGTATGTAGAGAAAGACCCTGCACTGGAAAGAAGATTTCAGCCTATTTTAGTGGATGAACCGAATGTTGAGGATACAATTGCTATACTCCGTGGACTGAAAGAAAAATATGAAGTGCATCACGGTGTCCGGATCCGTGATGATGCAATTGTTTCTGCCGCATATTTAAGTCATAGATACATTACAGACCGATTTTTACCGGATAAAGCAATAGACTTGATAGACGAGGCTGCGTCTCGCCTTCGTATCGAAATTGATAGTATGCCTTATGAAATAGATATGTTAGATAGAAAAATCCGCCAGTTAGAAATAGAACACCTCGCTTTGAAAAAAGAAACTGAAAAATCAGGGGTTGAAAGACGTGAGGCTATTGAAAGAGAAATAGCAGAATTGCGTGAGGAATTAAACGCTAAAAAGGCAAAGTGGCAGGCGGAAAGAGCGGTTATCAATCAGATTCGTGAAATCAATGCAAGAATAGAAGAAGCAAAACGACAGGCAGAAATCGCCCAGCGTCAAGGAGACTTAGGGAAAGCCTCTGAAATCCTATATGGTGAATTAACGAAACTAAGACAGGAATTAGAATCTAAGAAAAAGGAACTGGAAGAATTGCAAAAGAACGGTAGTTTCCTTAGCGAAGAAGTGACTGATGAACATGTGTCCAAGATAGTATCCAGTTGGACAGGTATCCCTGTAGACCGTTTATTAGAAGGGGAAATGCAACGGTTGATAAACATGGAAGAACGGCTTGCTCGGAGGGTAGTTGGCCAAAAAGAAGCCATCCGTGCTGTCTCGGATGCTGTCCGTAGAGCAAGGGCAGGCTTAAAAGACCCCAACAGACCTATTGGTTCTTTCATTTTCTTAGGTCCTACAGGAGTAGGAAAGACAGAATTAGCAAGGGCTTTAGCAGAACTTTTATTTGACCATGAACAAGCCATGATTAGAATAGATATGTCTGAATATATGGAAAAACATTCTGTTGCTCGGCTTATCGGTGCTCCTCCTGGCTATGTTGGCTATGAAGAAGGAGGACAACTTACTGAAGCAGTTAGAAGAAAACCGTATAGTGTTGTGCTACTGGATGAGATTGAAAAAGCACATCCAGAAGTATTTAATGTTCTATTGCAGCTATTGGATGATGGAAGGCTAACCGATGGTAAAGGGAGGACCGTTGATTTCCGGAATACCATTGTTATTATGACTTCTAATTTAGGTAGTGAAGTGTTCCAGAAAACCAATTTGACTTACGAAAAACAGATTGAATATGTAACAAATATTTTACATAGTCATTTTCGTCCCGAATTTCTTAATAGAATAGATGACATCATTCTGTTCCACCCATTAAAAAAAGAAGAGATACGACAGATTGTGGATTTGCAATTAAATCAGGTTATAAATAGATTATCTGAAAGAGAGATTAAACTTACTATTAGTGATAGAGCAAAGGAAATACTTGTAGAGGAAGGGTATGACCCGGTATTTGGTGCAAGACCTTTGAAACGGTTAATCCAGCGTAAGGTTGTAGATGCTTTAGCAATGCAAATCCTTTCTCAAGGAGTCGGAGAGGGAGACCATGTCTTTATAGATACTGATGATAAAAACGAACTGACCTTTAAGATAGAAAAGGCAGAAAGTGTTTCTGAAGGAGTATAGGTTAGATAAATTGCTTCTGAAAATGGAATGAAAAACGGATAATAATCAAGTATATAATTAGTGAAATGATACTTATTGTTAGCCCTACCCAGAAACCTTTACAATGATATTCAAAATCGATTTGATGGTCTCCTTCACTTAATTCTACTCCGCGAAAAGCAATATTAACTGGAATAATATCTTTCAATACTCCATCCACACTTACCGACCAGCCCGGGTAATATGTATCTGCTAAAACCAGTATCCCGGGCTTTGTTTTCTCTACATTTACACGGACATGGGTGGAAGAAATATCTTCTACCGTTGCTGGCAATTCAGCGATAGCCGTTGTTTCAGGAATGGGTGCATTTTCTACTAAATGAGGAAGGTCGGAAGAGAGTAAGTCCATATTGGGTTTATCAATTGATTTCCCATTATAGATAACGAAAGCACGATGTGCTGGGTTTTCTGACTTAAATATTGCCATTCCTGACGAAAAAATATCCGCTAATTTGACTTCTTGCCTTATTTGAAAAAATGAATTATCTACATTATTATTCATAGGAGAAGTAAGAATAAAACAAGAAGTTCCTGTCCGGAACCAGAGCTTTGGGTCTGCCAAGGCTTTCCTCATAAAGTTGGAATATCTTTCTGTGCTTTTCTCCTCCGGGATGACCATTAAATTGAAACCATTGGTAGGGAAAACAGTATTCTGCAAATCTGCTGGACCTGCAAACCGTGTGCCATATTTATTCAATTTGTTTATAGTCTGCTTATCAGAATTTAGTAGTTCTACATGAGTGGTGGGACGATATGGTAGATACAAAATTGTTACAAAAAGTAATATAATCATACTTACAATATATCCTGCGTTTCTTGGTGAGGGATAAAAAAGACTAACAGATAGGTATATAAGAACTAAAATCAAAGACAATATAGCTATTTTCAGTTCTTTCCAATAAAATTCGGTTCCTATTCCATATTTGTATTTTCCTACAATGACTAATATAAATAAAATAATCCATAAAGGTATGGCTATAAATACCAGTTTTCTCGTGCATTCTCTACATTCATCAGGAGAGAAAATATTCCATGCTTCAATAGCTATGCCAATTATAAAACCTGTTGAAAGTATTAATAACCAACCCGAGTGAAGTAAAGATAGGTTATCTATGTATGGAATATTAAAATTAAAATACTGTTTGATTAAAAATAAAATAAGAACACATAGCGATGTAATAAAAAAAGAGTCTATTTTATTTTTCTTTTCAATTTGTAGTAATGAATGTGCACTTATCCACAATGGGAATAAAAGAATAAGACATATACCGGGAGAAAATAATAAAATTAAAGAAATCAGGGAAGGTGAATCGGTCGTAACATTAGCAGGGAAAAATAACCCCAACAAATCCTTAATACCAATCCTGGGAATAGATAGGAAGGGAGCAGAATTTGCTCTATAACTGTTCCATTCTAAATAAGGGAAAATCTGAAAAGCGAGGAGTCCCGCTGAAATTATCCAAGAAAGAATAATAAATGCTATGGAACTATATGGAACATTAAAAACATTTCCAGTTATTCGATTAATAATATGCGAGATGATTAGATAGAAGATGGTAAAAATCAAGGTGACACCTATCACCTCAAGATTCCCACCAAGAGCCATAACTAAAATAACAGGACACAATAAAATCCAGTAACGGAAAGAGTTGTATAAAACGAGATTTATTAGACATAAATAGTAAGGAAACCAAACAATGACATCGGTTATAGAGTGAATAGGTATATAAAATAGGGGGCCACTGGTCTGGAAGATTACTGCTATGAATAATCCTATTGAGGGTAATAATCCCAATGACATTGTAAGTAAATAAACACCAATACCTGCAACCACCATTTTTAACCAGATACTTAAATAAATAGACTGCCATAGTGATAAAAAATAAAAAGGAATACTGAATATTGAAAATGCTCGTGATTCCCATCTCGCTAAAAAAGGAGTACCAGGACCGGAGGTATTATCCCATAATAAAGAGGAAAAACTTCTAATTCGCGACAAGTATAAATAATCAGATATATACCTGGAACAATCTGTAATCTCGTCAGGTTTATAACTGGAATAATTTATTAGTTTTCCCTCAATCCAGATGGGATTGTTGTATAAAGAAGTGTAATTGCCAGGTATTTTTTGAAAAGAAAAATCTATGATAAGTAGTAATAAAGGAAATAGAAATAGAAAAATACAGACAGAAAAATAATCTCTTTTTTTATTTATGTCTTGATTCATATTTGTCATGGTTTCATTATAATGAATTTATATATTCAACCCAAAAAAGGTTTGATGTTCATCATTTTTTCGCTGGGGTATGAATGCTCATTCCGTAGTAATCTTCACTTGCTTCCATTAGCACTTCGGATAAGGTAGGATGTGTAAATATAGTTTCTGCTAATTCTTCAACCGTGCTTTCTAATTTCATAGCAACACTTGCAGTGGCTATTAACTCACCTGCCTCCGGACCTAAGATATGGACGCCTAAAATTTCGTCTGTGCGAGCATTGCCCACAATCTTCACCATCCCTTCTGCCTCTCCGATTGTATGTGCTCTACCATTAGCGGAGAACAAGAATTTCCCTGTCTTGACAGTATATCCCTGTTCTTTTGCTTTTGCTTCTGTTAATCCTACACTTGCTAATTCAGGGAAGGTAAATGTGCACGCAGGTAGAACGCGATAGTTCATTCGTCTGTTTCCACCGGTTGCATTAACGCTGGCTACGATGCCTTCATTGGAGGCACCGTGAGCCAACCAGGTACGGTCAATCACATCTCCAATTGCGTATATACCGGGAACCCCTGTTTCCATCTTTTTATTTACGACAATGCCTCCTTTTTTGTTTATTTTCAAGGCACTGCGGAGGGGTTCCTGAATAAGGTCGGAATTACATTTCATTCCCACACAAACAAGAACGAGGTCCACAGAAATTTCTGTCGTTTTATTTCCTTCAATGGATAGAATTATTTCATCTTTATTAATTTTTGCTTCTTTTAATCTGCTTCCTGTATAAATCTGAATACCCTCTTTTTTAAATATAGACTCAAGTCGTTTTGCTACTTCCTCATCTTCTTTCGGAAGAATATGTGGCAACATTTCAATAAGATGTATTTCTGCCCCAAAACTGTTCCATATACAGGAAAACTCGCATCCAATCGCACCCGCACCAATAATACCTATGCGTTTAGGTATTTCTGTTAATTCTAATGCCTGTGAACTGTCAATGATACGCTTCTTATCAAACGGTAAAATAGGTAATTCAATGGGTTTCCCTCCAGTTGCAATGATGATATTTTTCGTGTTTATTTTTTTATCACCAACAATGACCTCGTTGGGTTGTTGAATGACTGCCTCACCTTTAATCCAGTCAATATTGTATGATTTGAAAAGTCTTTCAATACCGCCTGTGTTTAAAGAAATAACTTTATCTTTTCTTTGTTTCAATTGTTTTAGGTCTAATTCTATATCATTAACTCGGATTCCAAATTCCGTTGATTTTTTTAACTTGCGGAGCAGTCCAGCAGTGTTAATTAATGTTTTTGTGGGGATACAACCAATATTTAAGCAAACTCCACCTAAATATTTTTTTTCCACAACGGCTGTTTTTGCGCCTCGTTGTGCCGAACGGATTGCAGATACATAACCGCCAGGTCCCGCACCAATTACCACAACATCATAATCGCTCATTTCCTATACTCCTTTTATTCATTTATGATTACATAAAATCTGCATTCTCTAAAATTTCTCGGAATCTTCCCATAAATTGTCCACCTAAAGCACCATCTATCACACGGTGGTCACAGGACATAGTCACTTTCATTATAGGACGAATGAATATACCACCGTCAATTACCACAGGTCGGTCTTTAATTTGTCCCACAGCAAGAATAGCACTATCCGGCTGGTTGATAATAGCAGTGAAGTGGTCAACTCCGTAAGGTCCCAGGTTAGATACAGTGAAAGTATTCCCAGTATAGTCATCGGGAAGTAATTTGTTATTCTGTGCTTTAGTAATAAGTTCTTTTGCTGTTTTAGATAGTCCCTCTAATGATAGTTCTTGTGCTTTTTTGATAACTGGGACAATCAAACCTTGAGGTAAAGCCACAGCAACCCCTAAGTTTATATCCGGCATCTGAATAATACAATCTCCTCCCCATTGAACATTTACCTGTGGAAATTCACGAAGTGTTCTTACTACAGCATAGAGAACAATATCATTAAAAGATACTTTAAATGGCAATTTGCTTCTTAACACTTTAGCATTTGTCATATCAACTTCCACAGTAATGTAATAATGAGGGGCAATATGGATACTATGAGACATTCTCTCCGCTATAATCTTACGCATTGGAGTAAGAGGAATCTTTTGGATAGTATTTGGCAAAAGAGAAACAGGTTCTTGTGGTGGTGATAGTTTTGCTTTTTCTACATCCTCTTTTGTTATTTTCCCATGAGGTCCTGTTCCTGAGACGCTCTGTAAATTGATACCTTCCAATTCGGCTAATTTTCTGGCTACTGGAGTGGATTTAACTTTATTTTTAATGGCATTTTCAACATCGGATGCCATAATTCTGCCACCTACGCCAGAACCCTGAATCCCCATTAGCGAAATATTATGTTCCTCTGCTAATTTCTTTGCTCTTGGGGATGCGACAATTTCTCCCTGGATAAATTCAGACGGCTTAGTAGCGTAAGTTGTAGTTTCCGCGACTATTGTCGTCTCTATTTGTTCCCGTTTCTCTTCGGTTTCCTCTACTTTGCTTATTACAGGACCTTGAAGATACTCAGGAGGGATAGCCTCATTTTTCTCTCCTATTAGGGCTACTACTGTTAAAACGGGGATTTCTATCCCTGCTTCAACTAATATTTTAAGCAATGTTCCGCTTGCAGGAGATTCAAATTCTATTTCCGCTTTATCTGTCTGGACAGTAAATAACGGCTCACCCTCTTTAACTTCATCCCCTTCTTTTTTGAGCCATTGCACAATCATAGCTTCTTCTACTGTTTGACCTAATTTGGGCATCTTGACTTCAAACATAATTCAATCCTTCTGTTTATGATTCTTTATAAAAATTTTTAACTTTATTTATATTTTTCATAATCAATTCAAAGAGTGGGGTATCGTTGTTTATCTGGCAAATTTCCATTAATATCCCTTCGGCTCCTTTTTGTTTTCTAATTTGTTGTAGTTTTTGACTGGACTCATCATTCCCATTATAAAGTACCGCACTTGCTATCCCGATGGAAATATTTTCCGGAATTATTCCTGCTTTCAGACAATACATAGCGGAGCCGATAAGTCTTTCTCCCGGACTTAACTTACGGATAGGGTCCCGGGCGACTCGTTCTATCTGGTCTCCTAAATGGCGATTACTATATCTTTTTAGCAAATCTTCAATATGTCCTTCTAATTCATTTAAGGGTAGTCCATCTAAAGTATGAATTGCTCTTGCACTTTCCATCCCTGCATTCTTTGTTATTTCACGAATATCCTTATCTCCTATCGCTTCCCAGATGAACCTATAATTTTTTAGTTTCCCTAAATAAGCACAAACTGCATGAGTTAAATTATGGACATATAATTTCCTGTGAACATAACCGGAAAAGGGGCTACATAATTTCATGCCTTTGATTTGTGGGATTTCTCCCTTAAAAGTTTCTTTGTCAACGGGAAGTTCACAATACTCTTCTACACGAACAAGTAAAGGATGTTCTTTTCTATCCTCTTCCGTGATAATCGGTACCATTCTACCTATGGATGCCTCTACCAGTCCTATATAGGTATCAAAATTTCTCAATAAGTGTTGGGGGAGATGAGATGAAATTTCATTGTGAAAAGTTTTCCCTGGTTCCGGTAAGTTTTCACAAATAATGATGTTTAAGGGAGTAATAGTAGATTGGGACAGTCGTTTAGAAATCCCCATCGCTAAGACTTCTGCTACCGCTGGAACTCCTTTTGCTCCAACTGCTGTTGCAACGATATCCGCTTTCTGGACATATTCTGCAATTTTTTCTTTATCGGAGAGTAGCAGAGCATTTATATTTTCAACCCATATCGTTTGTTCTTTATCGCCAATAATTCTAATGGGATATTTCCCGAACTTATTTATCTGTTCTACAAGTTCAGGGACAACATCAATAAAAATGGTATGATACCCACTTTCAAAGAAAAGTTGTCCTAAGAAACCTCTGCCAATATTTCCTGCACCGAATTGCAGAGATAATTTCATAAGATTCCCTTGTTAAAGAAAAAGTATATCCGTTTTTATTAGGTTGGATTTGCTATTATAACATAGTTATAATTTACGATGTAGTCTGGGAATTCGGAGATTATAAAAATCGTAATGTAACCTTGTAATCAGAGGAGTAATAAAGATGAAGAAAATAGGTTTTGGAATTATTGGTTGTGGGAACATCGGTCCTGTTCATGCGGCGGCGATAAATGCAATTCCAATAGCGAAATTAGTGGCGGTTTCCGATGTGGTAGAGAAAAATGCTCTAAAATTAGCCAATCAGTATAATGCGGAGCCGTATACAGATTATAAAAAAATGTTAGAGAGGAAAGATATTCAAGCAGTCTGTATTTGCGTTCCAAGTGGTTTACGGGCAGAAATTGCGGAAGATTGTGCTCGTGCAGGGAAACATATTTTATCCGAAAAACCGTTAGAGGTAACGACAAAACGAATAGACCGTATTATTAATGCTACGGATAAATATGGCGTATTGTTAGGATGTATTTTCCAGAGCCGTTTTGCGGAAGGTTCAAAGTTAGTCAAGCAAGCAATAGAACAGAATAGATTTGGAAAATTGGTATTGGGAGATGCGTATATCAAGTGGTTCCGTTCTAAAGAATATTATGCGAGCGCCTCATGGAGAGGAACATGGAAATTGGATGGGGGAGGTGCATTAATGAATCAGGGGATTCATCAGATTGATTTGTTGTTATGGTTTATGGGTCCTGTGAAACGGGTTTTTGCTCAAACACAGTGTATAGCTCACGAAGGTTTGGAAGTAGAAGACCTGGCTACAGCAACATTGGAATTCAAGAATGGTGCGTATGGTGTTATAGAAGGAAGCACAGCTATCTGGCCTGGACATCCTGCCCGAGTAGAAGTGCACGGCTCCGAGGGTAGTGCAGTCCTTGAAGATGGGAAATTAGTTTTCTGGAAGTTTGCGAAGCGGAAGCCAGTAGACACTAAGGTAGAAAAACTGATATCCGCTAAAGAGTCGGAATTAGGTTCTGGTGCCAGCGACCCATTATCTGCCCTGAAGATTGAAGGGCACCGTCGCCAAATTGAAGATTTTGCTCAGGCTATCATCAAGGGGAGAAAACCTGCAGTAGACGGAAGAGAAGGAAGAACTGCAGTCGCCCTCATAGAAATGATTTATAAATCTGCCCGACTTGGAAAACCTATTAATCTATAATATTGTTAGAATGAAAAGAAATAAAGTATCCATAACATTTGTAGTTATATTCTTTTTCTTAAAAAATATCTCCGCTACAGAAAGTCCCACTAATAATGAAATTATTGCTCAGGTTGGACCCGAACGAATCACCCGAAATGACTACCAGGCATATTTAAAATACCGCCAGACAGAATTAATGAAAAAGAGTTATTTGCTTACCCCTCAGAATATACAGCACTTTCAAAAGAAAGTATTGGATGAGATTTTAGAACAAACAATGATATTCCTGTTAGCACTGAGAGAAAATATTTCATATTCGGAGGAGGAATTTATTCGTATTTATAATGAAGGTATCCAAATGTTGGGCGGGAAACAGGAATATGAACGCTGGTTGAGTTCATCTAATCTTACAGATGAGTATATAAGAGACCAGATTAAGAGAAAGATTATTGTAGATAAATATATAGATAGAATTAGAGAGACCCTTTCCGTTTCTGATTCGGAGATTGAGGATTTGTACAAAAGTTATGTGAAATCCGGTTTAGCAAAGAGAACTACTGATACTTATGATTTTGCTAATATTCTAATAACAGACCCTACGGGAGACCCTGAGAAAGAAAAAAAGATTTATGAAATTTATCAACTGGTTCAAAAAGGAGAGGATTTCTTAACGCTTGCTCAAAAATATTCCGAAGATTTATTTTCTAAAATGCAGGGTTGCTGTTACTATGAAATGCCGTTAAGTCAGGTTCAGCAGGAGGTAAAACATTACCTTGTGTTATCACCCGTAGGAACTGTTACCCCGCCATTTAGAACCCGTAATGGCTGGAATATGATAAAAATATTGTCAAAAAACAAACCTGGTGTGGTACCATTCGAAAAGATGAAAAAAGGACTTGAACGGGAAATTATCAACAAAAAGGTTAGAGATACTCTTAAAGAGAGATTAGAAGAGTTACAAAAAGAAATCTCTATAACCTACTATCACAATTACTGACCAATTCATAACGAGAGGATTTTTTATATATGTCTCAAAAAGATGTATTGGTGATTGGTGCTGGAATGATAGTCCACGACCAGATTCTCCCAAGTCTATATCATCTTCAAAGGATAGGGGAGATAGGTCAGATTTCTATTTGTGCAAGACATACCACTCCATTGAAAGCATTATTAAGTAGTCCTTCTATCAAAGAAGCATTTCCCGAACAATCTTTTATCCCTTTCCCTCCTCTTGATACACCTGAAAATGAATATTTCCCAGAACTCTATAAAGATGCAATAAAGACTTTATCCCCTCGCCAGTGTGTGTTTATTGCTCTTCCTGACCATTTGCATTATCCTGCTATTATGGAAGCATTGGAACATAACCAGCATGTAATATGTGTTAAACCCCTTGTGCAGAGTTATAAACAACTTGTAGAGGTTGAAAAATTATCTAAAGAAAAAAGACTATTCGTAGGGATTGAATATCACAAACGATTTGATATTCGTTCTCTACTCGCACGAAAAAATTATAGGGATGGATTATTCGGAGAGTTTATCATCGGTGAGGCAAAAATGATAGAGCCCTATTACTACCGTCATAGCAACTTTCAAAACTGGTTTACCTGTGATATATCCGACCCATTCACCTATGTGGGCTGTCATTATGTAGACCTCGTATCCTTTATCACGGGCTTGAGACCTGTTGAAGTATCTGTTGTCGGAATTAAGAAAGCCTTCCCAAATGGAAATATAGGTTATCTATGGTCACACGGAAGAGTAGTATATGAAAACGGTGGAATATTATCAGTGATAAATGGATTAGGTTATCCGGATATGGGAGGAGGAAGTAATCAGCAAGGACTGGAACTTTACTTTGAAAATAAAGACAGTACTGCTGTTCTTTGCCATGATGACCAGTTTAGAGGTGTAAGTTATTGCATTAAGGAAGAATTAAAAGAAACAAAAAAGAAATTTTACACTATAAATACTGATTACTTCCGTTTAATTCCATGGAACGGTCCCGGATTAAGACCTGTGGGATATGGATACACATCCATTGAAGAACTTATAAAATGTGTTTATAAAGTAGATGCTTGTAAAACCGAACAAGAACAATTAGAAGAATTGGAGAAGATAGACAAACACGGTATTATTGCTACTCCTAAAAACTCCTATTACAATAAACTTATTAATGAATGTGCGAGGTTCTCTATAGAAAAAAAAGGAAAGCCATTTTGTATTGACTATGGAACTAATACTATATTAGCAAAAAAGTAAAATAATTCATCTTATAAAAAGAGATGTCGGAGATGTATACGCATCAACGACATCTTTATTTTAGATGAGTATCTTAATACTCTCTTGTTAAGATTCCAAGTAGTGATGCCAGAGGAGCATTGACAGGTGCT
>FWWL01008769.1_pt1 | contig 12731 bp, 12 predicted proteins | sample 2228331 | NCBI WGS metagenome assembly FWWL01 (sample SAMEA103939775, study PRJEB20133) | metagenome | reverse complement strand
CGACGAGCACCACCCCCTCGGCCGCAGCCAGGCCAAAAGCGCTCCCCCCGGTAAGCAAAACCCCTTGGACCCTTTCCACGGTGTTTTCCGGGGCGAGCAGGTCCGTCTCCCGGCTCCCCGGGGCCGCACCCCTTACGTCCACGCTGGCCACCGCCCCCTCCTCCACCAGGACCACGGTGCATCCGGTGGCGGCCTCGAGGTCGGTGAAATGCCCCACCTTAAGCCCTTTAAGCCCCCAGGCCGCTTCCGCCATACCCCCAGTATGGTAGAAATAGGGCAAAAGGAGGTGGAGATGAGAAGCTTCCTCATCCACGGTGAGGCCACACCGGGCGTAAAGGCCCTTCTAGAAGGGCTAAAAGGGGTCCTGGAGGCCCGGGGCTTCCGGTATGACCCAGAGGCCGAGACCCCGGACTTCGTCCTGAACGCCATCACCTTGGAAAACCCCAGGCCCTACCGCCGCCGGGCCCAGGGGACGTTCGTGGCCTCGGTCCTCGAGATGGAAGCCTTCCCGGAAAACCCCATCCAGGCCCTCTACCCCTATCTGGTCCGGTCCCTTTCCAACCTCCTTATGGCCTACCGGCCGGGCCAGGGGGTGAAGTTCTTAACCCTGGAGCTCGGCCATTACAATGAGCCCGAAGGGGAGGGCTTTTTGGAGGGGGTGGCGGACCGGATTCTGCCTTTGGCCTGTAGCCGGCTTGTGATCAACAACATCTTTGAGCCCGACCTAGAACCGGAGCTTTGGGAGGGGGATGGGCTTACGGAGAGCATGCACCGGGCGGGGCAAAAGCTCAAGGAGTGGGACCTCCTTCCCGCCCCCTTCCCCATTGAGGAGATCCTTCCCCCGGAGGACCTGAGGCATGTGAAGCGCCTCTACGGCATCGGGGGTCTTTCCTACGGGAACCTCTCCGTGCGCAAGGATGCAAAGCGGTTCTGGATGTCCGCAAGCGGGGTGGACAAGGCCAATCTCCGGATTGTTGGCCGGGATATCCTCATGGTCAAAGGGTATGACCCCGAAAGGAACGCCATCCTCCTCTCCGTTCCGCCCCACGTGGAGCCCCGGCGGGTGAGCGTGGACGCCATAGAGCACTGGATGATCTACCGGGAGCATCCGGAGGTGGGGGCCATCCTGCACGTCCACGCCTGGATGGAGGGGGTCCCGGCCACACCCTTTAACTACCCTTGCGGGACCTACGAGCTGGCCCAGGCCGTGGCCGAGAAGATCCGGGAGGCCCCTGACCCAAGCCGGGCCGTGGTGGGGCTTAAGAACCACGGCCTCACCATCACCGGGCGGAGCCTGGAGGAGATCCTGGAAAGGATCGAGGGCAGGCTCCTCCGCACCGTGCCCATGACATGAAGGCCCTGATCTACACCCCCTCCCTGCCCCGGTTCCTCCTGGCCCGGGCCCTGGGAAAGCGGTTTCCCAAAAGGCTATTGCCCCTGGCGCTAAAGGAGATGCCCCTACCTGAGCGGCCCGGGTTTGAGCGGGTCCGGGTGCGCCTTTCGGGGGTCTGCGGCTCGGACCTGGCCCTCCTCTACGGGAAAAGCCCCCCTACCATCAGCCCCTTCTTCTCCTTTCCCGCCGTTTTAGGCCACGAGATCCTGGGGGAGGTGGGGGGGGTAAGGGTGGCGGTGAACCCCCTCCTGGCCTGTTCGGACCGGGGCCTCCCCCCCTGCCCCCGGTGCCAGGAAGGGGAGGAGGGGCTTTGCGAAAGGGTGGCGGAAGGGAACCTCCCCCCGGGGATGCTCGGGTACAACCGGGCCCTCCCGGGGGGCTGGGGGGAGGAGGTCCTGGCCCGGCCCGACAGGCTCTACCCCATCCCGGACGGGGTCCCGGATGAGCGGGCGGTTTTGGCGGAGCCTTTGGCCGTGGTCCTGAGGGGGCTTCAAAAGCTTAAGCCTTGGCCGGAGGAGGTCTTAGTCCTGGGGATGGGAACGATTGGCCTCCTTGCGGTCCGGCTCCTGAGGGCCTTGGGGTATGGGGGCCGGATCCTGGCCGTGGCCCGCTACCCCCACCAGGCGGAAAGGGCCCGGGCCTTTGGGGCGAATGAGGTCTTCCCAAGCGCCCAAGAGACCCTAAAGGCCCGGGCCAAGGCCTACCGCTACCTCCTCTTCCGGGGGTACCGGGGCGGGTACAAGGCCGTCATAGAGGCCTCGGGAAGCGGCCGGGGCTTCCGGGAGGCCCTGGCCCTGGCCCGGGAGGGGGGGAGGGTCCTCCTCCTCGGGGCCCCGGGGGTGGATTGGGCCGACCTGTCCCCCTTCTGGTTCAAGGAGGTGGGCCTGGTGGGAAGCTACACCTATACTCGGGAGGAGTTTAAAGAGGCGGTGGGGCTCCTCAAGGAGCTTTCGGGCCTCGAGGCCCTCCTAGGCGGGGTCTATCCCCTAGAGGCCTGGCCTAAAGCCCTTTCGGCCCGGGGCAAGGCCCTCTTCAGGCCGGGCTAGTGCAAAAAGGGGGGCTTAAGCCCCCCTTTGGGCATACTGGCCTTTACCTCGAGGCCTTGGCCTGATGCGCCTGCAAAGCCTGTATGGCCTTGATCTGGGCCTGCCGGGCCAGGTCGGCGGCGTGCCCTAGAATCCGAGCAGCTTCCTGGGGGCTGTGAAAGCCCATGCTGTTCTCGGCATCGATAAAGTCCCAACGCATCTGGGCGGCCCGGTGGAGGCGGCGGGCCTCGGCCAGGGCCTCATCCCCCACCCCGGCCTCCATAGCGGCCACGATGGCGTCTATGGCGTCCGAGATGGCAGCCTCCGCCACCTTGATCAGGTTCTTGGTCCGGTCCTGGATGGCCACCACCTGGCGGCGGAGCTCCTCCTCAGGAACCCCCCGGTGGCAGGTCTGGCAAGCATTGTTCAGGTTGGTTAAGGGGCTCCGTACCCAATGGTCGCTTACCTTCACCCCACCCTCCCGGATATAGGGCATGTGGCAATCGGCGCAGGCCACTCCCCGGGCGTAATGCACGCTGGTGGAGTAGAGCTCAAACTCCGGGTGCTGGATCTTGATCATGGGGGCCTTAGTCAGGGCATGGGTCCAGTCGGCAAACCCGTAAGCGTCGTAGTGTTCCTCTATGGCTTCTATGGTTAGACCGCGGGACCAAGGAAAGGTGAGGGTCTTGCCTTCCCCAAGGAAGTAGTACTCCACATGGCACTGGGCGCAGACCAGGCTACGCATCTCCTGCCGGGAGGCCTTTCGCCAGTCTATGCCCCGCTGGGCCAAGGCGTTCTCCAGAGCCGGGCGGGTGATGCGGAGCTGCATGGTCTTGGGGTCATGGCAGTCGGCACAGGTAACCCCCAGATAATCGTGCTTGGCCAAGCGCTCCCGGAACTCGTTGTAGGGGGTACGGTTAAGCTGGTCCCACCCCATCTCATTCACCAAGACCAGGAATTCCCCAGTGTGGCAGTTCAAACAGGCCCCGGGCTGCTTAAACTGCTGGGTACGAGGGGTATGGAACTGGTCGTACTGGGCGTAAAAATGCCCCCTGTCCTCCCTATAGGAAACAGAAAAAGGCATATTCGCCCAGGCTTTGCGCAGGAAGGGCTTGGCCTCAAGCTTATCGTAAGGGGTGCTTCCCCCGTAAGGAGTGCGGCCGTAGTCTATCTGGGTGCGCATAAAGGAATCGTACTGACGGGGGAAGTTAACGCCCCAGACCGCTGGGTCCACCTCGAGTTTCCCAATCTCCACAATCTTGGCCGGGGACACCTCCCCCTCATAGATGCGGCGGTTGATGTTGCTCAGGAGAAGGCCCAGCCCCACCCCTAAGGCCACGAAAACCACCAAAAGGCCTAGCAAAACCCCTCTTCTCCGCATACCGTCCACCTCCCTAATGGCCTACGCCCCTATGGCAACTCAAGCAGTTCAGCTCATCGGGATGATGCGTCCGGGCGTTAAGCAGGATGCCCTCCACCAAGGGCCCATGGCAGTAAAGGCAACTTTCCACTACGATGCGTCGATTGCGCTCAGCGATCACGATGGGCTCCGGGAAATCCCCCGTGGTGAACTTCACGGAATGCAACCACCCATTCAAGGCCTTGGTGTACCACTTGTTCAGCCACGAGTCGTGGGGCATATGGCAGTCGTTACAGACCGCCCAGTTTCTATGGTTAGAATGTTGCCATCCTTCATATTGATCCCGCATCACATGGCAGTTCACACAAGCCGCCGGGTCATCGCTTAGGTAGGAGTACCCTTTAGCCTGATAGAAGGTATACCCTCCCAACCCCAAGACCAAGCCTATTGCGGCCATAAGAAGCCCTGTCAAAAGACCCATCCTTTGGCGCCACACCGCATCACCTCCCAGGGGTTAACCTACACCCTCTCTCAAAACAGGCGCAAGGTACAGATGTCCTTCATTATAAGGGGTAGCGCGGCCTCAACCGGGCCTCTGCCCCGGAGGATGGGCAGGCTTACCCCCAGTTGATGCGTGGCCTAAAAACTACCTCCAAACCCCCTTTTCCCGGAGATAGGCCACCGCCCCCTCGTGGTAGGAGAAGCGGCTACCCCTATACCGCACCGCGTTCTCCAAAGTGGTGTCCCGGGCCGCAGGCACGGCGGTGTGAAGGGCCTCGAGGTTCTCAAAAATCGCCCTCACCATGGCGTAGGCCGCCTCCTTAGGGAGGCTTGCCGGACAGACAAAGAGGTTCCACCAGGCTAAGGTAGGGGTATCGGACCGGGTGCCGTAGACCGCCCTGGGGATGACCGCCGGGGCGGTGAGGCCAGGGAAACGGCGCTCCAAGACCTGGACCGGGGTGCTCTTTGGGGGAAGGGGGACAAGGTAGATCCGCCTGCCCCTCCGGGCAAGGCCCGCCGCAAGCTCAGAGATGGAGCCCGTGGGCAGACCCCCTGACCAGAAGAAGGCGTCCAGGTTGCCCTCGGCTAGGGCCTGGGCGCTCTCGCTGGCCCTAAGCCTCTCCCACTTGCCAAAGTGGCGCCTGGGGTCAAACCCCTGGATCACGCTCCCCATGAGAAGCCGGGCCTCGTACTCGATGATCCCTCCTGGCACCTCCGTCGAAACCCGTTTCCCCACCAGGTCCTGGAGAACCCGGATCCCGCTTCCCTCGAAGGTCACGATCTGGGTGTAGTTGGGGTACATGGCGAAGAGGACCCTAAACTCCGGGGCCCGGCCCTGGAAATGTTCAGGGCTCCCCTCCTGGGCCAAAAGGGCTGCATGGGGCAAAACCGTACCGCAGTAATACACCCCCCGGCTTGGGTCGGTCCGGTCCCGGAGCATCTGGAGGTTGGTGATGGACCCACCGGACTGGATGGCCTGAGCCTGGGCCACCCCTGTGCGGTTCAGGATCTCGGCCACCGAGGTCCCATAGTAGAAGTAGACCCCCCCAATCCCCCCGGTGCCGATGACCACCTGGGGCTTCTGGGCTAGACCAAGGGAAAAAACCAACAAGACAACCCACCGCCGCATGCCTGACCTTACCCCCTTTCCTGGGGGCATCCTAAGCTGAGGTCAGCGGGGGCGTCAAGGGTTCGCCGGGACGGGTCTTGACAGGCCCAGGACCGGGCGGGTAAAGTGGACTTACCGACCGGTCGGTGAGGTATGGTGGAGACCACACGGAACCGCATCCTCAAAGAGGCTGCCCGGCTCTTCACCGAGAAGGGCTACGAGGCCACCAGCATCCAGGACCTGGCCGAGAGTCTGGGCCTCTCCAAGGCGGCGCTTTACCACCACTTCCGGAGCAAGGAAGAAATCCTCTACGAGATCAGCCGGCTGGCCCTGGAGGGCCTGATCCAGGCTGGACAAAGGGCCCTGGCCGAGCCCGACCCAAAGGAGGCCCTAAGGCTTTTTATGGAGGCCCACGCCCGGTTTTTTGAGGAAAACTACGACTTCTTCGTCACCATGCTCCAGGGCCTCAAAAGCCTTTCCCCTGAACACCAACGGGCCACGGTGACCTTGCGGGACCGGCACGAGGCCCATCTCCGGACCATCCTGCAAAGGGGCATAGACCAAGGGGTCTTCCGCCCGGTGGAGGTGGCCTTGGCGGGCCGGGCGGTCCTCTCCCTCCTCAACTGGATGATCCGCTGGTTCAAGCCCGGGGGGCCCATGCGGGCCGAGGAGGTGGCCCGGGCCTACTGGGACCTTATCCTCAAGGGGTTAGAACATGTTCAAAGAAGCTGAGCAGAAGGAGATCCGCACCCTAGCCCGGCGGTTTTTGGAGGAGGCGGGGCCAGAGCTTAGGGCCTACGAGGAAGGGGAGGAGTTTCCCTGGCCCCTGGTGCGGCGGATGGCCGAACTGGGCTTCTTCGGGGTCTTCGTCCCTGAGGAGCTCGGAGGGGCGGGCCTGGGGTTTTGGGCCTATATTGCCCTCTTGGAGGAGCTCGGGGGGTACGGATCGTTGCGCTCCATCCTCTCCGTGCAGCAAAGCCTGGTCCTCACACCACTTCTCACCTACGGCACAGAGGCCCAGAAGGCCCGGTACGTCCCCCCCCTGGCCCGGGGGGAGGTTCTTGGGGCCTATGCCCTCACCGAGCCCGAGGCTGGCTCCGACGCCGCAAGCCTTAGGACCCGGGCCTACCGGGACGGGGACCACTACGTTCTGGAAGGGCAAAAGACCTTTATCTCCCATGGGAATGTGGCCGAGCTCTTCATCGTCTTTGCCAAGACCGAGCCCGAAAAGGGGGCCAAGGGGATCACGGCCTTCCTGGTGGAGCGCAAGGACGGGGTCCGGACCACCCCCCTTAAGGGGAAGCTTGGCCTGAAGGCGGCGGACACGGGGATGGTCTTCCTGGAAGGGGTGCGGGTGCCCAAGGACCGGGTCTTGGGGCAGGAGGGGGAAGGCTTTAAGATCGCCCTTTCCACCCTGGACACGGGCCGGATTAGCCTGGCCGCGGGGAGCGTGGGGATCAGCCAGAAAGCCTTGGACCTCTCCTTAAGGTATGTCCGGGAGCGGCGCCAGTTCGGCCGGCCCATCGGGGGCTTCCAGCTCATCCAGGCCCACCTGGCGGAGATGAAGGTGGAGCTCGAGGCCTCCCGTCTCCTTACCTACCAGGCCGTGGTCAAGAAGCTTTCTGGGGAACGGTACACCCTGGAGGCCAGCATGGCCAAGCTCTACGCCAGCGAGGCCGCCAACCGCAACGCCTACCGGGCCATCCAGATCCACGGGGGGTACGGGTTCTTTGAGGAGTACGAGGTGGCCCGGCTCTACCGGGACGCCCGGATCGCCACCCTCTACGAGGGGACGAACGAGATCCAGCGCCTCATCATTGGGGCCCAGCTCACGGGGCTTAAGGCCTTTGAATAAGGTCTTTGAGTCAGAAAGGAGGGATAGGTATGCGCAAGGGCTTGGTGATGTTAGCGGTTCTGGCCATGGGAGGATTGGGGCTAGCCCAGTACAAGATCGGTTCCCATCTTCCCCTTACGGGTAGCCTAGCCCGTATTGGCACCGAGATGGCCAACGGTGTGCGTTTGGCCGTGGAGCACTTCAACGCCCAGGCGCCGTTCAAGGTAGAGCTCATCCTCCTGGATGACGAGAGCTCCCCCGCCAAAGCCGTAGCCGCGGTGGAAAGGCTGGTGGGCCGGGAACGGGTCCTGGGCATCACAGGGGGGTATGGCTCCAACATCATCGGTCCAGCCTCCGAGGTGGCCGAGCGGGCCAGGGTGCCCTACATTACCAGCGGCGGCCTGGCCCGCGACCTCACCGAGCGGGGCTTCCGCTACTTTTTCCGCTTCACCAACGTGGAAGGGTACACCGTGGTAGCCGACCTCATCGCCAAGGGGTTCGGGGCTAAGCGCGTCGCCTTGGCCCACGACGACGGGGCCGGGGGGACGGATGTGGCCCGGTCGGTGCGGGCCAAGCTCCAGGCCCTGGGGCTGGAGCTCGTCTTTGACAGCAGCTACCCAGGCCGCGCCACGGACCTCAAACCGCTTCTCGAGCGGGTGGATCGCTCAGGGGCCGAGGTCCTTCTCTTTATCGGCTACGAGAACAACTACGCCACCGTCCTCAGGGGGGCCCAGGTGGTGCGGCCCAAGGTCAACGCCTTTGTGGGGCTCTATAGCCTCATCACCCCCTCCTTGCTCAAGGACCTAGGGCGGCTCATGGAAGGGGTCTACGGCACCGAGCCCTGGACGGACGGGTCCGCTCCCCTGCGGCTCCGGGCTCAGGAGGCGCGATTTGTGCGAGACTACCGCGACCGCTTCCAGGAGCGGCCCGGATACCTTGCTGCCTTGGGCTACGTGCAGACTCAGCTCCTTCTCGAGGCCCTCCGCAAAGCGGCGGCCGCTGGAAACCCCTCCCCTCAGGCGGTGCGGGACGCTCTAGCCGAGACCCGGGGGGAAACCCTGGTCTCTGAGGTCCGCTTTAACGAGAAGGGAGACAACATCGTCTATCGCACCGTTGTTTCTCAGGTCCAAGGGGGGAAAGGAGTCCCGGTCTGGCCCAGAGAGCGGGCCTACGGCCGGTGGATCTACCCTAAGGTGCCCTGGTGATGGAACTCTTCCTAAGCACCTTGGCCTCAGGGTTGGCCCTAGGAGGGGTCTACGCCCTCATCGGGGTAGGACTCGCTCTGGTCTTCGGAGCCATGCACGTGGTCAACCTAGCCCACGGAGAGGTTCTGCTCCTAGGGGCTCTCCTTGCCTACCTCGGGGCCCAGGCTGGCCTTCCCCTCGGGGCAGCCATCCTGCTCGGAAGCGCCCTGGGGGGCCTTCTAGGTCTCCTCCTCTACGCCCTCCTCCTCCCCGTTCGCCGAGAACCACCCTTGAGTAGCATGGTTCTCACCTACGGAGCGGCCCTCATGCTCCTCTACGGCGCTATCGAAGCCTTTGGAACAGATCTACGCAACCTGGACTACCCAGCCTGGGCGGTGCCCCTGGAGCTTGGACCCGTGCGGCTGGCCCGCGGAGAGGTGACCACCCTAGCTCTAGCCCTCCTCACGGTGGCGGGGGTGGCTTGGTTCCTCAGGCACACCTGGGCGGGGCTAGCTGTCCGGGCTCTGGCCCAGAACCGGGAGGCAGCTCTGGCCATGGGCATCCCCCCTTGGTCCACAGAAGCCCTGGCCTTTGGCTTAAGCTCCGCGCTGGCCGGGCTGGCGGGGGCCCTCCTTGTGGCCGTTCAGCCGATTGCTCCGATGGCTGCACCTCTCTTCACAGTGAAGGCCTTCGTGGTGGTGGTCCTGGCCGGCCTGGTCTCTCCCCTCGGCGTGGCCTTGGCTGGCCTCCTCTTGGGGGCAGTGGAAGGGTTGAGCGCTCTGGTGAGCCCAGCCTTGGGAGAGCTTTCGGCCTTCCTAGCCTTCCTCCTGGTCCTCCTATCCCGGCCGGAAGGCCTCTTGGGGAGGCACCGGTGAGAGCACCCAAGGAAACCCTACCCCTTCTGGGCCTCCTGGGCCTTCTCCTCCTCCTCCCCCCCTTCCTAGACGAATATCTGCGTCACCTCCTTACCTCAAGCCTCACCCTGGCCCTCCTGGCCCTGGCCTGGAACCTCCTCGGGGGGTTGGCCGGCCAGATCTCCTTTGGGCACGCCGCCTTCTTCGGCCTTGGGGCCTACGGGGCGGGGATCCTGGCCAAGCGGGGGGTGGACCCGTGGCTGGCCCTCTGCCTGGGCGCAGGCGTCGCCCTCCTTGGGGGCCTCCTGGCCCTCCCCACCCTGCGCCTGCGAGGCCCCTATTTCGCCCTGGCCATGCTGGCCTACGCCGAGGTGCTCCGGAACCTGGCCATCCTCTTGGAGGGGCTCACGGGGGGCGCGGCCGGGCTTTTCAGCATCCCTGGCCTCCACCTCCCCGGGGTGGACTTCGGCGCCAAGCTCCCCAACCTCTACGTGGCCCTAGCCCTCCTGGCCCTGGGGGCCGGGGTAGCCTTCCGCCTGCGCTACGGCCCCCTAGGCCTAGGCCTGGCCGCCCTGCACGACGAGGAGGCAGCCCGGGCGGGAGGGGTCCCTGTTTTCCGCCTTAAGGCCCAGGCGCTTTTCCTAAGCGCTTTCCTAGCAGGCCTAGCGGGGGCGTTCCAGGCCCTCTACATCCGCTTCTTGGAACCGCCCTACGCCTTCAGCCCGGAATGGTCCGTTTACCCCCTGGTGGCCTCCTTCTTAGGCGGCCGGGGCACGGTGATCGGCCCCATCCTGGGGACCCTGGCCCTCTACCTGGGGGCCGAGCTGGTGGTCAAGCAGGTTTTGGTAAGGGGATACCACATCCTCACCGGAGCCCTTGTGGTCCTGGTGGTCCTGGGCCTCCGGCGAGGGCTTTTAGGTTTTCTGGAGGACCGGTATGCCGCTTTCCGCCCGAGGGGTTAGCGTTCGCTTCGGGGGCCTTCTGGCCCTACAGGGGGTGGGCCTCGAGGTGGAGGCTAGACGCCGGGTGGGACTCATCGGGCCCAATGGGGCCGGGAAAACCACTCTTTTTGCCGTCTTGAGCGGCCACCTCCGACCCCAGGAGGGCCAGGTCCTTCTGGACGGCGCCCCTATCCTGCATCTTCCCCCAGAGGCCCGGGCCCGGCTCGGGGTGGTCCGAACCTTCCAGATCCCGCGCCCCCTGCCTAGGCTCACCGTTTATGAGAACGCCCTGGTCTTCGCCCGTTTTGCCGGGCGGAGCCCGGACCCAGAGGGGAGCGCCCGGCGGGCCTTGGAGGCGCTGGGCCTGCTTGAGCTTGCCGAAACCCCGGCGGAGTGGCTGAACGTGGCCCAGCTCAAGCGGCTGGAGCTGGCCCGGGCCCTGGCTGCCCGACCCCTATACCTTCTCCTGGATGAGGTCTTCGCCGGGCTCAACCCTCTAGAGAAGGCGGAGCTGGCTGAGCGGGTGGAGGCCTTGGCCCGGGAGGAAGGCCTGGGGCTCCTCATCGTAGAGCACGACCTCAAGACCGTCTTCCGCCTGGCCGAGTGGGTCTATGTCCTCTCCTTCGGCGCCCTCATCGCCCAAGGCCCGCCCGAAGCGGTGGCGGGGGACCCCAAGGTTGTGGAAATCTATACTGGGGGGGTGGTCTAATGCTGACTGTCCGTCGCCTAGAAGCTGGGTACGGCCCCCTCCAGGTCCTCTTCGGGGTGGAGCTCCGCTTGGAGCGTGGGGAGATGGTGGCCCTCCTTGGGCCTAACGGTGCCGGCAAGACCACCCTGCTCAAGGCCTTGATGGGCCTTGCTTGGCGGCGGGGCGAGGTGGAGCTGGAGGGGCAACCCATCGGCCACCTTCCCCCCCACCGGGTGGCCCGCCTAGGCCTGGCCATGGTGCCCGAGGGGCGGGGCCTTTTCCCAGAGATGACCGTTCAGGAAAACCTCCTCCTCGGGGCCTACCGCCCCGAGGCCCGCCGCAGCCTAAGGGAAAGCCTACAAAGGGCCTACGAGCTCTTCCCCAGGCTCTACGAGCGCAGGGTCCAGCTCGCCGGGACCCTCTCCGGGGGGGAGCAGCAGATGCTGGCCATCGCCCGCGCCCTTATGTCCCACCCCAGGCTCCTCCTCGTGGACGAGCCCACCCTGGGCCTCGCCCCCCGCCTGGGGACAGAGATCCTAAAGGCCCTAGCGGGGCTCAAGGCCCAGGTGCCCATCCTCCTCGCGGAGCAAAACCTGGTCCTAGCCCTCGAGCTCGCCGACCGAGTCTACGTCCTGGAGCAAGGGAGGGTGGTCCTCGAGGGCGATGCGGCCGATCTGGCCCGTGACCCCAGGGTCCGGGCAAGTTACCTGGGGGTGAGCTGAGGATTGAGCTTAAGGATGGAGGTGAGTATGCAGCGAGGGATCCTGGTAGTTTTCCTGGTCCTCCTGGGCCTAGGGCAGGCCCAGGTTCGGGAAGGGGTGGATCTGGCGCGCTTGGGCCTCCTCAAGGCCCGCCTCGAGGCCGAGGTGGCCCAAGGCCGTCTTCCCGGAGCGGTGGTCCTCGTGGCCCGGAACGGGCAGGTGGTCTACGAGGAGGCGGTGGGATACCTGGACCCGGCCCGCAGGACCCCCATGCCTAAGGACGCAATCTTCCGGATCTACTCCATGACCAAACCCCTGACCTCGGCCTTGGCGCTGAACCTCGTAGAGGAGGGGCACCTCTTCCTCACCGACCCCATCGGCCTCCACCTGCCCGCCTTCGCTCGGCTCCAGGTAGGGGTTGAGCGGCCGGGCCCGGACCGCCCCACCCTGGAGCTCGTCCCGGCCAACCGTCCCGTCACGGTCTACGACCTCCTCCGCCACACCTCAGGCGTCACCTACGGCGTCTTCTTTGACTCCTTGGTCAAACAGGAGTACCGCAAGTTGGGCGCGGACGCGGTGGATCAGACCCGAGAGGAGTTCCTGGGCAAGCTCGCCCGCCTACCCCTCCAGTTCCAGCCGGGCACGGTCTGGGAGTACGGCAACTCCACCGACCTCCTGGGCCATCTCCTGGAGCAGGTCACGGGTAAAACTCTGGAAGAGCTTTTGGAAGAGCGTATCCTCCGGCCCCTCGGGATGGCGGACACGGGCTTCTGGGTGCCCGAGGGGAAGTGGGGGCGCATCGCCGAACCCTTCGCCCAGGACCCCTTCACCGGGGGTCCCACCCCCACCCCTCTGGAGGTGCGCCGCCCCCCCAAGCGCTTCTCGGGGGGGGCGGGTCTAGTCGCCACGGCCCGGGACTACTTCCGCTTCCTTAAAGCCCTCCTAGAAGGGGGAAGCCTGGAGGGGAGGCGGATCCTGAGCCCCAAGAGCGTGCTCCTTATGACCCAGGACCACCTGGGCCCCCTCTACCTCCCCTCCCTCCAGCGGGGCGGGGCCTATCTGCCCGGGCCTGGGTATGGGTTCGGCCTTGGGGTGGCCGTCCGCCTTACGGACGGCGGCAGCCCTTTGCCCGGAAGCTCTGG
>FWWL01008780.1_pt1 | contig 12739 bp, 11 predicted proteins | sample 2228331 | NCBI WGS metagenome assembly FWWL01 (sample SAMEA103939775, study PRJEB20133) | metagenome | reverse complement strand
GCTGCTGGGTATGCCCGGCTGCCAGAAAGACCCAATGGCTATACCAACGCCCAGGACGATCAGCCCCACTGGCACCCAGTCCGCGCCGGCCCAATCCAGGCCCTCAGCGGCATGGCTCTGGGAGTCGGCTCTCTCCAAAGAGTTGGCCATCATGCTTTCCAGTCGGCAGACGGGCTCAATGCCCCACAGCGCAGCGAAAGGTGCTCACCTCTGGTCTGGACCTGAACCGGTGGGCGGTGTCAGGGCTGCGGGGGCCACGTACCGACGCAGTGCGCACGCCCCGTGGGCGGTTTCTTCCACCAGACTCATGCGGTCCTCCAGGGCTGCCCTCGCCTCCAGCGCCACCGGCAGAGTCTCATCGCCCTCCCCCAGCACCAGCCATACCTCCTCGCGCCCCTCGCACCAGCGGCGCACCTGGGCCTCTACGTGCCGCGCCAGGCCCTCACCTCCGGCGTAGTCGTCCACCACCCGCATGGGCACCTGGCGCCACAGGTATGGATAGAAGAGGTCCAAGGTCTCCTGCCGCGCGAAGAGCGCGATGTCCCCCGCGGCCGCCTCCTCCTTCAGGTGCGCGACCGCCTCCCGGCAAGGGTTGCGGGCCAGGCTCTCCCGGAAGTAGGCCCGCACGAGCCCCGGCGCAAGCCCCACACCCACAGCCAGGGTGAGGGCCACCGCCCCCACGGCCGCCCAGCGCCTCCAGGCCCCCACACGCACCGCCCACCGCGGCAGGAGCACGAGGGCCATCTCAGCCCCCAGGAGGAGGAAGACCAGCGTGCGGAGCAGCACTGTTGCCACGAGGAGTTGATGCTCCGTCGGGAACACGATGAGGTAGAAATTGGCCTCCACCACGTTCAAGAGCGCGAGGAGGACCGCGTAGGCCGCGCCCCGCAGGTTCGGGAGCAGGAGGGCGACGAAGGGCAGGACCCACACCGCGAACTGAGGGCTGTACCCCTTGGAGTAGAGGAGGAGCCCTACGGTGCAGAGGCCCGCGAAGGCCACTTGGCCACGCGCCTCCTCCCACGGGAGGCGGCGGGTGTAGAAGAACAGGAACCCCAGGGCGAAGATGGCCGTCACCAGGCCCCAGGGGACGCGGGTGGGCATGGGCCGCCCGCCAATGTTGGAGAGGTTCCGGATATCGGCATGGACCGTGCCGTAGGAGAACTGCCCGTCCCACAGCGCCCAGAGGCTCTCCCATGGTTCGCGGTGGGCCTGGGTCAGGAAGGGACCGAGAAGGAGCCGCGGCTCCACGACGAGGAAGGGGAGAACCCCCACGAGGATCACGCCGAGCATCGCCCCCAGGTAGGCGGCCGCCGTGCGGAACCGCCTCCGCTCCCAGAGGGCCCGCAGTGTCAGGGGCACCAAGAGCACCGGGATGAGTTTCGCCAGGAACCCGAGGGCCGTCGCCACGCCGCTCCACCCGTAGCGACCGCGCACCAGCATGTGCAAAGCGAGGAGGAAGAAAAAGAGGGGCATGGCCTCAAACCACCCCGTCAAGGTGTAGACCGGGATGTAGAGGCCCGCGTAGAACCAGGCCGTGCGCAGGGCCATCCGGCCATCCCCCAGACGCAGGGCCAGGAGGTACAGAAGCACGAGGTTCCCCGTCTCAAAGACGAGGAGCACGCTCCCGAGAAGCGTGTAGAACCAGACCCCCGTCCCGTCCCACGCCGGCACCAGGGCGGAGAGGCGGTACAGGCCGACCATGAGGAGGGGGAAGAGGGGTGGGTACGCCCCCCAGAGGTTCACAAAAGGGTAGAGGTCGCGGTGGCTCAGTTGCGCCAGCGCCCGGTAGAAGTAGTAGTCGGAGAAGTCCAGGATGTAGCCTCCGGGGCGGTAGGTCAGCAGGACCAACCACCGGAACGAGGCGAACAGGAGGGCCAGGACGACGAAGTCGCGGTGCTCCCGCAACCATGTGGTGAGACGTCCCATCTTCCCCCTCAGACTCCATCCTCCCGCGGCACAGCCAAGAGGTACCGGTGGTGCGCCCAGACCCCTTTCACCTGCCAGGGAAGGCGCATCCGCTCCAGGAAGGCGTAGCGCATGACCCGGTCCCGCAAATCCGGTTGCTCCCCCAGATAGTAGGCCATGGTGCTCCAGGTCCAGGAATCCCCTGAGAAGCGCTCTTCCAAACGCCGAGAGCGGATGCCCAAGCGGCGCAGGAGTTCGGCGGCGGGCATGACGGTATCGGGCCAGGGGGGGACGTCCAGCACTCCCTGCTCCACAACGCGGAAGCCGCTCGCCTCCACCACCTGGCGGATGCGGCCCATGTCGGCCCACTCCTCCCGCACTTCTCGGAAGAAGGGCCGGTCCACCACGTGCTTGCGCAGCCAGTACCCCACCTGCCACCGGTTGGGCATGGCCAGGAAGAGGACCTTCCGGCAGGCACGCGCAAGTTCCCGGATGAGCCCTGCTGGATCCGGGAGGTACCAGAGGCCCGCCCACTGCCAGCACAGGTCAAACTGCCGGTCTGCGAAGGGGAGGTGCGCCCAATCCCTGTGCAGGAGCACCTTCACGGGCAGGCCGAGTTCGGCCCAGAGGCAGCGGACCACCTCGGCCCGCTCCGGCTCGTCGTCCACCAGGGTGACGCGGCAACCCAACTGGGCCAGCCGCACGCTGTTGATGCCGGAGACCCCGGCCATGCCGTACAGGGGGGCCTCCAGGACCTCCTGCACCCCGAACCGTTCCTGGAGGCCCTCCAGGAAGTCGTTGAGGACGAAGCGCTCGTAGACGAGGCCAAGGCCCTCGTTGTAGTCGGTGAGGTAGCGTTTCCACGTCTGCTGGGACACGGGCAAGCCCCCACAATGGTTCTCGTCCTCGGGCTGGCGGACAAGATTATACCACCCCTTCCCCTGAGGCTCAAAGTGGCACGCCTTTGCCTTGCAGTCGCACCTTGCGGTATAATATGTACCGAGAGAGCCTCCACCGCGGAAGGGTCTGTTATCTAAGGAAAGGCGCACATGGCGTCGGAGAACTGCATCTACCTTGGGGACAACCTCCCCATCCTGCGGCGCATGGCATCCTCTTCCGTGGACCTGATCTACATTGACCCCCCTTTCAATACCGGAAAGGAGCGGTCGCACACCCGGCTCCGCACAGTGCGCTCGGACGATGGCGATCGGATCGGGTTCCAAGGGCACCGGTACAGGAGCGTGGCCCTGGGAACCCACTCCTTCGCGGACCTGTTTGACGATTACCTGGCTTTCCTGGAACCGCGCCTTGTGGAGGCACACCGCATCCTCTCCGACAGGGGCACCCTCTACCTGCACGTGGACTACCGGGAGGTCCATTACTGCAAGGTGCTCCTGGATGCCATCTTCGGGCGCGCCTGCTTCCTGAACGAGATCATCTGGGCCTACGACTACGGCGGGCGCTCCCGCAGGCGGTGGCCCACCAAGCACGACAACATCCTTGTTTATGTCAAGAATCCGAAGCGATACACCTTCAACGCAGAGGCTGTGGAGCGGATCCCTTACATGGCCCCGGGGCTGGTCGGACCGGAGAAAGCCAGCCGCGGCAAGATGCCCACAGACGTGTGGTGGCACACCATCGTGGCTACCAACGGGAAGGAGCGCACGGGGTATCCCACCCAGAAGCCCCTGGGCATCCTCAAGCGGATCGTGCAGGCCTCCTCTAACCCGGGCGACCTGGTCTTGGACTTCTTCGCCGGCAGTGGGACCACAGGGGAGGCTTGCCTCCTCCTGGGGCGGAGGTTCATCCTGATTGACAACAACCCGCAGGCTCTGGAGGTGATGGCGCGGCGGTTCGCTGGTGTCCCTGGGATTCGGTGGGTCGGGTTTGACCCAGAGGCTCTGCAACCTGTGCCAGAGGCCGAGGGAGCCCCGGCCAACCCGGCCGAAGGCAGCGGACGCGGAGTGCATGGGGGACTTACGACCTGATGCGCCTTTTGCTCATCACGCCAGAGAAGGCGACCGCGGAACGGCTGGGGCCTCCCTTGGAGGAAAAGGGGGTGGAACTCCTCCACGCCCCTACCGTGGCCCAGGCAGCGAACATGCTGCGCCGCCGTCGGATAGACGTGGTCGTACTGGACGAGGCAACGCCAGATGCCGACGCAGAACGGGATGGCGTCAGGTTCAAGCGGAGCCGGCACCCCGTGGTCTTCATGGTGGTAACGGACACCCCTGCCCCCTGGGCCCGCACGGCCGACTTCCACCTGAAGCCGCCCATCACCGTGCGCAAACTGATGTACCGCATCCGCCATTCCCTCCAGGGGGATGCGGGCACCCTCTGCCAGGGCGACATCACCTTGAACCTGCGGGAGAGAAAGGTGGTCTGCAGCGGAAGCGAGCGCCAACTCACCCCCAGGCTTTGCCTGCTCCTGGCCTTCCTCATGCGCAACCCAGGCCGGGACCTCTCCCGCAAGGAGATCATGCGGGCGGTCTGGGAGACGGAGTACGTGGGGGACACCCGAACCCTGGACGTGCACATCCACTGGCTGCGGCGGGCCGTGGAGCCAGACCCCAAGAACCCCTTGCACATTCTGACGGTGCGGGGGATCGGATACCGGTTTGAACCAGGAGAATAGCGGGTGTGGGGCAGGCTTCTGTGCCTGCTCGGAAAGGTGTCGTCCGTGAATTTTGGGAGCGGATTGCCCGGATCGTAAGGGCCAGGCCTCCCTACCCCTGGGCCGGCGGCTTCAGGTCCTTGTAGCGGCCGCGCAGCGCCCACACTCTCCACGCGGCCTCCAACTTCACCGGCATGGACATCTTGGACCGCCCAATGCGCCGGTCCTCAAAGAAGATGGGCACCTCCAGGACGCGGTACCCCAGTTTCTCGCACAGGTAGGCCATCTCCACCTGGAAGACGTAGCCGTTGGAGCGGATGGCGTCCAGGTTGATCCCCTCCAGGGCCTCGCGGCGCCAGCACTTGAACCCCGCCGTGGCATCCCGCACCTTGAGGCCCAGGATGAGGCGCACGTAGACGCTGTTGGCCCACCAACTCAGGAAATACCGCCCCAGACCCCAGCGTTCGTCCAACTTTCCCCCCGAGACATACCGGGACCCCACCACCACATCGTACTCCTCGGCTCGTTCCACCAGGATGGGGACGTAGGCTGGCGAGTGGGAGAAGTCCGCGTCCATCTGGACGATGCGCTCGGCCCCCTGGTCCAGGGCGTGCTTGAAGCCGGCCACGTAAGCCGTCCCCAGGCCGCCCTTGCCAGGCCGGTGCAGCACGTGGAGCCGGCCAGGGTGCTCCTGGCTCAGGGCGTCAGCGATCTCCCCAGTGCCATCGGGGGAGTTGTCGTCCACCACCAGGATTGAGAGCCGTGGAAGGCCCAGCCCGAAGAGGGCCTCCACCATCTTGGGGAGGTTATCGGCCTCGTTGTAAGTGGGAATGACTACCATGACCCGCCTGTTGGTGGCGGCATGTGCCTGGGTCTCGGTCACGTCTTGGCTCCTTCTGGGGGCTCCGCCTGGCTTGCCCCTGGGAGGTTGCGACCCATTATAGCACCCGCTGGGGGGATCGTCAACGCGCGCTCACGCGGAGTGAAAACGCGATGAGCCTCGCTCTACTTCAGGAACATGCTCACGAGGAGAAGGACCAGCACGGCAACCGCCACGAGCGCATCTCTCCGGGCCCGCTCCCGGAGGTAAAAGGCAAGCGCCAACGCCACCCGCAGCACCGGCAGAAGCCCCAGAAGCACCATCCCCAGGCTCATGAGGGCGAGGGACGGAACCTCTCCCACAGCCCGCAAGAGGCTTCCAAGGGGCAGACCAGGCTCCCCCGGCAGAGTGGGCCCCTCGTTGGAGCCTCCCATGAACCAGAAGAACCCCACGGCCATGCACAGGAAGGCGATCCCAGAGACCCACATGGAGACAGGCCGCATCCAGGCGTTGGGGTCCCGAGGGCGCCGCGGCCCCTCCAAGGGAGGAAGCCACGGGACCCTGCCGTTGTCTGCCCTTGCTGGCACGAGGTCCTTGTCGGTCACAGCGAGAGCCCCTTCCAGAGCATTTGCACACCGATGAACACGAGGAGCAGGATCAGGGCCGTGCGGAGCCAGGTGGCCCGGAGGCGCGGGGCGAGACGCGCGCCAGTGAGGGCCCCGGCGAAGACGCCCAGGGCCGTCGGCACGGCCAAGGCCGGATAGATGTCGCCCCGGCCGTAGTACACGAAGAAACTGGCGCTGGCGGTGATCCCCACCATGAAGTTGCTGGTGGCCGTCGCCACGCCCAGAGGGATGCCCATGAGGGTGTACATCACCGGCACCATCAAGAAGCCTCCGCCCACCCCCAACAAGCCCGAAAGCATCCCTGCAATCACGGCAAGAAGCGTCCCCTCGGGCCAATGGCGGGGCATGTAGCCCGTGCCGAAGAGGGCCTCCTCCACCTGCCCCACTCGCCGGAAGGCACGGTAGGCTGTGTAGAGGGCCAGCAGAAAGACAATCCCAGAAAATAGGAGGTACAGCACAGAGGGGCGGATCCGCCCGGCGAGGAACCCGCCTGCCATGGCGCCTACAACGGTGGCCAGGACAAGGCGTAAGGCCAGCCCCACATCCGCTCCGCGTTTCCCTGTGGCCAGCCACGCCACCCCCGCGGAGGTCGCGATGACGCCCACCAGGCTCGCCCCGATGGCGGAGCGGATGGGCACGTCCAGGAACACGGTCAGGACAGGTACAAGGAAGACACCGCCGCCGATGCCCAGAAGGGCACCCAAGACGCCGGCCACGAAACCGGCCCCGGTCAGGGCCACCAAGGTCAGCACCAGAGAAGCCACGCGTCCAATCCACCTCCACGGCACGCAGGGACGCCGCCTGCTCCGTCGCGAGGCGCGGTCCACAGGATTCGGCTGGCTGGGGGGTCGTGCGCCGCGGCCTCAGCCCGCTAGCCGATCGCCAGGAACCGATACCACTCTGTCAGGTCCGATTTCAGGTCCTCGTAGCGGGCCTGGAGCGCCGCATGGAGTTGGGCGTTCTCAATGGCCACGGCCGTGAGGTCCGCCACAGAAAGGAGGAACTCCTTGGCCACCGGCCCGAACCGCCTCGGTTGGGCGGAATAGGCCCGCATCACCCCGATGACCTTCCCATCCCGCTGGCGGAGAGGGACCGCCAGGACGGAGCGGATTCCCTCCCGCGCCGCCTCTTCGGGGTACTGGAAGCCGGGCTCCGTCGCCACGTCAAAGAGGACCACAGGCTCACCGGAGAGGACTTTCTGGTCAATGGGGCTCGCCTCCACCCGCACCTCGCCCTTGGAGAGGTACGCGGGGCTCAGGCCATAGGCGGCCACGAGGTGCAGCCGTTTGCCCCGGGGCCCCAGGAGCCGGATGGACGCGGCCTTGATGCGCATCTCGTTCACCGTGGCCTGCAACACATTCCCCAACATGGTCCGCAGGTCCAGGCTGGAGTTCAACGCCTCGGCGATGCGGAAGAGGCCCTGGTGCAACTGGGCCTTCTCTATGGCCACCGCGCCCAGGTCCGCCACAGCCTGGAGGAAGAGTTTCTCCTCCTCCGTGAAGGTCCGAGCCTCACCGCAGTAGACCCGCAGGAGGCCGATGGGACGCCCCCGCACCTGCAGCGGGACGGCCAGCATCCCACAGAGACCCTCCCGGCGCGCCTCCTCCGGGTACTGGAAGCCCGGCTCGCAGGTCACATCGGCCACCCAGACGGCCTCACCCGCCAGCACCCGTTGGTCCACCTCGCTCTCCCGCAGGAGCACGCTCCCCTTGCCCAAGTACCGCTCACTCAGGCCCGTGGAGGCCACGAGGCGCAGTTCCTGGGCATCGGCATCCAGCAGCCGGATCAAAGCCCCTCGCGCCCCCAAGTGCTCCGTCACGACCTGGAGGATGGCCTGCAACGTCTCCTCCAGGTTGAGGGAGGCGTTGATGGCATGGGCAACGCGGTAGAAGACCTCCATGCTGGGCTCCTTGTCCCTCTCATCAACGGCCATGATCCCATCCCCCTTACGGTCCCAGGCTCCACCCGCTGGCAAGGCCATTGTAGCACCGAGGAGAAAGCCTTGTCAAAGCCCTGTCGTGCAAGCCCCCAGGACGGAGCCCACCAGGTCCCGCTGGCCACGCAGGAAGGCGTCGGCCGCCATCGGCTGCTTGCCGGCCGGCTGGACCTCCTCCAGCACCAGAACCCCCTTCCCCGTCACCACACCAGGCCACCCTCCCAAGAGAACCACTTGCCCCGGCACCCCATGCACGTCCCCTTCGGCCGGGCGCGCCCGCAGGACCTTGAGACGCTGCCCACGCCAGAAGGTGTAACTGCCGGGCCAGGGGTGGAAGGCCCGCACCTCCCGCGCCAGCCTCTCGGCCGGTTTCTCCCAGCGGAGTTCCGCGTCGGCCGCCCGCAGAGGGGGCGCGTAGGTGGCTTCCTCCTCGTCCTGGGGGCGCGGCGCGATCTCACCGGCGACCCACCTCGGGAGAGTCTCCAGGAGGAGGTCCCGCCCCAACCGGGCCAGCCCCTCGGAGAGGGTGCCAGCGGTATCGTCGTCCCGGATGGGACAGCGGGCCTGGCTCAGGATGGGGCCGGTATCCAGTCCCTCGTCCATGAGCATGATGGTCACGCCAGTCTCCCGGTCCCCGGCCAGGATGGCCGCGGGGATGGGAGCGGCCCCTCGGTGGCGCGGCAAGAGCGAGGCATGGACGTTGAGGCACCCTTTGGGAGGCAGGGCCAGGAACTCCGGGGGGAGGAGCATGCCGAAGGCCGCCACCACGATGGCCTGGGGAGCCAGACCCTGCAGGTGCTTCAGGAGCGAGGGATCATGGCGCAGGCTTGTGGGCTGGAAGACCGGCAGACCGTGGGCCAGGGCTACCTCTTTCACTGGGGGCGGCCTGAGCGCGCGGCCCCTCCCGGCCGGCCGGTCGGGTTGGGTCACCACCGCCAGGACTTCATGCTCCGCCAGGAGCCCTTGGAGGATAGGCACGGCGAACTCCGGCGTGCCCATGAACACCACACGGACCTTCCTGGGCATGGCGCTCGCCAGGGGCCTTGTCCACGACCGCACCGCAGATCTCACCTCCTCGGCTTCAGCAGCCTGCTCCCTATGGCAAGGTCCCCACCTCTCGGCGCGCTGCCTCACACCTGGAACTCGCCGCTCCGGTAGAAGAGGGTCCCGTCCACCCAGATCTCGCCGCCATCCTCCATAGCGCAGATCATGTCCCAGTGGAGGGCCGATTCGTTGCGGCCACCGGCTTCCGGAAAACCTCGTCCCAAGGCCAAGTGGATGGTCCCTCCCAGTTTCTCGTCAAAGAGGATGTTGCGGGTGAACTGCTTGAGATTCCTGTTGGTGCCAATGGCGAACTCCCCCAGCCGCCTGGCCCCCTCATCCACGGCCAGCATCTCCCGCAGGAATTCCTCGCCCTTCTCCGCGTGGGCCTCCACCACCTCGCCCCCTCGGAACCGCAAGGTGATCCCCTCCACCTCGCGGCCGTCCATGATGGCCGGGTAGGTGAAGCGGATCCACCCTTCGGCCGAATCCTCCACAGGGCTGGTGAAGATCTCCCCATCGGGGAAGTTCTCCTTGCCGCAGGCGTTGACGAAGGTGCGCCCGGTGATGTCCAAGCGCAAGTCACAGTTCGGGCCCACCACGCGCACCTCCCGGTGCCCCTTCAGCCAGTCCACCAGGCGTTGTTGCTCGGCCTGCACTTCCTTCCACCGGGCGACCGGGTCGGGGTCGTCCAACAGGCCCGCCCCGAAGACGAACTCCTCGTATTCCCGCAGGCTCATCTCCGCATCCTGGGCATAGGCCTCGGTGGGGAAGAGGGTCAGGCACCATTTGAGTTCGCCCTTGGCGCTCCGCTCGGTGTAGATGCGGAAGAGGTCCCGCTGGGCGAACCGCCGCTTGGCCTGTCGCGCCGGGTCCACCCGGGTGAGAGAGCGGGTGTTGGGCGCGCTCAGGATGTGGTAGAGGATATCAAAGGTCTCTATCACCATCCGCCGCACAGGGGAGACGAACTCCAACTGTGCTTCGCTCGCCTCCTGGAAGAATATCTCCTCGGCCCCGGGCACGTCCATGAAGATAAGGGGGTGCCCACCGCGTCGGAGCACGGCCCGGTACAGGGCCAGGATGAGGGGCTGAGCCAGGGGCGTGCCCTGGATGGCCACCTGGTCGCCTTCTCGCACAGGCGCAGAGTAGTCCGTCATCACCTGGGCCAGTCTCTCTATCCGGGGATCGGTCATGATGACTCCCTTTCAGGTTAGGATGAGCCACACATGTACTCAGTATACGCCCCTTCTGCCCCGCGCGCAAGGCGGATGGGGCTACCGACACCAGGCGTTTGACTTTGCCCCCACCGTGTGGTAGACTTGCATCGCGATATGATGTGACATAAAGAGGCGCAGGTGCGCCTGGGAAGCAGGGATTCCCGTCCTCTCCAAGAGAGGGAAAGACGAGGCCAAGGGGGGCAAGCGCTTTGCAATTGCACTATATCGGCATCACCCTCCGCAAGAGATTGTGGATCGTCCTGCTGACGGTCCTCGTGGGGACGGGGCTCAGCCTGTGGTACAGCCTGGCCAAGCCCCTCATGTACCGCGCCGAAGTCACCCTGGCCCTGAACCCCCTCGTCACGCAGGAGAACCAGGCCTACTCCCCCGTGGAACTGGCGGAGGACCTGGCACCTACCTACTCCTCGTACCTGAAGACCGAGACCTTCCTCAAAGCCCTCAACGAGCAGTTCAAACTGGACGTTTCCCTGCAGGAACTGCGGGAATCGGTGCAGGCGGAACTGGTCCCCAAAACCCTGTTCTTCAAGATCGCCGCCGTCTCCTCCTCGCCCGATCGGGCCCAGGCCCTGGCCAACGCCGTGGCCGACGCCTTCATCCTGGAGACCACCCGCCAGCAGCAGGAGCGCCTGGCCTCCCGGCGCCAGGCCGACGAAGACGCGCTGCGCCTGCGCCAACAATTGGAAGAGGAACTCCGCTTTTACGACGAGCAATCGGCCTACGTCCGCTCCCGGATCGCCGAACTGCGGGTCCAAGGGGCCTCTCCCGAACGGGACGAGGAACTGATGCGCCTCCAGACGTACCTCGTCAACCTGGAGGACCTGCGCATCAAGGCGATGGAATTCCTGGGGAGGCTGGAGCCGATCAACAACCAGTCGGGGCCGGCGACAGCCATGGTGGTGGACTACGCCAGGCGCCCTGAACGGCCCCTGCCCCGGGGCATCCTGCCCACCGCGTCCGTGGCACTGGGCATCTCCCTCGTGGCAGGGATCCTCCTCGCCTTCGTGCCCGACCTCGTGGACTTCACCGTGCGCACGCCCGAGGACCTGGACCTGGTCCTCAACACCTCAACCTTGGGGGCCATTGGCATCATTGAGTACGGCGAGGACGACGAGGACAAGGTAGAGCACCTGGTCACAGAGCACTACCCTCGCTCCTCCGCAGCGGAGGCCTTCCGCACCCTGCGGACCAACCTCCGTTTCGCCCGGCCCGACCGGGACATCCGCAGCCTCCTGGTGACCAGCGCCCGCCCCGGCGAAGGAAAGAGCCTCGTGGCCGCCAACCTGGCCGTGGCCATCGCCCAGGAGGGCAAGAAGGTCATCCTGGTAGATGGCGACCTGCGCCGCCCCAGCATCCACAAGTTCTTCGGCCTGCCCAACCGGGCGGGGCTCACCAACTACATCCTGGACACCGAGGACGACATTGACCGCTACCTTCAGGATGCCGAGACGGAGAACTTGCGCATCCTCACCAGCGGTCCCCTGCCCCCCAACCCTCTGGATATGGTGGCCTCCCGGCGCGCCGACCAGGCCATTCAGGCGCTTCTAGAGCGGTGCGAGGTCCTCATCGTGGACTCGCCGCCCGTCCTCACCGTGGCCGATGCCATGGTCCTGGCGACCAAGGTCAAGGCCGCCATCCTGGTCATCCAGGCCGGCACCACCCGGCGGGACGTCATCATCCGGGCCTACCGCACCCTGCAGAAGGCCGGCGTGGACGTCCTGGGGCCCGTCCTGAACCGGGTCCGCCTCTCGGACCTGGGTTACTACTACTCGTACTACTACTACGGCTATTACTACGATGAGGCGGACATGGCCGGCGAGGTCATGCCCCTTGTGGCTCGGATGAAGCGGACCGCGTCTCCGCTGGTGGACCGGGTGCGGGGCAAGATCGCCCCAGCCCGCACCGCCCAGCCGGAGACCCAGGAGCAGCACCGTGGACACCGACACTAAAGGACGTCCCAAGGTGGACACCCACCTGAATACCTGCCCTTACCTGGGCAAGGTGGATGACCCCACCAACAGTTACGCTCAACCCACCCGACGGCACCGCTGCTACCGCTGGGAGAAGCCTCTCATGGTCCGCCGGGAGGACCAGCGGACCTACTGCCTCACCGCCGCGCACACCCAGTGCCCGCGCCTGACGGACCGCAACGCGCTCCCCGTGCCGGGCGTCTCCACGCCTTGGGGGGCCAAGCCGCGGGCGCGGCGGCACCGCAAACCCCGCAGCCCCTGGTCGCTGCAGGGCCTCAGCCGGAGGGAGATCGCGCAGCGGTTCCTCCCCCTCCTGCTCCTCCTGGTGGCGGCGGTGGCCATCACCTGGGTTCTGGCCAGGGGCACGGGCCTCCCCAGCCGCGGCGCGGAGGCCCTGGCCTCGGCGACCCCCCCCACTCTCACCCCGACGCCCTCGCCCAACGCCGGAGCCGCGGGCCTTGGGGTGACTCCCATCCCGCCTCCTCCAGAGACGCCGACGCCGCCTCCCGCCATCCAGGAACTGCCGGCCACGGCGGAGCCGGTGAGCCCGCCTCCGCCCGCGCCCACCGAAGGCGCGCTCCAGTCGCCGTTG